>PVBE010530169.1_pt1 | contig 14348 bp, 18 predicted proteins | sample 1631181 | NCBI WGS metagenome assembly PVBE01 (sample SAMN08397723, study PRJNA350692) | Marine metagenome, whole genome shotgun sequencing project. | isolation source: water | place: Pacific Ocean | collected 2012-04
CTCCTCCTCTTCCGAATCATCACCTCCGGTGACGCCGAGGTCACCGCGCACACCGTAAATACCTTCCAGACCTTCCTCCTGCGGAACCTGAGCATCCTCTTCATCGGAGTGTTCCTGCTCCTCCTGCTCCTCCTGCTCGAGGACCGTCTCGAGTACGGCGTCATCATGACGCTCCACCGGTTCCATCTCATCCCCCGTGTGGTGCCTCCAGAGGCATACACGGCCATCCGCGACGAAGCGCTCGACCGCATCGAGGCCACACGCTTGCTCTCCCACCACCTCCGCCTCTCTGCGCTGGGACCCACGGACCATCCGCTCCGGGCGCTGGAGTTCTGGCTGGCACGCCTTTTCTCCCATGATCCCTTCATCAAGATCCCCGAGCGGTTCGTCGAGGTGTCCGAGCATTTCCGGCTACTGGAGGAGGACGAGGTCAGCGACTGGGAGCTGAGGGAGACCTACGCGGACATCTCGCTGTCGGTGCTGGGCCGCACCCTCTCCATCATGGGACGTCAGCTGGCCGCGGACGTGGCTTACGAGGGCATGATGTTAGCCATCATCCTGGGGGCGCTGTTCATGGGCTACTCCGTCCTGGTGAACGAACCGCTCTTCTGCTTGGGCTGCACAGAGGCCGAGGCCCAAGCGGCCGCTGCTCTCAATCTGGGCGGACTGGTCCCCATTCTCAACGTCGGCATCCTCATGCTCATCATGGGGCTCGTCTACCAGTTCTACGCCATCGTCAACGGTGTGGAGATCCCCCTGCTCCGGCTGCGGATCCTCGACGCGTTCCACGACCATGCCGAGGTGCTGGCCGAGGTGGAACGCCGTATAGTGGAGGGCGAGGCCCATGGCGAGCGTGGCTGGGTGCTGCGCGAGTACCTCAAGCTCGCATACCAGTTCCTGTACGAGGCGCTCATCGCCTGGTGGGAGGGGAAGGAGAACGAGGCAGCAGCGTACGCCTACGCATGCGACGAGCTGTGCAAGGAGATCAAGGCCATGCATGCGGACTTCGAGTCCCACGCCGAGCTGCTCACGCGCGAGCATCGTGTAGTGCACTACGGCGAGGAGAGCGAATGGTTCTAGCCCGGGGCGGCCTTGACCAACCGCTCATCGGGACGCGCGTCGTGCGTGCCCAGGAGCCTTTCCAGAATGCCCGGGGCGGAAGGATGCACACCGTCCTGTGCAATGGTCGCCTCCACTGACCGTCCCTCGGCGATGCACGGATGCTTGCGCACGACCAGACGCCGACGGGCCGTCCCGACACCGCTGCAGCGCATGTCCACTATGCAACCGGACCGGTAGGCGAGTATATCACCGGCCACGGGCTGGAGCTCTCCGGTCTCACGGTCCCGCCACACTTGGTTGGTGACGACCACGGGCACACCCGATTCGGCGGCCTGTCGCCTCAGTTGTGACATGTGCTCGGCCAGACGGGCGTTCGCCTCGTCCCGGTCGCGGAGGGCGAGCGTTCGGTAGTGGCATACCGCCGAGTCCACGACGATGAGGGCGAGGTCCCCGATGTCCCCGGCCTCCTGGACCATGGATCCCTGCTCGATGAGGTCACGAGGCCTGCCGATGAGGATGCGGTCGAGCTCACGCGTTCCTGCGCCCAACTGTGAGGCACGCTCGTTAGAGAACGCCATGTCGGCGTCCACGTAGGCCACAGTGCCCTCTTTTGCTGCCGCGACGGCCAGCAGCGTGCACACGGCGGTCTTTCCCGAGCCTGACGGACCGCGGAGCTGGGTGATCGCACCACGCGGCAATCCTCCGAGGAGCGAGTCGATTACCGTGATGCCCGTGCTCCAGGGCGGGACTGACAATCGAGAGGCGGTGTCCATGGACAGTACTAATCGAACTTACGATAAGACCGTTTGCCCCTCCCCGCAGGGGGGAAGCGGCCCCTGGGTGACAGGGGCCGCGAACGAGATGGTGTTACAGGACAGCTCAGCGAAGGACCGCGTCGAAGGTCCTCATCTGGCGGAGCCGCCGCTCCATCACGAAGGCATCGTCGCGGATGTCCTCGTTGAGGGATATCATCTTGTCGAAAAGGCGCTGCTTCTGGTCCAGGAGCATGATGAGCTCTTCAAGGTGTTCGGACATGTGCATCACCCGGGGGGGTAAAATGAAGAAGGTCCCTTCATCGTATATAAAACTCCGGCCGCGCTCAGAACGCCTTCTTGATCTTGGCGGTGCCGTCGTCCTCCTCCTTGGGCTTGGCTCCGAACACGAAGAACTTCTTCTTCTCCTTCTCGTCCTCCTCCGGAACCCGCGATCGCAGGCGACGGGCGATCTCACAGACTGGATCTAGCATGACGAAACGCTCCCTACGGGGGTATCATGTACTTGATCTTGGCACGGCCTGATGTGACATCGCCCTCGAAACCGATGAGGCTGTCGACCATGTTGGCAGGGCCGAAGACCGCACCGCACTCGGTGCACGAGTAGAAGTTCGTGCCGTCCTTGATGAAGAAGGGGAGTAGGTATCCCTTGTGGCATCTGCCGCACGGCGGGTACATGCATCCGCTGCCCTGGGGGACGGACGCCTGGGGCGGTGACGTGGCGGGGCTATCAGTACCGGCACGTCGAGAGGCCGCAGGGGGCGAACCGTTCCGCAAGGCGGTCTTAACGGCACCCTCGTCGAGCCCCTGATCGACCAGCTCCCGGAGGATACGCTCGTCGTCGTACCCTGCTTTGCGGTAGCGCTCCACGTATCGTTGCGCCCTGTCCTCGCCTTGCGCCATGGCCGCATCGCCGTGCCGAAGACTTATATCCTTTAACGGCGCGAGGCCCGTCATGGTCCTCCAGTCCGAGCTTCGGGATGAAGACATCCAGGTGATGAGCGTCGTGGCCGACCGGGCGCCCAACACGGTCGATCCCGCCCTTCTCCTCTCTTGCGTCGTGAGCAATGTCTCCGGCTGGGACCTCTTCCTCCAGCGTTCCATCATCCGCCTCTCTGTCGGGGGTACCGTCCTGGGCTCGTACCAGTGGCATGGCGAGGGCTTCACCCTCAAGAAGAAGATCCCCTCCAACCACGTCGAGTTCGTGTATACCCTCACCCCGGCCCAGCGTGCCTTCCTGGAGCGTGTGCGCCAGAAGGAGGGCGGGATAGTCCTTGAGCTCTACTTCCTCGTGTACATCAAGGAGATGGAAAGGCCCGTCCCCGCGAGCCTCCGGACCGAGGTGCAGGGGCTGCAATGGGACGATTGGAACCGCGCCTGGGGCGGGACCGGTGGCGACCTGGCCCAGCGGACCGAGGAACTAGAGCGTCAGGTGGAGCTCATCAAGAGCTTTATCACGGACACGGACAAGACGTTCAACGAGCTACTTACAGAGTTCAAGCGTTCCGAGCTGACCGAGAAAACGCTCGAGTCCATGCTCCGCTCCACGAAGGCGATCGAGGCATGGGTGGCGCGTCAGTCCCGCTGAATCAGGCAAGCCGCCCGGACTTGATATCGTCCAGCACACCGGACACTATCACCTCGAGCTCGCGACAGCATGCATCATAATGGTCCTGTCCTCGGCCGATAGGGTCCTCGATGTAGAGCGGGAGCACGTTGCTCGACGGAAAGCGTTCCTCGCAGTGGATGAGAGCGTCGGGGGCGTGGACAACAACGACCTCGGGCGAGCCCTCGACATCGTGGATGCTCCGTGGTGCCCGTCCATCGATGACCTCCTCCCAGCCGGGATGGCATGTCGCCACGGCGCGCACGGCCTCGGGCGAGGTGTACGCCGCGGGATGTACCCCTGCCGCCGAGTCCACCTCGACATCCAGACCACGCTCACGTACCAGACCCGTCGCAAGGGCGTGGGACATCGGGCTCCGGCAGGCGTTGGCCCAGCATACGAAGAGCACGCGCAAGGTCATGAAGCTACACGGCACCCCAAGATTCTTATAGTTCAATGGCCCGTGCTCCTGCCGTGATCACGTCCGTCGTGGGTAGCTTCCCGGTCGAGGAAGGGCTCGACCGCACCGAGGCGCTGGCAGGGTTCTATGCAGGACGCCCCGTGGACCCCTTCGAGGGTGCCCTCCGCGAAGCCGTGGAGAGCCAGGTGGCCGCAGGTATCGACTGGGTCTCTGATGGCCAGGTCCGCGCCGACATGATCACCCTCTTCTCCGCCCACATCCCCGGGATGAAGGTGGCCGACGGGAGGACCACGGTGGTGGGCGCCATTGAACCACCCGCCCGGTCGATCACGCGCGGGGACATGCTCATGGCCAAGAGGTTCGCCGGGGACCAGGCCCGGGTCAAGGGCATCCTGACAGGACCGTCCACGATCGCCCTCTCCTGTGCTGTGGCCGACGGCTACCGGGACGAGCGGGACCTTCAGCTCGTGCACGATATCGCCCGGGTGCTCCGTCGTGAGGCCGAGGAGCTGATCGCCAACGGTGCTGTCGCCGTCCAGATCGACGAGCCTTTCTTCTCCACCGGCGTGGACGAGCTCACCGCACGCCTGGCCGCGGTCGATTCGATCGCCAAGGGGCTTGCGGTGCCCGTCGCCATGCACGTGTGCGGGGACGTCAGCGACCTCATGGGCGATTTCCTCGCGCTCGAGCACGTCAATATCCTCGACCACGAGTTCGCTGCCTCGCCGCAGGTGCTGGATGCCATTAGCCGGGACGATCTCGAAGGCTCGGGGAAGCGTGTCGGATACGGGTGCATCCGCTCGGACGATGCTACCGTGGAGGATGTGCCCACCATCGTCACGCGCATCCGGGCAGCGGTCTCCAAGCTCGGCGCAGAGAACCTCATCATCGATCCCGATTGCGGGCTGCGTGTGTTCCCTCGCGAAGTGGCCAGGGCGAAGCTCGAGAACATGGTGAAGGCCACCCGAGAGGTCGGTGGTAGTGAATGAGCAACGACGAACGCCCCTGGTCCGAGCGCAAGACCGGGTGGTGGGGCGGATTCTGGCTGCGCCAGGCACTTCTCCCAGGGTGGCTGCGGGTCCTCTTGGATCAGTGGCGCTTCCGGGACAAGTAATCCCCCGTTCGTCCGCTCCCGGTTACTTCCCGTAGGACGGCCCGATGTCAACACGCCGGAGCAGGTTCGCGTTGGTGACCACCGTGATGGAGCTTGTGGCCATGGCCACCTCGGCCAGTGCGGGGTGCATCAGTCCCCCGATGGCCAGAGGGATCATCACCACGTTGTAGAAGAACGCCCAGAAGAGGTTCTGTCGGATCTTGGTGAACGTGGCCCTGCTGAGCTTGACGGCCGTGACAACGCCGGAGAGGTCTCCACGCACCAGCGTCACGTCCGACGCCTCGATGGCAATGTCCGTCCCGGTCCCGATGGCGATCCCGACGTTGGCCTGGGTGAGCGCGGGGGCGTCATTGATCCCATCCCCCACCATTGCCACCTGGCCGACCTCCTCCTGCAGCCGTCGTATCTCGTCCACCTTCCCGTCGGGCAGCACCTCTGAGAGCACCCTGCTGATGCCCACCTTCCGAGCGATGGCGGCGGCGGTGCGCTTGTTGTCGCCCGTGATCATCGCTGTCTCGAGCCCGAGCTCCTCGAGCTCGCGGATGGCATTGATGGAGTCCTCCTTCAGGGTGTCGGCCACGGCCACTACCCCTTTGAGCTTCCCCTCGTCGGCCACGAGCATGGCGGTCCTCCCCTCGCCCTACAGCCGCGCCATCTCCTCCTCGAGCGGGTTCGGATCGATGCCGTTCTCGCGCATCAGGAGCCTGCTCCCCACGAGCACCCGGCGGCCCTCCAGGGTCGCCTGCACCCCTTTCCCGCGGATGGCCGTGAAGTCGGCAGGCTGTGCGAGCTCAAGCTCCCTGTCCTCGGCACCGGTGACGACGGACCTGCCTAGCGGGTGCTCACTGCCCTGCTCGACGGATGCGGACAGCCTCAGCACCTCGTCCTCGGACACCTGGTCATCTACCGGGACGACATCGGTCAGCTCCGGCCTGCCCTTCGTGATGGTGCCTGTCTTGTCGAACACGACGGTGTGCACGTCCTTGAGGGTCTGGATCGCTTCGCCCTGGCGGATGAGGACGCCGTTCTCGGCGCCGATCCCTGTACCGACCATCAGAACAGTTGGCGTCGCCAATCCCAATGCGCATGGGCAGGCGATGACAAGGACGGACACAGTAGCGATGATGGCCAGGGTCGTGGTCTCCAGCTCAGGATTCACCCACGGGAGGAACTCCTGTGCTTGGACGAGCAGGGGCCTGAAGAGGTTGGGGACGGTGAGCCATGCGACGAAAGTAAGGACGGCCATCACGATCACGATGGGCACGAACACTCCCGTGACCCTGTCCGCGAACTCCTGGATGGGTACCTTGGAGCCCTGGGCCTCCTCGACCATCCTGATCACCTGGGATAGGAACGTGTCACGTCCGATCTTCGTGGCCCTGACCTTGAGGAGTCCCTCCTGGTTGACCGTCGCACCGATCAACTCGCTGCCCTCGCGCTTGTTCACGGGCATGGACTCGCCTGTGGCCATGGACTCGTCCACGGCGCTCTCGCCTTCGATGACGATGCCGTCGGTGGGGATCTTCTCTCCCGGCCGCACCACCATGACGTCGCCCACGGACACCTGCTCCATGGGGACCTCTACCTCCTTACCGTCCACGAGTACGCGGGCGGTCTTTGCACCCAGCTCCAGAAGCTTGCGGATGGCCTGGGATGCGCGCCCCTTGGCAGAGGTCTCGATGTACCGGCCCGTGAGGTGGATGGCCATGATCATGGCCGACACGCCCGCATAGCTTGCCACGGGGATGAAGTACTTGATGGGACCTGTGATGAACGAGGCTCCCGTGCCCATCGCGATGAGGACGTCCATGTTGGCGCTCCCGTGGATCACCGAGGCGAATGCCGAGCGGTATGTGTCCCTACCCACCCAGAAGAGGACCGGGATGGCCAGGACGATCATCCCCAGCTCGAACACAGCCATGGACGGCCAGGCGATCCCCCACACCATCTCGGGGACCATCCAGGCCATTATGGGGCCGGTGAAGGCCCAGGCGATCACCATCTTGCGGTAGGCGTTGGCCATCTTCCGCTCCTCGCGCTCGACAGCGTCGTCCTTCTGTGTGGCCTCGTCCGCAACACTCAGGGCCTCGTAGCCCGCGTCGGAGATGGCCTTGGCGAAATCGGCATACCCCGTGGTCGAGGAATCGTACGTTATGGTCGCCTTCTCGGATGCAAGGTTGACGTTGGCCTCGCTGACACCGTCCACCTTGTTCAATGACTTCTCGATGGCAGCTGAGCAGGCGGCGCATGTCATGCCTCCGACGTTGACGATGATCTTTGATTCATTATGCTCGACGCCGTATCCGGTGTCGGTGACCGCCTCCTCCAGGTCCTCCACCGTGACAACGTCAGGATCATACTCCACTGTGGCCTTCTCGGTCGCGATATTGACGCTGGCGATGCGGACACCATCGACCTTGTTCAGTGCCTTCTCCACGGCGGAAGAGCAGGACGCGCACGTCATGCCCGTGATGGGCAGGATGACCTTCAGCCCTTCGCCTTCACTCTCCTTCTTTTCCTCGGGCTCAGGTCGTGGCTCCGGCTCGACCTTTCGATCTCCCTTGACCGTGTATCCGGCCTCCTCAACGGCCTCGCGCATTGCTTCGAGCGATGCATTTGAAGGCTCGTACTCCACGGTGGCCTGCTCGTTCTCAAGGTCGACCTCGACCTCGCCCACGCCCTCCAGCTCCGAGAGCGCTTTGTGGACGCGCTTCTGGCAGTGCTCGCAGGTCATGCCCTCGATATCGAGTGCAGTACGTTCCATGTCGGTCCCCTCTTCCATGCTCTACTGATTTTATATTCTATTGGCATTTGGCCGGAGGTTCGCTCCACCCCAAGACCAGATATATAACCGGAACCCCGGCGCTGCCCTCACTGGAAGGAGATACCCATGGAGATAGATTTCTACGAAGTACCCGGCACGGGGAACTATGTCTGCACGAGCGAGAGGGTCCACACGACCGGCCTCGGACGCTTCGTCGGCATTAACCAGACCTATGACCTGTTCACCAAACTCAACGACGATATAGCGGGCGAGGAAGGATACGGCATCACCCTCCACACGTCCGATGCCCAGACCGAGAGCTTCGAGAGCTACAAGGAGGATCTCGCATCACTGCAGTCGACCTACGAGGGCAAGCGGAACTCCGACGGTTTCATCGCTGGGATGTTCGGTCTCCTCCAGGCATCGGGAGGTGCCACTGGTATCGGCGTTGCGATCACGGCGTGGATGGGAACCAGCGCCTACTTCGAGCATCAGACAGCGAGCAAGATCAAGTCGTTCAAGGAGCACGTGCCCGAGACGAAGGTCGAGACCAATGATGCCCTGGCCGAGCTGCGCTCGCTCTACACCGAGCTGGACATCGAGGGCAAGCGCGACGAGATAAACGACCGGTTCACCGAGCTGAGCGGCTGGCGCAAGCTCTTCCCCGACAAGGAGTTCAAGGAGTTCCAGGCACAGAAGCTCGACGAGATCACCGCTGCCTACTCGCAGCTCACGGATCGCTCCTTCGAGCTGGCCAGGGAGACGGGCAACGACGACCTCAAGCTCGTTGCCTCCACCTATAGCAACCTCGCTAAGGGCCATTCGATCCCGCTCATCTTCGGATTCGCCGAGTGAGCGGGGGATTGACCCGCTGGAGAAAAGTATAAATAGCGGCAAGGGGCGCAGAGGCGGTCTGGTAGGAAACTATGGACATCGAGTTCTATGAGGTCCCGGGAACGAATCGGTACGTATGTACCACCGAGACCGCGAGCACCTCGTTCCTCGAACGGCTGGTGGGCAAGAACGACACCTACGTCCTGCTCGACAAGCTCAACGACGCCATCGACGACGCGGATGACTATCATGTCGGTGTACACACCGCGGGCGGAACGTATGTGGCCAACGAGCAGTTCAACGACGTCCTCGACGATTTTGCTAAGCAGCACGGCTTCAAGCGGAACATGGACGCCCTCTTCACCGGCGTGTGGACGTACGCCGGGCTGGCGGGCGGACTGAGCCCCTTCTACCTCGGCCTGGCCGCATGGATGGCGGCCGATACCTACTACCATCACGCGACCGCGAGCGAGGCCAAGGCGTTCAAGGAGAATCTGGACGACCACTACGGTGTCGAACGGGACGATGCCCTCCAGGAACTGCACAATCTCGCCCACGAACTCGACGTCGCCGGCACCCGGCGAGAGCTTGTGCAGAAGCATGGCGAGCAGTCACTCTTCCGAAAGGTGCTGCCGAGCAAGGAGGTCAAGGCCTTCTACGATGAGAAGAACGCCGAGCTCTCGTCCAAGTTCACGACGTTGAAGGAGCGTGCCTACGAGCTCGCCGAGGAGCGAGGTGACCCGAACCTGCGTGTCGTGTGCGACGTGTACACGCTCATGGCCGAGGACAAGCTCAAGGGCCCGGACTTCATCTTCGCGCTCCCCGAATAGGGTCCGTACGCCCGATACGATCCGGCGTGAGCGTCAGCATTTTCATCGAGGAGCGGGTTTGTGTCGCCCCAGAGCCCATGTGGAGGCCGCTCGAGGCCGGGAGGGAGATAATAAAAAGACTATGATACTCGTGGTGGCAGGTGCATCACATGGTCGAGACGGTATTTGAGCTTCGCGGGCATATCATTGACTCTCTCATCCTTTCCCGGGTGTTCGGGGCTATCATGGACCTGGGCGGCGAGTTCGAGATCCTCGAGTTCAAGATAGGACGTTCCAAGACCGAGCACAGCTACACCCGGATGCGGCTGATAGCAGAGGACGACCACAAGCTCCATGCCATCATGGAGGAGCTCCAGAAGCTGGGCGCCACAGAGACCACCGTTAAGGATGCATCGATGGTCGAGGTGACGATGGCGGGTGTTGCTCCAGAGCACTTCTACTCCACGACCAATCACCAGACCTGGGTGCATCTGGGGGACGACTGGGTTCATGTCGAGGGCACCGAGATGGACTGCATCATAGTCGTCGACGACGGGAAGGCGCGGACCGTACCCATGGGAAAGCTCCAGGTCGGTGACCGAGTGGTCGTCAGTTCCAATGGCATCAAGATCCACCTCCCGGAGCGGTCACGATCGGCGGATGTATTCGAGTTCATGTCGTCGATAGCCAGCTCCGAGAAGCCCACCGAGACATTGGTGGGGAAGGTGGCCCAGGCGATCCGGGACGTCAAGGACCGGGACCAGAAGCTGGTCGTTGTCGCAGGCCCTGCCGTAGTGCACACCGGTGGTCGCGAGGCACTTGCCGCTCTCGTGCGCGAGGGCTATGTGGACGTCCTCTTTGCGGGGAACGCGCTGGCGGTGCACGACATCGAGGTCGCTCTCATGGGAACGTCCCTGGGAGTGGACCTCAAGGGTGCATTCTGCCACGAGGGTGGACATCGTCATCACCTTATCGCCATCAACACGGTCCGCCGCGAAGGCTCGATCGCCGCTGCGGTGGAGCATGGGCTCGTCAAGGACGGCGTGATGCATGCTTGTATAACCTCCGGTGTCCCCTTCGTGCTCGCGGGCTCCATCAGGGACGACGGACCTCTCCCAGAGGTCATCACCGACGTAATGGAGGCCCAGGACGCCATGCGCAAGGCGCTGGAAGGATGCGGGCTGGTGCTGATGCTCTCGACGCTCCTCCACAGCGTCGCCGTGGGCAACATGATCCCCTCCCACGTCAAGACCATCTGCGTGGACATCAACCCGGCTTCTGTCACCAAGCTTCTGGACCGGGGCAGTGCCCAGGCCATCGGCATCACCACGGACGTGGGCCTCTTCCTACCAAAGCTGAGGGACGAGCTCCTGGGAGCCAAGGGCGGGGCGTAGCTGGTCCGGGTGCCGACCTGCCCGGAATACACACTTAAGCTTCAGCGCCGTTCCTCGGAGCATGAACGTCCTCGTACTCGGCGAGCCCGAATCGGCCTTCAGATACATCCACGCCGTCATTGATGCCCGCGGGTTCTTTTTCATGCACATCCCCGTGAACGGGCTCGGGACGATGCCAGCAAAGTCCACATGGCTCGATTCGTTCGACGCTGTCCTGCTCAGCGACGTCCCCGCCGTCGAGCTCGGCGTGGAGCGGATGAAAGCGCTCAAGGACTTCGTGGAACGTGGCGGCGGCCTAGGGATGGTCGGCGGGTGGTGGTCCTTCACCGGTACCAAGGGAGAGTACCGAGGGACGCCCGTCGAGGACGTGATGCCCGTGCGCTGCTCCCCCGTAGATGACCGGGTCAATGATCCCAACGGGTACAAGATGGTCAGGACGCAGGACCATTTCCTCATCGAGGGATTGCCGTGGCATGATGCACCCACCATCTGTGGATTCAACAGAATCGAACCCAAGGCCGGCGCCCAGGTCCTGCTGACGGCCCGGCGAATCGAGCCCGTGGGAAAGGACCGGGTGGAGGGAGTGCGCCTGGCGGAGCAGGAACATCCACTATTGGTGGTCGGCGACCACGGACGAGGGAGGACACTCGCCTTGGCCACGGACCTCGCGCCCCACTGGGTGGGCGGGCTGGTGGACTGGGGCGCCGAGCGCGTCGAGCTGGACGGGACCGAGGTGGGCGACCTGTACATCACGTTCGTGGGCCGGATGCTCGAATGGCTTGGTGGAGATGGGCATCAGAGATAAGCTGGATCGCCGGTCGGGATCTGAGCGCACATTAGGGGACAAATGAAGGGGGCACGTCAGCAATGATGGTTCGATCCTCACCAACCTTAATATTGGTTTGGGACCTGCAATAATGCAATGAATAATCTTCAGGACACATCTCAAACCGTAATAACATGCTACGACCTATTGGACGCTGCCTTGGCAGGAGGAGTAGAGGATTTTACGGATGGGAAGTATTCTGGAAATCCCTCATGTTCATACGAGGATGCGCAACGGAACCAGGCAGAATGGCTGTTGGATCAGATCAAATGCAGGAAAGGAAGCCATATCCTGGATATAGGTTGCGGAAACGGAAGGATATTGAAAGCTGCAAGGGACCGTGGAGCTCATGCGGTGGGCATCACCATTTCCAAGCAGCAAATCAAGAGGAACAAGGATAAGGGTCTGGACGCACATTTGATGAATTATCGGAACATCCCACAGGATTGGGACCATGCATTTGACGGAGTGATCGCGAACGGATCTGTAGAGCATTTTGTTCAGGTGCAGGATGCGATCGATGGGAAACAGGATCGGATCTACGAAGAGATGTTCGGGATCTGTCATCGGATCCTCAGACATGGAGGCTACCTAGCAACAACGATGATTCATTTCAATCAACCTGTCGATCCACATGAGATCTGTAAGGGATCAAGAGCACATTCCAGAGGCTCCGATGATTTCCATTTTGCAAAAGTACTCCAGGAGGATTTCGGAGGATGGTATCCGGTAGAAGGGCAGCTCAAGAAATGTGGAAGCGACTACTTTGATCTTGAATATCATGAAGATGGTACACAGGATTATCATTGGACCTCTGAATTCTGGTTGTCCGAGATGAAAAGGCAAACACTAGTGAATCCGAAGGTGTGGACCGCGCTTCTAAGTAAATTAAGGCATAAACAAAGGGGAACTATCGGTATGTTGGATAATCTGATAATCGCTCAGTCATGGATGTGGCAATTCAGAGAGCGAGAGAATAATGGAACCCCAACGAAGCTGTTCCGGGACGTTTGGAAACGAAAAGACTGATCGATCACGTTGCTCTTTCCACATAGGATCCCACTATCCGACCGTAGGAGTAATTGAACCAGAGCCTCACAAGGCTGTTCCTCGATAGAGCCGTCGTGGAGGTCCAGTGCCTCATCGATGACCCGTTACATTTCCATTGGCTCGCCGATGGTCCCGTAAGGGCCCAGGTCCGTGGGCGTGTAGGTAGCGTTGGTGGGGGGGGGTTGGGATGAACTTGTCCCCGTATGACACTTGGTGCTCATGGGTCTGGTTGAAGCTCTCCAGACGAGGATTGATGCGGTCAATGACCTCCATGGCGACATCGTACTGCCATTGCTTGTGGCACTCGCCGCTGACGGCAACATACTTGTTCTCCCGGCCGCCCTCGCCATTGGTGGCATCTATCGTGTGATCGTTCTTATTCGTAGTGTCGATCCGGAATCTGCAGTCCGGTAGAAAGAATGGTGCGCCGGTCGGGAACAAAGCCCACATTTACGGGCAAATGAGAGGGGAGACGGGAGCGGGGATCGCTATCCGTCTGATTGTATCGAGACGGAATCCATGAAATGGTGGATGGCGGGATCGCTGTCGGGAAAAAGAAGGCATGACATCCACGTATCCGGCCTGAATCTGAACATGTACCGGCAGGATTCGTCCGAGGAAAGGTTTATATCAGCCAAGCGGTATCTATCCAATAGAGGGAATCCAATACAGTCAGGAGTGAGGGAAATGAACTTCAAGGTCATGATAGAGCGGGACGAGGACGGGGCGTTCGTCGCGACGGTCCCGACCCTTCCCGGCTGCATCTCCCAGGGCGACACCGAGGAGGAGGCGCTCGAGAACGTCAAGGAGGCCATCGAACTGCACCTGGAGAGTCTCGCTGCGGACGGCCTGCCGATCCGCAGGGAGGCTAGTGTGCTGGAGAGGCAGGTGTCGGTCACCATATGACCAAGCTGCCCGTCCTCTCGGGACGTGATGTCATACGGGCCCTCGGGAAGCTTGGGTACTACGTCCGCGACCAGAAGGGGAGCCATGTCCACCTCCGCCACTCCATCAGGCCACCGCTCACCGTCCCGAACCACCCGGAGGTCGCGCGCGGAACGCTGCGGGCCATCATCCGGGCAGCGGGATTGTCCGTGGCGGAGTTCGTCAAGCTCCTCTAGATGCCCACGGTGACATAAACGGGAACTCGGCTTGGTCTCTCGCGATTTGAACACGCATTAGGGGACAAAAGCACTGCTCTCGTCGTATCAATTAGATTCTCCCGGAACCGAATGACGGAGACGCTCTAATGATATTTTTATATGTAAATAAATGGTGCGCCGGTCGGGATTTGAACCCGAGTCATTGGCTTGGAAGGCCAATGTCCTGGACCAGACTGGACTACCGGCGCACGCGCGAGCACAACTCCGGTGGATAACATTTAAAGCTATTCATACCAGCCCAAGAATCCCCGTGCCGGGGTAGCGGAGCCAGGCTAACGCGCCAGACTCGAGATCTGGTGGTGCTTGCACCACAAGGGTTCAAATCCCTTCCCCGGCGCTTTAACATTATTTCAGAAATTGGATAATTATTACACCCTACAATGACCAGAATGCTGTATGGCGATACGAAAAGCCCGTGATGGATTGGACGCGCTCAGGCGTCGACACAGCAACGGAATCCGAAGCTAGGGTATGTGTCCGACGGCACACCGTACAGGCCCAGGTAAAAGCACCCGAACCCTGGAGAACCGCC
>PVBE010064734.1_pt1 | contig 14347 bp, 8 predicted proteins | sample 1631181 | NCBI WGS metagenome assembly PVBE01 (sample SAMN08397723, study PRJNA350692) | Marine metagenome, whole genome shotgun sequencing project. | isolation source: water | place: Pacific Ocean | collected 2012-04
CGGACGCCACTTCGATTCCAAAGGAGAACGCGTGCGTCGATCTCCCGACGCGCGCTACGACGCGGACGGCGTCGAACTCTTACCGTTCGAATGACGCGTACCTCCGCGATCGATTCCACTTCCCGCCTCGCCTCGCGCGCGCCGCCGCCGCGCCGTATTCCCCATTCATTCATTCATACCCTTTATCCACACATTCGCGCGCGTCGACGTCCCACCATGGCGCTCCCGACGTCCCTCGCGGACGTCGCGCGTCTCGCGAGAGCCAACCTCGCCGCCACCGCGGTCATCGTCGCCGTCGCGCTCGCCGCGGTGCCCATCTGGGCGCCCATCTTCATCGTGGTCGTCGTCATCACGCGCGCGCTCGGGACGCCCGCGCCGCCCGCGTCGGCGCCGACGCGGGCCCAGGCGACGACCACGACGACGCGATCCACGCCCGCGATCGAGCGACCGACGACGACGACGACGACGACGGGCTCGAGCGAGCCCGTGATGCTCACGGGATCTGCCGCCATGCTGGCGAAGATGCGCAAGAGCAGCGCGGTGACGGGAGAGAAGCGCGTCGCCGCGGCGAAAGAGGCGAGCACGAGCGCGCGTGAGGGTGAAGGAGATGAGAAGAGGTCGAGGACGTTTATATTGCACGGAGGTGAGGCGGCGTCGGAGATTGCGAGAGATTTAGCGTCACGGGCGGAGAAGGGGCACGGCGTCGACGTACGGGTCCGCGATATGGAAGACTTTAGAGACGTCGAGTTCGATACGAAACCGTGCGCCGTGATCTTCATCGTGGAGACGGTGGAGAACGCGCAACCGGCCGAGGCTGCGGGATCGTGCGTGCGTTTCTTTAATCGAAAGCGTAAGGAGGGCACGAATCAAGAGATGTTGAAGGATACGATGACGTTCACCGTCTTGGGACTCGGGGACACCAACTTGTTGCTCGATCGGCAGACGACGACGGCGAAGGATTGCAACCAAGCCGCGCAGACGTTGGATTCTGCCCTCGCCGCGCTCGGTGCGACGCGGTTCCATCCTCGCGGTGAGGCGAACGACGCCATCGGGTTGGACGAGGACGTCGTTCCGTGGTCGGAGAAAATGTTTCCAAAGTTGGCGCAAGTGCACAAAGAATTGGAGGCGAAGAGGGATGCGAAGCTTTGCTTTTTGTATGGATCTCAGACGGGGAATGCGTCCGAAATTTGCAAAAATCTCGCCGCGGAAGCCGGTGAAAAGGGCTATCCCGTGGAGGTTTGTTCCATGAACGAAGTCGAACCCGACGACGTGCTAAAACCAGGAGCAGTCATAACATTCGTCGTATCGAGCACGGGTGATGGCGACGCTCCCGATAATTGCGACACGTTTTTCACTAGACTCAAGCGTAAGTCTAAGAAGGAGAAAGGAGAAGGAGGGATCGGCGTTCAATACGCGGTGCTTGGCCTCGGGGATCAAAATTACAGCGCGTTTATGGCCATACCCCGACAGTTTTCGCAAATCATGGAAAATCTCGGCGCTAAATCCTTCGCGAAGCGTGGTGAATGCGATGACACTTTAGGTTTGTACGAACAAGTCGACAAGTGGACGGGTGAATACTGGGGGCATCTGGAAGTCGCGCGCGCAAAATCTCACAAGTTGCGCTCGGGAGAGATGGTTGAGGAGAACGAGACGATCGTCACCGCACCCAAGGAGGAGAAAAAGGTCACTGAATCGTCGACGAAAAAGGTCGAGGGGGTTCCTCCCTTACCCATCTGTCGATCTGAAGTCGAATGGTTGCCGAAAACGACTGAAGTGGACCCGTCTGTTGTCAAGCCCGGTCCCGATTCGAACGGCGCGTACACGGTCGCCGCTCCTTACATGGCGACTATTTCGGCATCAAAGCTACTCACTAATCCCGATTCTGATCGCAGAGTTTTACACGTCGAGTTCGACCTCGGATCGAGCGGCATCACCTACAAGCCCGGCGATTCGGTCGGTGTGATCCCACAGAACAACGCCGAGCTGGTTCGAGGCATCGTCAGTCGTCTCAAATTGGACTCGGATGCTGTGTTCGCGCTCAACTGGAAGAAGGAAGACACCGACAAGCACGCGACGCACCCTTTGCCTCACATCCGCACGCCGTGCACAGTGGAGTCCGCTTTCACGAACTACATCGATATCACCGGGTGTCCGCGTAAGTCGCTCTTGCGCGTTTTGGCTGAACACTGTTCCAATGAAGGAGAAAAGAACGCGCTCTTACACCTCTCTTCTCGAGATGGTCGAACTGACTACGAGAAGGAAATAAGGTCGCAGTCGCCGACGTTATTGACGCTCTTAGAACAATTCAAGAGCTGTTCTCCGCCTCTCGCTGAGCTGCTCGACGCTCTCTCGCCACTCGCGCCGAGATTGTACTCGATCACCTGCGCCCCGGAAGCGGCGCCGACGACACCATCGGTGGCGTTCAGTGTCGTTAAATTCGAGGTTTCGGGAAGTGGCGAGCGTCTAGGAGTGGCGACGAATTGGCTCGACGCGAAAATGGACAGTGATAACAAGAAAGTCCCCGTTTACATCAAGCCCAGTCTGAAATTTGGCTTGCCCGAAGACTCTGCAGCGCCGCTCATCATGATTGGACCGGGGACTGGAGTCGCTCCATTCCGCGGTTTCCTGCAAGCCAGACGTGCGCGAATGCAACAAGGACACGTGTTGTCGGAAGCTATGTTATTCTTCGGCTGTCGCAAACCTGATGAAGACTTTTTGTACCGAGAAGATTGGGACGGCTTCACCGCGGACGGAACGCTCTCCCGCTTCGTGTGCGCCTTCAGTCGCGAAACCTCCGAGAAAGTGTACGTTCAACACAAGCTGAAAGAACACGCGAAAGATATCGCACGTTTAATTTCGGAAGGTGCGTACATCATGGTCTGCGGAGACGGCGCACACATGGCCAAGGACGTCCACGCCGTCCTCGCCGGTATCGTCGCCGACGCGGGCGTATGCGGCGTCGCGGACCTCAAGGCCGCCGAGGCGCTTCTCATGGATTTCACAAAGTCCGGTCGATACGTTAGAGATATTTGGAGTTGACGTGCTCATCTTTCGTTTAGTACATTGTCATTGTTGAAAACTCTAATGAAATCTCGCTTTGCGACTCCCAGAGACCCAACCGAAGACATTCCAGCGATCATGGTGTTGGGCGAATCTTTGACGGCTCCAGACGCGCGCGCGCGACTTGATGCGCGTGATGCGCCATCGCAGCGGAGGGAATGACCCTCCGATGCGTGTCGCGTCGTTTTGCGTCGTCTTACTCGCGGTCGTCGGCGTCGCCAGCGCGAGTGAGACCGACCTCGCGCAACAGCGACGTGCCGCCCAGGACGACACGGTGCGGGGGCGACCGGCGCGGAGACCGACGTTTCCCGCGACGTTCATGTTCGGCGTGGGAACGTCGGCGTGGCAGATCGAAGGCAGCGGTGGAGATCGACCGAGGAGCGTGTGGGACGAGTTCGTGAGCACGTTGGGCGACCGCGAGGTCCTGGAGGCTGAGAGCGGCATCGAGTTTCACGAGAGATACGCACAGGACGCGGAGCTCATGGCAGATGCGGGGGTGAAAGACTTAAAGATGTCACTCAGTTGGCCTAGACTGATGCGCGCCGACGGAACGGCGATAGAGGAAGGGTTTGACTACTATAGGAAGGTGTTCGCCGCGCTTCGAATGCACGGCATAGAGCCTCACGTGACGCTGTTTCATTGGGATACTCCCACCTGGTGTTGCAAGAACGTGACGACGGCCAGTTCAGGTGTCTGTGACGGTGCGTGGGCGGATGCGCGCATCGTGAAGGATTTTGTGGCGTACGCGGATGCCGTCTTCTCCCGGCTCGGCGACGGGGTCAAGTATTGGACGACGATAAGCGAACCAAAAACTGTGGCCGAGATGGGGTACGGCGCAGGTGTTCACGCACCGGGGAAAATGGAAGTGCGAGAACAACTTAGAGTGGGACACAACATGCTGCTCGCGCACGCGCGCGCTGTGGCGTTGTTTAGAAAGAAATACTCGCATTTAAGTGGTAAGATTTCGATCAACCTGAATAGCGCGTGGGCGGAACCGGCATCTGGTTCATCCGAAGATGTGCGAGCGGCGAATGATGCCATGGATGAAGAGCTCGGATGGTTTGCGGATCCCATCTACACCGGTGATTACCCGGCGAGCATGCGTGCGAGACTTGGTGAATTCCTTCCACGTTTTACGGGCGAAGAGAGCTTGCTCGTGAAGGGTAGCACCGATTACTTCGCGCTCAATCACTACACATCCTACTACGTCAAGCATGTCGCCGAAGGACGCGCGTCTGGACAGTTAGGAATGAGTGGGAAACCACAGCCCTGGGATATAACGTTGACCTCTGAAAGCAGTACCGCGCCGATCGGGAAACAGGCGCAGAGCGAATGGTTGCACGTGGTTCCATGGGGCTTGGAGAAGGTACTTTTGCGCATTAAGCAGAGGTACGGCAATCCGCAGATAATCATCACCGAAAATGGCATCGATATCGCGGAGAGACCATCGATCGAGGAATCCTTGGATGACTCGCAGCGAGTGAAGTTTTTGGACGCCTACCTTGGCGCGACGCAAGAGGCAATGCGCAAGGGTGCTAACGTCATCGGGTACTTCTACTGGTCGATATTCGACAATGTCGAGTGGGTGGACGGCCGGGCCAAAAGATTCGGTTTGGTTTACGTCGACTACGATGGCAAGTACGGAGATAAAATGCTGCGATACCCGAAAAAGTCACTCGAACACTACTCGTCGTACATGCGAGGCGATGCGGTGTCGGTGGCTTCGCTCGGCGCCGCCCGTGAGTCGACGGTGGAAGGTACCATTAAAAGTGCAATTTCGTCATTCAGTACGAAAAGACAGGGTGAACTCCACGCTGTCACTGGTATGGCGCTGACCATGGTCAGCGTGTTCGCGGCTGCGCTCATGGCGAGTCGCGTCAAAGTTACTGCCAACGAGGACGAGGTTCACGATGAACACACCACGCTCGTGTGATCGTCGGTGTTCTATCCTCTAGCTAGTCATGTACATTCCATTGCTTGTTTAGCGAAAACTAGATGTTTGTGATTCACAACAGTTGGAACTCCTCAGTCTTCGCCTCGGCATGAGACTCACACTTCGAGCGTCTGCGCGCGCGTACGCGCACAGTGTCGCGCTCAGGCACGCGCGGAGGCTAACACGAGGACGATGTGCGGTGCAGCGGACGCGCGCCTCTGTCGCCTCGATCGCGCCGTACTGCGAGTTTCAACGCGCGGAACAACAATCCACCGAGCCGCGGCCGTTGGCGCTCGTCGTAGGCTGGTTCGGCGCAGAGCTCAAACACGTCCGCAAGTACGCCGACATGTATCGCGGCGCCGGTTGGGACGCGATCACGGTGGCCCCGCCGAGCCTCGCCACGCTCGTGCCTCCGGTCGCAGATGTCTACGGAGATGTGGTTCTGCGCGCGATGGAGAAACACGTCGTGCCCGACGTGAATAATCGCGACGTTGTAGTGCACGTCGCGTCAAACGGGGGATTTATTTTTGCGGGAAATTTAATTTTAAAGGGGAAGAACGGCGATGCCACGGCTCGAGCAATTTTTGAACGCACTCGCGGGGTTGTTTTCGATTGCACTCCGGGGAACTTGAGGCCGGATATCGTTGCGCGAGCGGCAAATGCGGTCTTTTTTTCTGGGGAGAGCGCGACGAACGAACCAGCGCCGGTGTTGGAGAGATTGTTTTCGCTATTGATGAACACTGGACCTGTGATGTCGCGCCTGCGGTCGATCGACGGGGCGTGGGGGAAGATTTCAACCGGTGATGACGATTGGCTCAACTGCCCGTCGCTGTTCATGTATAGCGAAGCGGACGTGTTGATTTCACCGAGAGAAATCGAAGAGTATGCTAGGATTAGAGAGAAGAAAGGTAAGGTGGTGATGCATCGATACTTTGATGCAGCGCATTGTGAGATTGGACGGGTGCAGTACGATGACTATCGAGACAAACTCAAAAAGTTCTTAGGTGAAATCAGGTGAAAATGCCGTCGCCGTCGATGGACGCTCCTTCAACCGTGTTGTACTAGTAGCACCGCAGCATTAGATGACATTAGATGAAATAGTACAATTACATCGTTTGAGCGTGCGCGCGCGAGCTAACGAGTTCTTTGACGTCTTTCACGAAGTCGTAATTCGAGAGCAAGTCTTCGCATGACACGTGAAGCCTGAATCGCCAGTAATGTTTGGGATTGGTCGGGTCGTTGATCGTCTCTTCCAAGGCTGGCCTTTTGGCGTATTCCGTGCAGAGAGCTAGTACATCTTGAATCGGGAGGATTGACAAGACACTCGGGCTCTCGATGTGTTGCGCCAAAATATTACGCATGACGCTCGGCGTGCACGCATCCTCAGTGCCGGTTTGGAACATTTCACTGTAGCGACCGCGGCGCTCAGCATCCTCCTCCCACCACGCGCGCGTCGTCATGGTATCGTGGCACGATGGCGAACACACAGTCAAGTATGAATATGTGTGCGGTCGACCGAACTCCGCGCTTTCACCGATCGGAGGCATTCGTTGGATGCGTAGGCCCAGTATTCCAAGTTCATCCATGACGGGCGGAACACACGTCGGAGTAAATCCGAGATCTTCACCGCACACCAGCATATCCGTAGAGCTTAACAGTGCAGGAAGAACCTTGCGCGCTTGTCTACGCCACGTGTTCGTCTGTCTGCCAAAGTAGTAGTCATTTGACAGGTCGCGAAGACTGTCACGCATCCACCCGTCGAGAGACTGGAAAGATGTCGTGTCCTCGAGACCGAATCGCGGATAGAAGTGATCGACATTCTCTGGATCTGTCAAGAGGCATCTATTTTGGAATAGTTGCATCAAGCTGGAACGAATGAAGGCTTGCTCCTCCACGAAGTGCGGTGGGAAATCGCTACGGGGCTTTGTTGCTTCGTAAATTGCCGTCTCAGTGTTCAACTCTGGACGGAACTGCCACAAGCCACGTTCTGGATCGCACTCGATCATGTATCGATACGCAACATCGTGCACATGTTCGCCGAATATGATTTCAAGCTCGTGCCATTGAATGTACGGCTGCGTCAGGCGATTGAGATCCCACAGACCGCGCGATGCCAGTTCATCTCTCGTGAGAGGAAGTGACGGGCGGAAGCGGCCCATGAGGCCAGTCATCGCACTCGCCGGAAGCTCCCAGATTCTGAAAAATCCAAGAATGTGGTCGATGCGGATCGCGCTGAAGTACTGTTCTAAATGTTGCATGCGTGATCGCCACCAGGCGTAGTCATCCTCAGCCATGTTTTCCCAATTGTACGTGGGGAACCCCCAGTTTTGTCCATTGGCGTCGAAAGCGTCTGGAGGCGCGCCCGTCGACGTGTCCATTCTAAATAACCGTGGATACATCCACGTATCGACGCTGCGTTTGTCTACACCAACCGGTAGATCACCCTTCAATGTGACACCCTTCGACTTGGCATACTCTGCGGTGGAGATCAGCTGCGAGTGCAAATTGTACTGCAGATAATAGAAAAATCGAGTGGATTCATACAAATCTCCGCCTGGACAATCAATTTTATCCAAGACGTCGTTTGAAAAGGTGGAGAACACTCCCCAGCGCCAGTGATCGGACGTTCCGAACAGATCACGCAATACACAAAAGACACCGTAAGGTCTCAACCAAGACGCGTTTTTCTCGTAGAATGACTTGAAACCATCAGATTCGAGAACCTTTTCACCGTCGTTGTAGTACGCTCTACGCGCGAACGAGAGTTTTTCTTTGACGGTAACTTCGTAGTCGATCTCCTTCAGGTCCAGGGCGAGTCTCGCTGCTTCAATTTCTTCTGCCAGTTCTGGCGTCACGCCCGTCAACTCTTGCACGCGTAAATACATGACGTGCAAGGCGTGAACAGAAAGCGAAGAGTACGGATAAGAATCCCAGAACGTGCCGTACACGCACGTATCATTCACTGGCAGCACTTGCACGACGGACATTCCAACGGTAGATGCGAAATCCACCATTTGTCGTAAATCCACAAAGTCGCCGCAACCGACGCTCTCCCCTGTGCGAATAGAAAACACAGGAAGCGCCAACCCAGAGCCTTTCCAGACGTTTCCATAGTCGAAAACACCGTCTCTTCGAAATAATTGCGTCTCCGCGACGCTGAGAGCGTCGCCATTCACGCTAAACGAGCACTCGCGATTGCCGGTGGCGTCCTCAATGACGGAATCGCCGTCGCGCAGGAGGTACGCGTACTCGAACGGCATCTCACTCGCGTCGACGCGGAACTCGATCGACCACACGTCCGTGCCCGCGTCTTTACCGAGATTGAGGCACTTCGTTTTATCGCTCTTTCCCAAGGCTGAGCACGATCCAGTCACCGCCAATCGCTGCGTCCTCGTCGCGTGCGGCGCTCTGATTTCCAGCCGCACGTCCAGCGCGCGAGACCCACCCGACGTCGACATCGTCGGCGCAAGATCGCCCTCGATCGCGTCGTCGATGTCACCAACGCGAGCGAGATCGGGCGCGACCACGTTCGCGAACGCTCGTCGGCTGAACACGCTCTCCGCCGTCGCTCGCGAGCTCCACTCGTCCACGCACTCGGCGCCTCGCTCGCCCGTCGTCGCCGCGTCGTTCAGTCTCAGCGTCCGAACCTCCCCGTCCCACGCGATGACGTGACCGTGCTCATCCACCACGGCGTATCTGTACTCCACTCCATCCCGCAATCCCGTCCAATCGTCAAACTCGACCTCCCCTCGCCACTCGAGCGTTCGCTCGCCGACGTGCGCGCACGACATCCTCACCCCTCTCTCCGGATTCCACCCACCCAGCGCCTCCGCGGGTCCACACACGACGACATTCTCCCCCCAATTCGTCCAATACTTGGTTCGAAACACCACGCGCCCCCCCCCCACCTCCCTCGCGCCCGCTCGCGCGTCCATCACGTCGTCCCGAGCGCGCGTCCTCATCGTCGTCGTCCCACGCTTACCCTCCCCCGTCTCCTCGAGCGTCATCCCCCTCACCATCGCGCGCGTCGTTCCCTCTTCGTCCCGGTCCTCCTCCGCCATCCCTCTTCGCGCCTCGCTCGCTCCCGCGTCGTTCGATGTCGTCGTTTGAGAATTCACGCGCGCGTCGCATTCGATCCTCCGCGTCATCGAACGACGCCGCGACGACATGCGCGCGTCGACGGGGACGTGCGCGCGAGCGCTGGGGAGGATGATGACGTCGCGCGGGGCGTGCGCGCGCGCGCCGGGACGAATCGCGGGACGAGGGGGGGCGAAGAGGCGCGGGACGACGACGACGACGACGGCGCGCGCCGCCGGGACGGCGCGCGGTGAGGACGGTGACGACGGTGAGGAGGGTGGTGGACGAGGACCGAGCGCGGTGGAGATGGAGAGGATGGATCGTGAGGCGAGCGCGTACGCCTCGGCGTGGGCGAATGAGTTGGCGAACACGGTGGAGGACGCCAAGGCGTTGGAGAGGCGGCTCTTCGGAGAGGACGGCGGCGGCGGTGGCGCGCGCGCGCGCGAACTCGAGACGGAAGAAGATGAGAACGAGAAGATGGAGGTGGATCGTGGGAAGACGAAGAAGAGTCAAGCGCGCGCGGACGCGCGGATGCGAAGGAAGACGCGAAGGGATTGGAGTAAGGTGCCGGACGACGCGTTGCCGCGCGTGGCGGTGGTGGGACGGCCAAACGTGGGGAAGAGCGCGCTTTTTAATCGACTCACCGGGACGAAGCGAGCGATCGTGTACGACGAACCGGGGGTGACGCGAGATCGAATGTATGTGCGTTCGTATTGGGGTGAACACGAATTCATGATGGTGGATACCGGCGGATTGGAAAATTTACCGGCGAACCCCGAGGCGGCGCCTCGTACGGACAGGATTGGAGGGGTGGAGATTTTACCCGGAATGATCGAGGCTCAAGCCGCGGAAGCGGTGAAGGAAGCGACCGCGCTCATTTTCGTCGTCGATGGTCAAGCGGGTCTCACCACGGCGGATGAAGACATTTATAGATGGCTGAGGCGAACGTACTCGCACGTCCCTCTTCAGCTCGCCGTTAACAAGTGCGAAAGCACGACCAAAGGAGAGGATCAGGTCCTCGAGTTTTGGTCTCTGGGCGATGTGACGCCGCTCGGTGTGTCCGCCATCAGTGGTACCGGAACTGGCGAGCTTTTGGACAACATGTGCGCGACTCTGCCGCCTCCGCCGGAAGTCGACGGCGAAGCACCCGAAGAGGACGAGGACATTCCGGTCACCGTCGCCATCATCGGCCGACCAAACGTAGGAAAGAGTTCCTTGCTGAACGGTCTAGCCGGCGAAGCTAGGTCGATCGTGAGTGACTTTTCCGGTACCACGCGCGACAGTATCGACACCTTGGTCGAGGACAAGTACACCGGGCGCAAGTACACGCTCATCGACACCGCGGGTATTCGACGCCGCACGCAGGTGAAATCAGGAACGGATGGCGCCGAAAAGTTGAGCGTCGGTCGTGCCCTTCAGGCGATGAAACGCGCCGACATCGTCGTGCTCGTCATCGACGGCACTCAAGGCCCGAGTCAACAGGATTTCGTCCTCGCAGAGAGAGCGACGCAAGAGGGATGCGGCATCGTGCTGTGCATTAATAAATGGGATTTGGTCGACAAGGACACGTACACGATGAACAAGTACACGGACGAGATGCGCATCAAGATGCGTGTGTTCGAGTACGCCGAAATTGTGTACACTTCGGCGCTCACTGGACAGAGAATTCAAAAGATTTTGGACGTGGCGCAAGTGGCGAGCGAGAATCATCGCAAGCGTCTCACCACCGCGACTCTAAACTCGGTCGTCCAGGAAGCCACGCTGTGGAAACTGCCACCGTCCAGAAACAGCCGTAAGGGGAAGATTTACTACATCACGCAAGCCTCGATTCGTCCACCAACGTTTGTGTTTTTCGTGAACGATCCAAAGCTCTTCCCGGAGACATATAGACGCTACATGGAGCGTCAATTGCGCGAAAATATAGGCTTCCCCGGAACGCCCATACGCCTCTTATGGCGTGGAAAGGGCGCGGACAAGGGCCCGAAGGGTCCGAAGGCGTGATGATCGCGACGTGATTTTAGTTTTTGTAGTGCGAATGTACATGACATGTTACATGGTTGGTGAGTGTTATTGTTTATTGTTTATCGCGCGGCTCAGATGATAAGCAAGCAGATAATAATGAGCGTGCCGATAGTCAGTAATACACGTGAGAGAAGCAACTGTTGCGCTCGTCCCAATGTTAAGTCCTCGTTCGGTCGAAGCCCGAGCAAAGCGGCCAAACCTCTCGACGACGAAAGCTCTTGCTTGGCGTTTTTCCCACTCGCCCTGTTCGCTTCGCCGACGCCCAAACCGTACAGTGGAATGAGCACGTCTTGATCGATAGTGCTCTTACACACGGGGCATGCATGGTTTCCCCCATCCAACCACTGCTTCACGCACCGCCAACAGTACAAGTGCCCGCACGGAGTCACGACTGGCTCGCGCGCCGTCTCGAAACACACATTGCACTCAAACCGTCCCACCAATTGTTCATCTTCCTCATCCTGCGCATGCATCGCCGCCGCGCGTTTCAACAGATTCCCCCTCCCCTCGACCGCGCTCACCCCATCGCGAAATCTCACGCCTTCATCCTCACCCGACTCCTTCGCCGCCGACGATTTCCTCTCGCTCGCTCTCGCCGCCATCGATCTCGTCATCGCGCTCCCCGTCACCTCTCGCCCCCCCGCGTCGCCCTCTCGTCGCGCCAACCCCGCGTCCGCATCGATCGCTCCCGTGGACGCGCTCCGCCTCGACCGCGCGCTCGCTCGCATCTCTCCCGCGACGACGGGCGTCCCACCGATCGGTGATTGACCGACTCGACTCGAGTTCCTCTCCGACACCCCTCGCGCCGTCGCCCCGTCCCGTCCTCGCGTCCTCGTCCGTCCGCACGTTCCGTTCGCGCGCGCTCTGCCTCGACTCACCGCGCGCGCGCACGCGCGCGCCGCGCTCTCACGCGCGCGCCGCGCCGAATAATATCACGCCGCCGTCGCGGTCGGGGCCGGGAGGGGGGACTGTCCTCGAGTCACCATCGGTCGGTCGCGAGATCACGCGCGCGTCCCGGGCACCCCGGGCACCCTCACCGATCGATCGATCGGTCGTCTCGATCGATCGTCTCGATCGGTCTCGATCGGTCATCTCGATCGGTCATCTCGATCATCTCGATCGGTCATCTCGATCGGTCTCGATCGGTCTCGGTGCGCTCGATCGAGCGGTCGGTCGGTCGAGCGACGCGCGCGAGGACGCGGGTCCCGACGCGCGATGGAGGCGCGCGCGCGCGCGGTGGTGGTGGGACCGACGGGACGTCGGAGGGTGCGACCGATGACGACGATGGTGGCGTCGGTGTCGGTGAAGAGGACGATGACGACGATGACGACGACGAGAGAGACGAGAGAGACGATGATGATGATGATGAAGAAGATGGTGACGACGACGTCGACGGCGGTGGATGGTCGACGGCGAGAGGTGGTGCGACGTTCGGAGGGGATGATGCGAGGGCGAACGGTGACGCGCGCGTCGTCGATGGGCGATGGGTGGAGGAGGGGAGGGAGAGAGGTCGGGGAGACGCCTCGACGGCGAGGGACGAGGACGAGAGTCGAGGCGGCGGCGGACGGCGCGACGATGGCATCGAGCGAGGACGCGAGGGCGAGTGCGTATCGGTTCGTCGTCGTGGGAATGGTCGCGTTCGCGCTCATGCTGTGTAACGCGGACAGGGTGATCATGTCCGTCGCGGGCGTGCCCTTGGCGGCGGCGAACGGTTGGGGAGAGCGCGCCGTGGGTTTGGTGCAGAGTTCGTTCCTGTGGGGGTACGCCCTGACGCCGCTCATCGGTGGCGTGCTCGCGGATAGGTACGGTGGGAAGATCGTTCTCGGGTTTGGAATCGCGGTGTGGTCGCTGGCGACGTTGGTGACGCCCTTCGTGGCGACGAGCGGAAGTTTGGGCGCGTTGCTCGCCGCGCGCGCCGTCATGGGGTTGGGTGAAGGTGTGGCGCTTCCGTGCATGAACAACGTCATCTCTCGATGGGTTCCGGTGACGGAGCGCTCTCGCGCGGTGGCGGTCTCCATGGGTGGTTTCCAAAGCGGCTCGATGATTGGTTTGCTCGCGGCTCCGGCGCTGTTGGCGTACGGCGGCATTCCGGGACCCTTCATCCTCTTCGGAACGTTCGGTTTGGTGTGGGCGGTGATTTGGAACTTTGTGGCGACGACGTATCCGAAAGAGTCAAAACTGGTGAACGCCGAGGAGTTGAGTTACATCGTCGATAACCCGGGCGGCGCGCTCACGGCTTTGGACCAGCAAACGTTTGCCGAAAAGAAGACACCGCCTCCGTTCAAATTACTCCTATCCAAGGCTCCGACGTGGGCGTGCATCATCGCAAATTTTGTCAATAACTGGGCCATCTTCATCTTACTCGCGTGGATGCCTCTGTATTTCAAGCAGGTTGTTGGACTCAATCTGCGCGAAGCCGCGTGGTTCAGCGCGCTTCCGTGGGCCACCATGGCGGCGAGCGGCGTCGTGGCTGGAACGTTGGCGGACAATCTCATCAACTCACGCGGCTGGTCGGTGACAAAGACGCGCAAATTCATTCAAAGCGTCGGTTTCATCGGTCCGGCAGTGTGCCTGATCATTTTGGCCGCCTTTGGCGCCGACATGACCGCTTCTCGTGCGGTGATGACGCTCACCGTCGCCATGGGCTGCACGGCGTTCACTCAGGCTGGATTCTTGGTCAACTTCCAAGAGATCGGCCCCAAATACGCCGGCGCGTTGCACGGCATGGCGAACACCGCGGGTTCGGTCGCAGGAATGGTCGGTACGTTCGCCACCGGCGCCGTCCTTGAGGCCACCGGCGGCAACTGGTCCGCGGTGCTGTACGTCACCGCCGCGGTGTACCTCTTCGGCGCCGCGACGTGGCTGACGATGAGCACGGGAGAGCGCGTGTTCGATTGAGAGGAATTATAGTATCTTCATTGTAGTGTCATAGTCGATTCAATTACTTTTCAAAAGAGGCGTCGCGTTGATTGCCGTGCGAGGGGGGGTAAATCTTTTGTAGAGTGGTGGTGTTGAATGAACACCAATTTTGGTTTGACCGACGAGCGCCTTGAAGCACCGCGCCGTTTTTTTTCTTTTTTTGTCTAGTAGATGAAAGCTGTTGCGTAAACAAGAAATTTACGCACGCTCACCACGGATGCGTCGGGCGAGTTGGACGTCCTTCGGCATGATGGTGACACGCTTGGCGTGGATCGCGCACAAGTTGGTGTCTTCGAAGAGGCCAACGAGGTACGCTTCGGACGCTTCTTGGAGCGC
>PVBE010124082.1_pt1 | contig 14346 bp, 13 predicted proteins | sample 1631181 | NCBI WGS metagenome assembly PVBE01 (sample SAMN08397723, study PRJNA350692) | Marine metagenome, whole genome shotgun sequencing project. | isolation source: water | place: Pacific Ocean | collected 2012-04
GCCATCACGCTGTGCCCTGGCCTGAGCCACCAGCTCCCTTGCCACCTCACCATGCTGTTCACCGAAGCGAACCAGGCGGCCAGCGAGAGCCTCCGGATCCGCCGCAGCTAGAGCATGCAATCCATTGATGCCAAGCTCCTGCAGCATTTCCCTGCGCCGAGCGCCAATGCCGCTCACTTCACTGAGATGGCCCTCCGCTGCGGCAACGGCATTACAGACACCGCGCCAGGAGCAGAGGGAGCACTTGCGGCGGTCTGCAGCAAGTGCTGGTGGATCATGACGCTGCAGATCAACAGCAAGCTTCTCCAACACATCAGACAACTGCCGCTGCAGTCCATCCGTAAGGGACACCCGCTCCAGCGCCAGGGTGCTGCCGACTCCGGCCACAACCAGCCCTTCAGGGACCTCCGCCCCCTGGACAGGTGCCAACAGCCGCCCGAAGAGCGCCAAGGCAAGGCGATGCTCACGGGTCAGCCGCCTCCCCTGGCGAGCCAACACTGGCCTGTATCCGAAGGCACCCCAGCGGCTACAGCCCTCCACCCGTTGCAGCAATGGCGGGTGGGCCTCAAAAGATTGCCCCTGAGAACCTTGCTGCTTCAGGCGCAGACCCACCACACCCGGCTGCCCCTGTCTGCAGGCCTCTAGGCCGCGGCCAGGTTTGCGGGGAAGCAGGGCCACAAAGCTGCTTTGCTGATCATCCAGTTGCAAGGTGCGGTGGGCTGTCCAGAGCCGTTGACTCGAATCGCCATGACGGTCCAGCCAGGCACGACGCCGGCAGCGCACCCAACTGCGCAGCAACCTGTCGGTGAGAGCATTGGCGAACGGCTGGGTGGCACCCATGAGCCGACGTTAGGGCGGCTGCCTGCTGAATCCACTGCTTCGCTTTCACCGCGATGATCAAGGCCCAACTGGCTTTGAACGCAGCCCAGATTCACTTCGGGACCATGACTGACGCAGGATCCTGGACTTGCTCAGAAGCAAGCTAGATCTTGGGGCGCGAAGAGATCCTCTGAGAACAATGAGCCTGAAGTTGATCGTTGCCCCCATTCATGGATCCCAAGCCGGCTGCATCAGTGACCTGCTTGCCGAGGGCAGCGAAGACTCGGCTGTTCTTGCAAAGGTCGTCGTGGCAATCCGAAGTCAACTGAAACCCCTCTACAGGGCTGTCAGCGGTTTTGAAAGCAGCGCTGAAGGTTTCGCAGTTGACTACATCCTCTGGTGTGTAGAGAGGACTCTGGCAGCCCAACCCTCATTGCATCGATGGACAACGCCTCAGGTAGAGCCGGCTCAGCCCGAGGGGAGTGGTTTCAGTCCCAGAGCATCAAGCCACCTGTGCTCTAGAGGGGCCGCAGCGAAGGGAACTCTGAGCGCCTCTTTCTGAGATCACACCAATCACTGGCGCACTGTCATTGCCAGCATCACTGAATCGTGAAATGGAATCCTGACTTAGTTGCTGGCGTCCTCATCCAGTGACAGATCATCAAACCGCCTAGCGTTGAAGAGTGAAATTAAGTCTTCGCCTTTATCCCGAATCGATTCATTCTTAAAAATCATCTTGCCTTTGTTTCATTCGTGGTGTGCACATTTCGAACGTCATCAGCTGCCGCCCATTAACAGATGAACTCCAGCCCCAGCATTTGATTCACGATCAGCTATTCAGGAATCCCATGGATATATCACACTTCTTTGCTACGATTTACCCTCAACATGATGTAGATCTGATCAGTGAGCAAATCAAACTGATCAACACACCTTCAAGACCACCCGCCAGCTCATCAGGGGAGCAGCTGCTACCTTGAGGTTGAGATGCAATCTTCGATTAAATTTCTGAAGAATGGTATCAAATAAAACGAGGCTGCTCAAAACTAATAGCTTCAAAACTATTACATTTTCCCCTCTCGCGACCTCCAGTAGTTCACTAAATCATGCATGGATCCATTGAAATTCATCGTTGCAATTGCAGCATCAATTTTCTGGATTGTGCGCCTATCAAGATTTGAGCCATAAGCAAATCCAACCGGTATTGTGTATCCCATACGATGTGATATATGATATCTCTCAGGGCTAGGCAACTGACTATGAATATCGTTCAGAACGCCAATATCTGAGACAATATGCTTCGAGCGCCCAGACAAGAGTGCATCGATTGGATCTTTTTCGCTGAACATTCTGTAGATGCTGTTCTTTTTGGGAGTCAAGGAGTTTAAATCCATTTGAGTCATCAACCAGTTTTCGATTGCAGTTTCAGCACTCACTGCAATACCACCTTGCAGCATCACTCGCAGCTTTTGCTTGCTCAAAGTATCAACAGACAGAGGTATTCTTTCCTCTCTGACGATAGCCGCAATGGTTCCAATAGAAAGGGAAATAAAGAGGATGCGAAAGAGTCCTGCAAACAGGACTATAAAATGAGATCTCTTCGTTCTATGACTAGTTTTATCAAATCCAGAACCCAACAGAATCAACAGCCAGGCCTCCAGGAAACCAACTTTTTTCTCCCGCTTAAAACCGCTTATATGCGTAAATCCCTTTTCAAGCCTGCCAACGAAAAGCGTAGCAATTAGCGAGGCAATTATGAGTATACCCAGACTTCTCACAAGGATCTTATTAGTTATCACCTTGAAGAAAAATTCAAACGTCGGGGATTCCTCTTCCTTGAGCGAAAGAAAACCAATGCTTGTTCCCATATAAGGAACTGACATTCGCACTACCTCAAGTCGCCTAGCTGTGATCTTTGGGCAGGAGGCCAAGACATGAATTTTGCCATCGGCGGCCATCTGAATGGCCCTCGAAAAGGTCGGTATAGCCAAAATGCTGTATTCAATCTTTGTCGATTCTGCAACCCTTCTCCATGCATCTAATGACACTCCCTGATACCCTCCAGACGCTGTTCTATCGGAGCAAGGCAGAAAGTTGTCGACTGTGCCCACAACCAAATTGTCGAATTCTGCGCCTTGAACTCTTTGCGCATGGGCAGCAATTAAAGCCACCAATGCGGTGCCTAGAATCACTGCAGACCTTACTCCTGAGGCAATCATGATTACTAACTATAAAAATGCAAATAGTCTGTAGCAATTGAAGATACTCATCCTGGCTGGCTGGAAGCTCTGAACAAGATCATCTTGATCCACTGGAGTTCTGCGGCTTTTCATGAATTCCTGTCTGTTACTTGATGATTCTTTGCGGAGCCTCAGCCACAGCATGCATGTTGTGGTTTGCAGTTGCTCATTGTCGAGGGAAATCTTCTTCATTCCGACGCTCCGATTCTGCCGCTGAGTGATTTCGTCAGTTCGGCCACATCAATGGATGATGACCTGGCTGCGAACCTACTTGCAGTTCGCTCTGAATTTGTCCCTTCTCTCGCCGCCTCTACTACGTAATTGGTGCGGCCGTCAGCGGTTGGTCACTGCAAGAATGCTTGCGGGCCTCTTGATGCTGCACAGCAGGCCTAACTGGGGTTGAGCGACTCCATCACCGGATCAAGCTCATATAACCCAGTTAATGCGGGACTCATTCCTGCCGTCAGATTTCAAGCGGAGTCAGCTTTCAAGCGGAGATTGTCCGACTGGTTCTGGTCGCGTCGGTGCCCGAACAGAACGCCAGAGGCTGCCATGAGAGACCGAGCAGCTGTTGAGCACCGAACTAGGTAATTATGTTCTAGCCAGCACGCCACCCCCCCTGAGGCCAGAGGGGCATCCAGCGCGAGGGTGTTGATTTGGTCCTTCTCCAGAACCTCTTGTTCAACACTGCAAAGGATGTTTCCAGAGGCATCAGCCATCCAGGCGTTGCACGCTGAAGTGGGCTGTCGGTGAGAGCATTGGCGAACGGCTGGGTGGCACCCATCAACCGACGTTACGGCGGCTGCCTGCTAAATCCAATGCATCGCTTTCGCCTCGATGATGAAGGCCCAACTGCCATTGAGCGCAGCCCCGATCCACTTCGGCACCGATGGCTGGCGCGGAATTCTGGGGGTGGATATCACCGTTGAACGCCTGTTGCGCGTGGCTACAGCAGCTGCACAGGAACTGGCATTCCGTGCCCCGGCAGGCCTGAACAGCCGCACCGTGGTGATCGGCTATGACCGCCGTTTCCTGGCACCGGAACTGGCAACAGCCATTGCTGCTGCCGTGCGGGGCTGCGAGCTCGAACCCCTGCTGACGGAGACTCCCGTACCGACACCGGCCTGCAGCTGGGCCGTTGTGCAACGGGCAGCCCTTGGCGCACTGGTGATCACTGCCAGTCACAACCCACCGGAATGGTTGGGCCTGAAGATCAAAGGACCCTTCGGCGGCTCGGTTGAAGGTGATTTCACTGCCGCCGTTGAACAACGGCTGGCAGCTGGTGGAATCACCGTGCCGATCGATGCAGGCACAGAGCGCTTCGATGGCCGCCGGGAACACCTGGATGGGCTCAGAAGCAAGCTTGATCTTGGGGCGCTCAGAGATGGTCTGCAGACCATGGGCCTGAAGGTGATCGTTGATCCCATGCATGGATCCGCAGCCGGCTGCATTAGCGAACTGCTTGGCGAGGGCAGCGACGACTCGGGCGAGCATGCCAAGGTCATCAAGGAAATTCGCAGTCAACGGGATCCCCTCTTCGGCGGCCATCCGCCCGAACCTCTGGCTCCCTATCTGCAAGAGCTGATCGCAGCCGTGGGGGCTTGCAGTGATGCTGGCCAGGCCGCTGTAGGGCTGGTGTTTGATGGCGACGGCGACCGGATCGCCGCCGTGGATGAAAACGGTTGTTTCTGCAGTACGCAGCTGCTGATGCCCCTGCTGATCGATCACCTCGCCCGAGCCAGGCAACTGCCAGGCAAGGTTGTGAAAACCGTGAGCGGCTCTGATCTGATGCGTCTGGTGGCTGAAGATCTGGGCCGGGAGGTGCTGGAACTGCCAGTTGGTTTCAAATACATCGCCGCTGAAATGCTGAGTGACGAAGTGCTGGTGGGAGGAGAGGAATCAGGCGGTGTTGGCTTCGGCATGCACCTGCCTGAACGTGATGCCCTGTTTGCAGCCCTGCTGGTGTTGGAAGCACTGGTGGAGAGTGGCCAACCCCTGGGCGAACGCATCAAGCAGCTACAACAGCGATGCGGCACCAGCAGCCATTACGACCGGGTTGATCTGCATCTGGCAGACATGGACTCCAGGCACCGGCTCGAAGCCCTGCTGAGGGAAACCCCACCCAGCACCGTGGCCAATCAACCGGTTCAGGAGGTGATCCGCACCGATGGCGTGAAGCTGCGGCTTGGTCCAAGCCATTGGTTGATGCTGCGCTTTTCCGGCACCGAACCCCTGCTGAGGATCTACTGCGAAGCCCCGAGCACAGCCGAGATGAAAGCAGCTCTGGAATGGGCAGAACAGCTGGCAGAAAGCACATGAACAACCAGCCACGCCCAGGACAGGTGTTGGTAATCGCCAGTGGCAACCCTGGCAAAGTCCGCGAATTCACCAACCTGCTCGCCGATCTAAGGCTTGAGATCCAAGCCCAGCCCAAGGGCTTGAACGTGGAGGAAACAGGCAGCAGCTTTGCTGAGAACGCCCGCATCAAAGCAGCCGTGGTGGCCTCAGCCACTGGCCAGTGGGCCCTGGCCGATGACTCAGGCCTGAGTGTGGTGGCCCTGAATGGCGCTCCAGGGGTGCACTCGGCTCGCTATGCCGAAAACGACGCGGCCCGGATCGCCCGGCTGCTCCACGAACTCGACGCTGCCGACACTGCCGATCGCCGTGCCCAGTTCACGGCTGCCCTGGCTGTGGCCGATCCCAATGGCAGGATTCGGATCGAAGTTGAGGGGAGCTGCTCCGGCATGATTCTGGACAAGCCAAGGGGAGAGGGGGGCTTTGGCTACGACCCGATCTTCTACCTGCCGGAGCTTGATCAAACCTTTGCCGAGATGGACAAGAGCATCAAAAATCGCCTCGGTCATCGCGGCCGGGCCTTCCAGGCTCTCGAGCCCCAGCTCAACGCATTATTCGCTGGCCTCACTGAATAGGCAGTGAGGCAGCCGAGCTCCATTGGATGCCAGCAGCGCAACCAACAGCCTGGCGAGTGCGAGCCAGATCGTTCGAGCCGGTTCCAGCCCGGTCGAGCGGTTGCATCGGTCGGACTGGTGGCCCTCAACGGCCTCATCTGTCAGGACAGGCAATAGTCCAGTGACAGGTCGAGACGCTGCTCTGGCTTCGGCGCCTCACCAGGATCAAATCGCCCCGGGGCGGCGGCATAACGCTGTGATCGAATCTGGCCACCACTGCGCTGATCAATGCGCAGCAATCGCACCCGTCTGAGCCCGAGAGCCTCGACAGCGTTTTCAGCCTGGCGGCTGCCCTTCGCCAAGGCCCGCCGCAACAAGTCGGCTTCGAGCTTCTGTTCACTCGCCACCGCAGCCAGGGAGGTCATCCCCTGCAGCTGCACCCCAGGCAGCCGACCTGCCGTTTGAATCAAAGCGTCGTAATTGGAGGGTGACACTTCCCCAAGCACCCTGGTGACGGCACGCTGCAAAAGCGGCTGATCATCGGAACCACCGATGGCATAGGTGCGCGGAGCAGCGATCGTCAGATCACCAATGCTGAGTGGGCGCAGTTGATCGCGAACGTTGATCAGCTGTTGATTGAGTGCCTGCAACGCTGCCGCTGTGCTCTCAGCCTCGGCTTGCAGCTGCAGGGAGTAACGGAAGCGCTGCGAATGGGTCGTTCCCCGCTCGCTGACGTTCAACTGCAGCAAGGTTCCATCACAGCTGGCTTCTTGCCCATGAGCGCCCGCAGAACCTGCACTCAGCATGGCCATGGAGCCCATCAGCCAAGCCAAGGCCAGGGGAGTGCCCCAGAGACGACGGTTCACAACTGCAGCCATCAGCTTTGGCGATCACTGGCTTGGGTCTACCAGGCTGAACTTGATCCGGCTGACTTCAGCCAGCAGCTGTCAGCCAGCATTTCTCAGCCAGCAGCCATCCAACTGCCATGCAATCCATGGGGGATGGCAAGAGGCAGCTCCAGCACAGCCTGCTCGCTGAGATCATCGGCATTCAAAATCACCAGGTCCGAAGCGCGTCGTGCGCCGTTCCAGACCACAACCAGCACCCAGCCATCATCTTCAGCATCCCCACCAGGACGAGGCACCATCATCGGTTCACTGACGAACCCACGCGGTGCAGCGCTCCACTGGCAACAGTCCCCATGGATCAGATCCAGTTTTTTGATGGCCTGAAGGGGAGCATTGCCGGTCTTGCGCTCCGTCACGGCCATCCATGCATAACGCGCCGGAAGCCCTTCATGGCGGGGATTGACCATCGCAAATTCACAACAACGATCGCTTAAACGCAACGTCTCGATGCTGTTGTGAATGAGATTGATCCGGCAACGTTCCAGCAACCCCTCTGGGATCAAGCCGAAGTCAATGGAGCGAAAGTCCTGATCAGGATCAACGGATGGGTAATCCGCGTAATTAATGCTCTCCACAATGATCTCCTCCCCCTCTTCCCAGGCATTGAGGTGGTGAAAGACAAAGCCATCAGGCCCATCAAAGATGCGGGGTGACTGGCCGGCAAAAGCACCGCAATCCCTAGGGATCAGCCAGAACTTCGCCTGTCCGCCAGGTTTCGAGCTCAGGCACTGAGCTGCACCCTTCTGACCGAGCACAAAGGGCAACGGGTTGAAGTTGATGGCGTTCTGCAAAAACACCGCCCAATTGGGGGTGATTACAAAATCATGCAGAAAGGCAAAGCCACTGAAGCTGTCGCTGCGCTCGCTGATGAGCGCACCGGCCTCCAGCCCCTGCCTGTCCTCAGTGGCCGCAGTGGCCTCCGTGGCGAACTCCATCAACCGGATCGTGCTTCTTGGTCCGGTCTTGACGCCAAAGGTCACCATCCGTGGGCTGCCGTGATGGCCGGGATCAAAGCGGGGGTGCGCACTAAAGGGTTCGCCGGGCTTCAGCACCCCGCCGAGATCGCTGAGCCCATGGGTTTCAAGGCTGTGCGGATCAAGGCCATGGGGACCGGCGGCCTCCCAGAGGGCAAGCAACTGATCCCCAAGCCTCACCACATGGGTATTGGCGATGTTCTTGAAACGCAGATCAAAGGCATTAGCCCTGGGCCCACCGGGTTTCTGAGTCCCGAACACACCCCGATAAAGAACGCGACCAGCTTTTTGCTCCGCCTGCCAGCCCTCAGTGCGCACAAAACGGTTGGACAGGGAGGCGCCATCAGCCCCGAGACAGAGCGCCACGATCATGCCGTCGCCATCAAAAGGGTGATGAACCCATTGACCATCACGCTCGAGACAGCCCGGACCATTTCTGTAGAGGGTGCCGCACAGTTCAGCCGGGATGGCCCCTTTCACCACTGGGACCGGCGCGGAATCGAGTTCCTGTTCAACATTGCAGAAGGCACTTGCCCAGTCATCCCGGTCAAACTGCCCGGCTGGTTCCGCTGAGGCCTGAGGAGCTGCAGACACACCATTGGCTGCGAGGGTCACAGGATCAAGATGACGAACACCACCATTGTCGCGTAAAGGAATATGAAGCTGTGGACAGACTGTCTTGCTTTGGGAAGGCCGTCTCAGAGCTGAGAGCCGGCCTGTTCAAGCACCCCTTTGCTGCTGGGCACGTCCCCGGCACGGCGTGGATCCATCTCCGTGGCCATCCGCAAGGCCCTGGCGAAGGCCTTGAAACAGGCTTCGACAATGTGATGGGAATTGCTGCCATCCAGCTGACGGATATGCAGGGTCATGCCGCTGTTGTTGACGACAGCGACAAAAAACTCCTTCACCAGTTCGGTGTCGTATCTGCCGATGCGCTGGGTTGGAATCTGCAGTCCATAGCTGAGGTGAGGGCGACCGGAACAATCGAGAACCACCTGAACCAAGGCTTCATCCAGGGGTGCCGTGAAATGTCCGAAGCGGACGATGCCACGCCGGTTACCAAGGGCCAGGGCCAGGGCCTGGCCAACGGCAATGCCCACATCCTCATTGGTGTGATGGTCATCGATGTGGGTATCACCCTTGGCGGTGATGTTTAGATCCAGGAGGCCATGGCTTGAGAGCTGGTGGAGCATGTGATCCAGGAAAGGAACTCCCGTGTGCAGATCGCAGGCCCCGGTTCCATCCAGGCCGAGGTGAACACGAACATCGGTCTCACCGGTGACCCGATGAATGTCGCCCACACGGGGATCGGTTAAAGGCAGCTCGGTCATGGTGCCCACCCGAATGACGTCATCAGTCTCAGCCGAATCACATTCCATTGATGCAATAACCGGCATCCACGTAAATGGTCTGGCCGGAAATTCCACTGGCAAGTTCGCTGAGCAGGAAGGCAGCCGTGTTGCCAACTTCAATCTGAGTGACCGTTCGCCGCAGAGGCGCTTTTTCCTCAACGTTATGAATCATGTCGAGGATTCCTCCAATGGCTGAACTGGCCAGAGTTCTGATCGGGCCGGCACTGATCGCATTCACACGAACCTGATTGGCGGCGCCAAGCTCCTCGGAGAGATAACGGACGGATGCCTCAAGGGCCGCCTTGGCCACACCCATGACGTTGTAGTTGGGGATAGCTCGCTCTGCGCCGAGATAGGTGAGGGTCACCACCCCAGCCCCGGCGGTGAACAGTGGCTTGGCGTGGCGACAGAGAGGCGCCAGGGAATAGGCGCTGATCTCAAGGGCGCGAGCAAAACCTTCTGACGAGGTGGCGCTGTAGTCGCCCACCAGTTCCTCCTTGCCGGCAAAGGCGAGGCAGTGAACCAGCCCATCCAGCTGGCCCCACTGCTCGGCAATAGCTGCGAAAACCGACTCAATCTGAGCCCCATCCTGAACATTCAGGGGCAGAAAAAGACTGGGTTCAAGGGGAGCGGTGAGTTCGCGCACCTTGGCCTCGAAACGACCCTTTTCATCAGGCAGGTAAGTGATCCCCAGTTCTGCACCTGCAGCCCTGAGCTGCTGAGCGATGCCCCAGGCAATCGAGCGATTGTTGGCAATCCCGGTAACGAGGATCTTCTTGCCGCTGAGATCGAGAAGCATTGGACCAGCCTGACTGACATCACGGCGCGATTCTCTCCCATTCAGGGCACGCAGCCCCAGGCATCGGTTGCAACCGACAGGATTTGCTCGTCAACAACAGCTAGGAAGGCTCCTTGCCGTTCAGCAGAACTTGCTGACGCTCAAGTTCCTCAACGGGGTTGGTGAGCAGGTCTTCCTCCTCAAAAGCCGGCAGCTGAACAGGAACCACCTCTTGCAGGGAGCGAGGTGGTTCCTGCCAGCGCCAGGTCGCCGTGGGGGCACGCCCTTTGCACAGTGCTTGCAGCTCCCGCCTCAGGGCAGCACGCACATCAGGACGCTTGATCGCTGCAAAGAACTCCTGCCGAGAAGCAAGCCCTGAACTGAAGGGCGCCGTGCCATTGCCGTTGAACAACCGGGCCGGGTCAGGCAGCCAACGGGGGGAACAGACCGATGGATCACGGGTATCCGTTTCCAGAAAAATATGCAATCCATAGCCGTCAGGCTGGTTGACGACGGCAAGCCCATCGTGGGGTTGGCTGCGCTGCAGAGGAAACACAGCCCAGCTGATCTCGGATCCAGGCGCCAGGCATCCACTCAGAACAGAACTCACCCAGACCAGCGGCACAAGCCTGAGCAGCTGCTGGCATGGAGTCTTCGCTTTGATCAAAGAACACCACCTGAGCAGAGCAGGCATCCTGAATCAGGATTGGCGTCTGCAATCGCTCCCAGATGGCCAGAACCTCCTCAACCATGCTGTCCCTCGGCAGTGCCTTGCCGGCCTTTGATCTGCCTGTTGTGCCAGGCACTGGGCCAACGAGACTCAAGGACAAGGAACTTGACAACCGACCGGTGCTGTTGATGGTGCTCTGCGCCCACTGCCCGTTTGTGATCCATGTGGAAGACGGACTGAGCCAATTGGATCAGGACTACAGCAGCCGCGTGCAGTTCCTGGCGATGTCCAGCAACAGCCTGATCACCCATCCCCAGGATGGCCCAGATCAACTGGCTGAGCAGGCCCGAAAGCAGAACTGGTCATTCCCCTATCTGCTTGATCAGGAGCAAACCCTGGCCAAAGATCTCAAGGCAGCCTGCACCCCTGATTTCTTTCTGTTCAGTCCAGGCAATGGCGGCAAGCAGGAGTTGCGTTACAGAGGCCAACTCGATGGCAGCCGCCCAGGCAACGAGCTGCCTGTCAGCTGCTGTGATCTGCGTGCAGCCCTCGATGCCGTTCTCGATGGCGGCGCTGTGAATCCCGAGCAACGTCCATCCCTCGGCTGCAACATCAAATGGCATCCGGGCTCAGAACCGGACTGGTTCGGCTGAGTAAGGCTGAGGGAGACTGAGGGGCCTGGGGTTCAGACCCTGCCAGGCCAGGCCAGCATCAACGCGGCTTAATGTTCCGCTCATGCATGTGCCCCCGTTCAGCCTGTCTCAACAGATCGCCGAGCTGGGGGCCGACCTTGATACGGCCGTGCTGAAGGTGCTGCGCAGCGGCCAATACATCGGTGGCGCTGAGATTCAGGCTTTCGAGCAAGCCTTTGCCGCCAGTGTTGCCGTGCCCTATGCCATGGGCAGCAACAGCGGCACAGATGCCCTGATCCTGGCCCTCAGAGCCCTGGGGATAGGCCCCGGTGATGAAGTGATCACAAGCTCCTTCAGCTTTTTCGCCACCGCAGAAGCCATCAGTGCCGTAGGTGCCAAACCGGTGTTTGTGGATGTGGAGCCAACCACCTACCTGATCAATCTGGAGCTGGTCGAAGCCGCGATCACGCCAGCCACTAGAGCCCTGCTGCCTGTCCACCTCTTTGGCCGCCCCGTGGACATGGAGCAGTTGATGCTGCTGGCCCAGAGACATGGGCTCAAGGTTGTTGAAGATTGTGCCCAGGCCAGCGGAGCAAGCTTCAAAGGACGTCCCCTGGGGAGCTGGGGAGATGCAGGCTGCTTCAGTTTCTTCCCCACCAAAAACCTCGGTGCAGCTGGAGATGCTGGTGCTGTCACCAGCCACAACGCCGAGCTGATCCAGTCGATGCGCGAACTGGCAGTGCATGGAATGCCGATTCGCTATGTGCATACCCAACTGGGTTACAACAGCCGACTCGATGCAGTTCAGGCAGCGGTGCTCAACGTGAAGCTGCCCAGGCTCCCAGGCTGGGTGCAGCAGCGGCAGGAGATCGCCTGCCGATATCAACAACTGCTAAACAACATTGAAGGACTGATCCTTCCTGACCAAGGCCATCCAGAGGCCATGGACCACGGCTGGAATCAATTTGTGGTGCGTGTTCGCAAAGGGATCTCAGAGGAGCCATCGCGTCGGGACAGGCTCAAGCAGGAGCTTCAGGACAATGGCGTCAGCACAATCATCTATTACCCAATCCCGATTCATCTGCAGCCGGCCTATAGCGAGCTTGGCTATGGGCCTGGCAGCTTGCCGGTCACAGAACAACTCTGCGATGAAGTGCTCAGCCTGCCGATCTTCCCGGAGTTGAGCCTTGAGCAGCAACAACAGGTGGTGGATAGGGTGCTGCAATTGATGGGTGAAACAAGCAAGCTCGAGGTTGAGGATCGGGTGACTGCCTAGACGGTTTTTGCCTGAGCCTTTTGCGACAACAAAAAGAGCAAAGGATCCGCAGATCCAAGCCAGTGATCAACCAGACTTGCTTAGCAGCTCGTTGAAAACAATGATGACTAAATTGGCCGTGATCTCGATTCCAACCGAAGCCAAGATGGCCTGCTGATGGGATGCAATCTCAGATGATTGAAAGCCATGATCCCATCGAGAAATTGGCCTCTGACTGCAGGCTCACAGACAGGCAAGCAGCCTCAAAGGCAATCGAGAAATTACATGGCTGGCTGATCGATTCAGCCTTGCCCTTCTGGTGCCGCCATGGTGTGGACTGGAGAAATGGTGGCTTCCATGAATCCCTGAATGCTGATGGTGAGCCCATCGAAAGCCCGCGTCGAACCCGCTGCATTGCCAGGCAGATCTACGCTTTCTCCGTCGGCAAAGAACTGGGTTGGCAAGGTGATTCTGCAGCCTTGGTGAGCCATGGGCTTGAATTTCTGCAAAGGCATTTAGTCAATCACGATGGCAACGTAGCCATGGGAGTGGAGCTTCCAGAAGCGACATTGAACAATCACCATGATCCCTATGACTATGCCTGCGTTCTGTTTGCATTGGCCCAGGTCAACCGACAATCTCCCCAGGCAAACCAGCACGCTGACGAGCTGGCCGCTCGCATCCGCAACAGACTGTTCAAAGACTGGCGCCACCAGGACGCTGGCTTCCGGGAAGATCCCCATGAACGTCACTACTTAAGGGCAAACCCCCACATGCATTTGCTCGAGGCTTTTTTAGCCTGGGAAGAGCTCGCCAAAGAGCAAGACAGATCATGGGCGGCAGAGTCAGACAAAATTGCTGAGCTTGCACTGAATCGATTGATCGACAAGCAGACTGGGGCAATCTCAGAGTTTTTCAACAACAACTGGCTGCCAGAAAAAGAGTTGAAAGATCAAATCCTTGAGCCTGGACATTTATTTGAATGGAGCTGGTTGCTATCGGAATGGGGCAGACGAAGGAACAGCGAGCAGGCCCTCAAGCATGCGCTTGAATTAACATACTTAGCGGAAAAGCATGGAATCGACTCGATTCGTGGCGTGGCTATCAATAGCCTCGAGGGAACATTCTCACCCCTGAATAAAAAGGCGAGGCTATGGCCGCAGACCGAACGGATCAAAGCCTGGCATGCCATTCTTCACTCTCCAGAACTTTCCTGCGACCAACAGGAGAATGCCGAGAAGAGTCTGATACTTGCGATTGCAGGCTTGCAAGCCTATTTCAAAACATCGCCCCTGGGATCCTGGCATGAAGAGATGAACCTGAATGGTCAATTTTCAGCGAAGCCAATGCAAGCCAGCGGCCTTTACCATCTCACCCTTACAGTGCACACACTCGTCAAATGTCAGGATCAAGCCTGAACATCAGCAATCTCCAGCAACCATCAATCACCCTGAAAGAGCCAGAAGCAGATCAAGGCTTGGGCAAGCCTGATTGGCCAAATCTTGCCACTCAAATCTGATGATCTCGAGGGCTTAACCGTTGCGCATTTCTGCATACAACACCTTGAACCGCGCCTGCTGCAATTTGTGGTTCACCAGGGCCTCCGGATAACCACGCCTTTCCAGGGCAGGGAGATCACCACTGATCAGATCAGCCGTGGCCACATGGGCAAGTTCGGGCAACCAGCGGCGGATATAGCTGGCATCCGCGTCGAACTTGCCGGCCTGGGTGGCTGGATTGAAGATCCGCAGTGGCTTGGGATCCATGCCACTGCTCGCACTCCACTGCCAGCCGCCGTTGTTGGCGGCC
>PVBE010446885.1_pt1 | contig 14346 bp, 10 predicted proteins | sample 1631181 | NCBI WGS metagenome assembly PVBE01 (sample SAMN08397723, study PRJNA350692) | Marine metagenome, whole genome shotgun sequencing project. | isolation source: water | place: Pacific Ocean | collected 2012-04
CAGGCAGGGGCCAGGGCGGGGGCGGGGGCTGGGGTTTTGAAGCTCTACTCCAGCTCCAACTTTGGTACCGTGCGCAGCATGGCCCAGCGCGGCTCCATGGAGACCTGCACGCCCACGGTTAGCCGGTCCTCCTTGCCGCCGAAGGCCGGCAGGGGCAGACGCTCCACGCAGGCTCGCAGGCAGACTGTCAGGCTCGGCGTGTCGGGCACCACCTTGGTCACCCTCGACGGCAGCATGCGGCCGGTGCCGTCGAAGGCCAGGGTCAGCTCGGCGCCCGAGGCGCTGACGCCCTGGCTGCGGGCGGCGCTGCGCAGGCAGCGGTTGCAGCGGAGGAACACGCCGGCCACGTAGTCGCCGTAGAGCAGCGGATCCTTGGAGCGGGGGAAGAGCGACAGGGCAGCCTGGCCCAGGGCGGCGTCGGTCACGGGCATCGTCAGCGTGGCCCGCGCCACCTCTTGCTGCGTGGCGGCGTCAAGGCGGCGCAGCTGCAGCGCGGCGCGGCCGGCGGCGGTCACTCGCTGGAGCTTGACCAGAGCCTGGGCCGGCTGGGCCAGGGGCGCGCGGCCCTTCTCCCAGCGGCGGTCCGGCGTCGCGGTCCAGCTCAGGTGCTTGACCTGGTAGCGCGCCCGCAGCAGCCGCGCCAGCCGCTCTGCCGTGGCCCGCGTGGCCGGGGTCCGGGCGCCCGTGACCAGGCCCACGGTGATGCCGTTGCCGTAGAGCACGTCGCCGCGGCGGCGGTGCTTGGCCACCATGGCGCGCATGGTCAGCACCCGCTGGCGCCAGGCGCGGCTCTCGAGCAGGTCGGCCTCGGCCGAACCCCAGTGCACGAGGAAGGCCTCGGCCAGGCGGGCGGCCTGCAGGTGGCGGCCCGCCATGCGCGCGGCCCTGGTGGCGACATACAGCCCGGCCACGCCGAAGTGGGTGGCCTCCACCGAGCCAGGGGCGGCGATCAGAGGCTGCAGCAGCTGGAGCACGTCCTCGGGGCGGCCCAGGCTGAGCATGCTCTCGGCGGCCATCAGGCGGAAGCGGGAGAAGGCCGCGGAGCCCTTGGCCACCTGCTGGAACTTGCGCGCGGCCGCCAGTCGCTTGCCCTGGCGCAGGTCGGTCCAGGCCGCGACGCAGTCCAGCTCGCTGGCCGGCGGGGCCTCGCCGCGGGGCGCCTGGCGCAGGCGCTTCATCAACTTCTTCAGCTCGGGCGAGGGGGCCTTGCCCGGCTTGCTCTCCATGACCAGCGCCATGGCGCGGGCCGCCTCGGCGCGCGGGCGGTCCCCGTCGCGACGGGCCAGCACCACGGCGTGCAGGTATGCGCTGCGCGCGCAGCCGCGGCGACGCATGACCCGGCAGAGGTCTCCCTGGCGCATGGCCGTGCGGGAGGCCAGCGACGGGCGCTCCAGGCTGTCCCGGGAGATGGACGCCTTGAGGGTCTCCACCGCCTCCTTGACCCTGCCCTGAGCAACCAGGACGTCGGCCAGCAGGTGGTGCCCCTGCTGACCCCAGAGGCCGGTACGGGACGCCAGGCGCGAGGCGCCGGCGCGGGCGTCGGCCAGGCGGCGCTCGGCCAGCAGCACCCGGGTACGCGCCACGACGCCCGGCTCGTAGGCGCTGCTCTTCCGCCCGAGCTCCTCCACCGCGGCGCGGGCCGCGGCCACGTTGCCCGCGGCCAGGGCGCGCCTGGCCTGGGACGCCAGCGCGGGGAGGGTGCCGGCGTGCTGCTTGAGCAGCGAGGGCGGGACGCCACGAGGGGCGGCCGCCGCGATGATGGAGAGCGCCAGGTCCGGCGTGAACCAGGCCCGGGAGGCATCGGCCCGCCGGCGGTTGTGCCAGCGGTCCAGGGCGCCGAGCATGGTCGTCTGCTGGCCTGCCCTGGCCAGCAGGTAGGCCCGGATCAACTCCACCTCGGCCGGGGAGCCGGCCGGCGCCGGCATCATGGCCAGGGCCTTGGACAGCCCGTCGGCGTTGGTCCCCCGAAGCAGCGCGCGGGCCAGCTTGCCGTGGCCCTCGTCCAGCCAGGAGCACTCCAGCAGCCGCTCCAGCACCCGGCGCTGACGGGCCGGTTCACCGGCGGCCATCATGGCCCGGGCCACGGCCCGGCGCGCGTCGCAGGGGCGGTCCCTCAGGGCGCGGTCCAGGGCGGCCGCGGTGTTCGTCAGCGAGCCCCGGAGCTTCAGCGGGCCTGTCGCCGCCCTGGCGTTCCACTCCTGCCCGCCCAGGGTCAGGGCCAGCCCCACCACGGCCACCGCCGCCAGCCCCGCCAGGCTCAGCGCGACGGTGTGCCTGATGCGCTTGTGCGCCACCGGCTGCCGCTCACCGGCAACGTCCACGCCCTGCAGGGTCGGGGCGTCCTCCACCGGCGGCAGCGGGATGGTGCCCGGCAGCGCGGCGCGGTGCATCGAGCTCGTCGGACGGCGCAGCCTGAGAATGTCCGCGTCCAGCCGGCGTTCACGGGTGGAGGGCCGCCAGGACCGCTCCTCCGTGCCCTGCGGCGTGCTGTGTGCGGCGTGGCCGCCGAAACGGGCCGCGGCATCGACTCGGGGGTCGGCCGCGCCACGGGCCGTGGCATCGACGCGGGGGTCCGCCGCGCCGCGGGCTGCAGAATGGACACCGGCGGGTACCCGGGGCTTCCCGCCGCGGGATAGGTGCGAGTGGGCCCCCGGGCGCCGCAGATCGTGTCGCCCTTTTCCACCACGGCGGCGAAGGCCTCGGCCAGCGCCTTCATGGAGCAGAAGCGCCGGTTCGGGTCCTTGGCCATGGCCACGTCCACCACCTCGGCGATCTCGCGCGGAATCGCCGCGTCGGTCTCGTGCAGCGGCGTGGCTGGCTCGTGGACGATCTGAAAGAGCATGGCGGGCACAGACTCTGCCTCGAAGGGCCGCTGACCGCTGAGCACGCGGTAGAGGATGGAGCCCATGCTGAACACGTCGGTGCGGAAGTCCACCAGGTAGTGGCGCCCCTCGGCCTGCTCCGGCGACATGTAGAAGGGCGTGCCGAGCAGATCGTCGCCGGTGAGGGTGCTGGCGCCGGTGATCTTGGAGATGCCGAAGTCCAGCAGCTTGACCAGCTCGGTGCCGTCGTCCCGCCGGTGGAGGAAGAGGTTGGACGGCTTGAGGTCCCGGTGGACCACGCCGGCGGCGTGCACTGCCTGCAGGGCCGAGGCGGCCTGCTCCAGAAAGCGCATGGTGCGGGCCAGGCCGAGGCGTTGCTCCCGCTCCAGCCGCTGGGAGAGGTTCTCCCCCCGCAGCAGCTCCATGGCGATGAAGGCGGTGCCGTCGTCGGTGAGGTCGAAGTCCACCACCTCGATGATGTTCGGGTGGCCCAGCTCGCTGGTGATCTCAGCCTCTCGCCGAAAGCGCTCCAGCTAATCCTTCTGCCGGGCCAGCCGGGGGGCGAGGACCTTCACCGCGAAGCGCCGGCGGAGGCGCAGGTGGGAGGCCTCGTAGACCGTGCTCATGCCGCCCTCACCGAGCATCCGCTCCAGGCGGTAGGTGTCGCGCAGCACCAACCCCGGGTGGGGATCTGCCGGCGTTGCATTGCGCGGTATATGAGCGAGGTCTTGCATCCTCAGGGTACAATCGGCCGGCCAGCCCGGGACTTAACCCCTTTCTGGGAGAAAACCTGTGCTAATAGACCGGCGATGCCGCTGGCCGCCGCCAAGATGCAGATCCACGGCGGCCCTGGAGTATCAGTAAGCTGACTGGCAGCCAGCGCTCCCGCTCAGAAGACCCACGAGCTGGCGATTCCGCCGGTGAACCACAGCGCCTCCACCCCCTCCGACCCTTCCGGCATGTTGAGCCAGCCCATGACCCCGCCGAAGGGCATCAGCCGGAACATGCGGCCGATGGCGAACTCGATGCCCAGCGTGCCCCCCCAGCAGGTGTACGCCGGCACCCTGAGTGCTGCCCTCGTCGGTGGAGAAGGCGAAGATCCCGGTGTATTTGGGCGCAAAGGCCAGGCGCACGCGGCTGCTGAAGGCGATGTCGATGAGCAGCGGCGCGTCCACCTGCAGGTACCCGGCGGCCACGTTGCCGGTGCCGAAGAAGACGCCGCCGACGCCCGGGTCCAAGGACAGCGCGAAGGCCGGCGTGTTCACCAGGTTGACCTTGACGTCGAAGCCGACCTGGCCGTAGCCGCGCAGGGCCACGCCGATGTCCACCCGGCTGCCCAGTCCCCGGCGGTACATCACGTCGACGATGGGCAGAATCAGCACGCCGACCTCCTGCTCGGTGGTGGAGCCCGAGGAGGTCTCGTTGTTGCCCACGGCCTTGACGGAGAAGCCGTAGATCGAGCCGGCCACCACCATGGCGTTCTTGCCGGCGCCCAGGGGTCTGGCCGTGGTCATCGGGGCGACGCTGGGGCAGCCAGCCAGGGCGGCGGCGATCAGAAGCAGGGCGAGGATCTGCGTGTGTCTGGTCATTGGGATCTCCTTGAACTCCAAAGGTATCACACCCCACGGGGACGGTCCTACGATCTTGCGCTTTTTTGGGGCGGTGTTACGATTTGAGAAAATTACCTGAAGCTGCGGTATGATTGGCCCATGAGGAGACCAGCCAGAGGCTCTCGGCGAGGCCGATCCCCGGCGCCGAAGCGCCTGGTGCTGGTGCCCGGCCACGCCGTCTACGCCGGCACCGAGCAGGCCCACTGCGCCGAGGACGGGCGCTGGTTCCTGCAGCCCTTTCAGCGCGGCGAGCCGCCCCGATACGTGGAGCACATCTGGCGCGGCGTGCGCGAGGCCGCCCGGGACGCCTCCGCGCTGCTGGTCTTCTCCGGCGGGCAGACCCGGGCCGAGGCTGGCCCGCGCAGTGAGGCGTACGGCTACTGGCAGGTGGCACGGCAGCATCGCTGGTGGGGCCACTCCGACGTGGGCCAGCGGACGGTCAACGAGGAGTTCGCCCGGGACTCGCTGGAGAACCTGCTCTTCTCCATCTGCCGCTTCCAACTGCAGGTCGGCCGCCGCCCGGAGCAGGTGACCGTGGTCGGCTGGGCCTTCAAGGCCGAGCGCTTCGAGCAGCACCGGCGGGCCCTGAGCCTGCCCGGCCTGCAGTACATCGGCGTCAACGATCCCGACGACATCGACGCCGCCAGGGCCGGTGAGGCGCGCACCCGCGAGGCCTTCGCCGCGGACCCCCTCGGCACGAGGGTGAGGGAGGGCTTCGATCCGGCAACCGACGAGCCGATTCATCTCGGCGAAAAACGCCTGGCCCGAGATCCGTTTGATCGGGGACGGTCCTACGATCTTGCGCTTTTCTGGGACGGTGTTACGATTCGAAAATAATCGACAAGATTACAGCATGTTGCGTTTTCGGCGTCGCGGAGCCCAGCCAGATCAGGCGCTGATTCGTACGGATCTCGCACCGACGGAGTCTTCCACGGCCCAGGCCAGGGCGTGGATGATCTTGTCGCAGGCCCCCTGTCGCAGGTGCCCCACGTGGTCGCCCACACCCTCGAAGGGGCGGCCGACGATGGCGGCGCACTCCAGCTCGTAGTCGGTGACCTCGAGGAAACGCTCCAGGGTCTGGGAGGCCCGGGCGTTGACCGCGTCAAACTTCATCCCCTCGGCCGCGCAGCTCATGCCGATGACCCAGACCGCCGCGCCCAGGGCACCACAGGCGCCGCCGCTGAGGCCGATGCCGCCGGCCAGGGCCGCGGCCATGACGGCCTCCCGCTCGCCGAGGCCGAGCCGTCGCACCAGCCGGGCCGCGCAGCTCACCGGCGCGCGGTACGACTCCACGGGGGGGCTGGCCAGGGCCTCCTCGATCTGTTCCAGGGCTGCCGGCGCATAGCGCATGGCCATGGCGGTGCAGGCGATGGGGCCGCCGCGCAGGAAGTTGAGCAGCATCTGCGACTTCTTGGTCCAGTCGGTGTCGGTGATCTCCAGGCAGTCGAGGGTCTGGTTGCGCTCGCGGAAGGCCTCCACCAGCCGCTGCCCGGCGTGGACGGCCGCCGCCTCGGCCCGCGGTCCGTCGCCGTACAGCGCGTGGGCTCGCGCGCCGGCGGCCAGGGTGGCGCCCCAGAGCATGCCGCACTGGTACCCCTGCTGGAGGATGCCCCCGGCCAGGGGCATGGCGCCGCGCTCCTCGGCGGGCAGCGGCTGGCCCATGGCGCGGTTGAGCACGTACATCATCGACTCCGAGCAGGTGCCGCAGCTCCAGAAGGCGCAGGCGGTCCGAAACGGCGTGATCTTTTCGCGCTCCTCGGGGATCCGGTCGACGGTCGCTTCCATGGACGCCTCCTCCATTGATTGCCCGCTGTAAAAGCAAGGGGAGTGCCAGGAGCCCCCAGCGATAAGGAGGTCAGCGTTTCAGCAGGTATCCGCCGCCCCGCCATCCGGCCGCCGCCGCCGGCGAGGTGGACCATTGTGGCAGCGCCGCCGCGAGAACCTCGCGATGTTCAACGGGTCCGCGGGAAACGTCTCACTTTGGTACATCCCATTTTGGCCCGCGCTGGCGAAAGGGTGGCTTGTAGTCCAGAGCCCGTTGCGCCTTTACTTCGCCCGTGCCCTGCTGCTCCAGGATCCACATGCGGCTGGTGTCCAGCCGCTGCAGGTTGGCCCACTTCATCACCGCCTTGTACAGGTCGTAGTTGTAGGCCTGGGGGCGGCCGATGTGGAAGTAGAACCGCTTCAACGGCCAGGTCCCGGGTACGGCCGCGGCGCAGAGGTTGATCGTGGGGATGCCCGAGTAGAGCGAGGCCCACATGGCCGGCATCTCGGTGTGGGCGTTGGGGGGATGGCCATCGGGAGGGAAGACCACGAAGACGCTGGCGTTACGGTCGAGCCTGTTGAGCAGGTCCGCCACCCGGCTGTAGCGCGGGTAGACCTTCATGTGGGTGGTGCTGCCGACCTGCTCCATGCAGCAGACCGCCGCCAGGACCAGGGCCAGGGCCAGGCGCCACCACTGCTTGCGCCGGGACGCCGCCCAGTGGCCGACGCCGACCGCCAGGGGCAGCAGCAGCAGCATGCCGATGCGCACCGGGATACGGATGGACTCCATGCCCGGCACGAAGCGGAAGAGGTAGGGCCAGGCCGAGACGTGTCCCGGGTAGAGGGTCAACAGGGCCATGGTCGACAGGGCGCCCAGCACCAAAAACCGCACGGCCCAGCGTCTTCGCCCGGCCAGCAAACCGAGCGCTGCCACGACGGTGGTGACAAACCCCACCCCAACGGAGTGCTCGTGAATGGCGGGGATCTTGGTGAAGGGATGCTGGCTCGACATCCAGCCGTAGAGCCAGCTGTGGGGGCCCACGTGGACCCACGACTCCAGGCGGGGCAGGGCGGCCACCCCGGTGGCGAAGTCCCAGCCGTCGAAGGCCTCCTTGGCGGTGAGGTAGTGGCTGACCACAGGGTAGCCGAGGGCAAACGCAATTGTCGCCGCCGCCAGGACGTGGAGCCACAACAGCTTCAGCGCCCGCCAGACGCGCCGCCGCGACTCGCCGAAGACCAAGACCCAGGGCAGGCAGAGCAGCAGCGCAAAGCAGATGAACTCGAAGTTGTACACCGCCCCCGCCAGCTGGGCCACCAGGGCCAGGGCGGCGACGTAGAGCCACACCGTCCGGCGCCTGGGCGAGGCGTCCTCGTCCAGCACGCGGATCAGCCCCCAGAGCACCAGGATGATAAAAACGTGGGGCTGCAGCTGGGGGTGGCCCAGCTGGGCCGTGCGGGGAGAGGCGAAGGCGAAGAACAGGGCTCCCACGACGCTGCCGAGCACGCTGACATCGAAGCAACGCCGCAGGAAGGCGTAGAAGACAGCGTAGTTGAGCAGGAACATCGCCATCATCCACAGGCTGAAGCTGGTCCACATGTTCACGCCCAGCAGCCGCAGCACCCAGTAGACGGGGGCAAAGGACAGCAGCGTGTCCGAGGTGGCCTTGAGGTTCGGCAAAGGGTAGCCAAACGGCGGGTTCCAGAAGCCGTAGTCCCAGCAGGGGCCGCTGATCCAACACCAGGTGTGCTCGATGGTCAGGTGGTTGTAGACGACGTCGTTGACGCCGGTCTGCATCACCTCGAAGCCGGAGCTGATCGTGGGATAAAAAACGAGGACGACGCCGACCAGCGGGAGCAGCACCAGCGGCACCCAGGCGAGGTGGCGGATCCGTTGGCTGGCCCAGAAGCTCATGACGCGAAATTGTCGCCCAAGCCACGCGCCGTGTAAACGAGTCTGTCTTGCCACCGTCCAGCCCTCCCCTCATAATCCCCCTTTCGACGAGGCAGATCATGGCAAGGCGAACTGACGATCCCGGAGAAGTCTACCTGGTGGTGCACGGGCACTTCTACCAGCCCCCGCGCGAAAACCCCTGGCTGGAGACCATCGAACGGGAGGAGAGCGCGGAGCCCTACCCCAACTGGAACTCCCGCATCGGCGACGAGTGCTACCGGCGCAACGGCTGGGCCAGCATCTTCGACGACAAGGGTTACATCCGGGGAATCGTCAACAACTACGAACACCTGTCTTTCAACTTCGGCCCCACGCTGCTGACCTGGATGGAGGCCGAGATGGCCCACACCTACGCCAGGGTGCTGGAGGCCGACCGCCTGAGCCAGAAGGAGCGCTCGGGCCACGGCAACGCCCTGGCCCAGCCCTACGGCCACGCCATCATGCCCCTGTGCAACGAGCGCGACCGGCGCACCCTGATGCGCTGGGGCAAGCGGGACTTCGAGTCCCGCTTCGGGCGCCAGGCCGAGGCCATGTGGCTGCCCGAGACGGGCATCGACGCCGCCACCGTGGACGACCTGATCAACGCCGGCATGACCTTCGTGGTGCTGTCGCCCTACCAGGCACGGCAGGTGCGCCCCCTGGGCCGCACCCAGTGGACCGGCGTCAGCGGCGGCAAGGTGGACCCGCGCATGCCCTACCGCTGCTTCTCCACGACGGACCCGGCCCAATACATCGACGTCTTTTTCTACGACGGCCCGGTGTCGAGCTCCCTGAGCTTCGAGCGCGTGCTCGACAGCAGCCGCCAGTTTGTGGACAAGGCCTGGGGCGCCGTGGACGGCAGCCGCAAGGGGGCCCAGCTGGTGCACTGCGCGGTGGACGGCGAGACCTTCGGCCACCATCAGCGCAACGCCGAGCGGGCCCTGGCCTACGCCTTCACCGAGGAGGCGCCCCGCCGCGGCTTCACCCTGACCAACTACGGCGAGTTCCTCGAGCTGCACCAGCCGACCCACGAGGTGCAGCTGGAGATGGGCCCCAACAACGAGGGCACCGCCTGGAGCTGCGCCCACGGCGTGGGCCGCTGGTACCGCGACTGCGGCTGCCACACCGGCGGGCCGTCCAACTGGAACCAGAAATGGCGCGGGCCCCTGCGCGACGCGGTGAACCTGGTGCGCGACGAGGCCGCCGTGCTGCTGGAGGAGATGGGCGCCGAGCTGCTGCGCGACCCCTGGGCCGCCCGGGACGACTACATCGAGGTGCTGCTGGCGGGCACCACCGACTCCCGCGCGCAGTTTCTGGCCCGCCACGACCGGGACGGCCGCGGTCTGTCGCGGCAGGTGCGCATCTTCAAGCTAATGGAGATGCACCGCTTCTCCCTGCTCTCCCAGACCAGCTGCGGCTGGTTCTTCAACGATCTGTCCGGCATCGAGCCGGTGCAGAACCTCAAGTACCTGGCCCACACGGTGCAGATCATGGAGGACCTCACCGGGCGCAACATGGAGCGGCGCCTGCTGGAGGTGCTGGCCGAGGCCGAGTCCAACGATCCGGCCATGGGCACCGGCGCCGACATCTACCTCACCAGGGCCGTGCCGGCGGCGGTGGACGCCCGGCGCTTCGTGGCGCAGTACGCCATCACCGACATGTTCTGCGATCACCCCGACGACCTGCGGCTCCACGGCTACCACGTACACCGCATGGAGCGGCGGCGCTTCTCCGGCGGCCCGCTGACCCTCTCCGTCGGGCGGGTGGAGGTGCAGCACCTGCGCACCACCGAGACCTCCGACCTCAACTACGTGCTGATCCACTTCGGCGGGCTGGACTTCCACTGCGCCCTGCGCGCCTTCACCGGCAACCAGGACTTCCGCCGCTTCACCCGGCGGCTGGAGGACATCTTCGACGGCGCCACCATCACCGAGCTTTTGCGCGCGGTGGACGCCTACTTCGGCGAGGACTATTACGACCTGCCCCAGCTGCTGCCCGAGGAGCGTGAACAAGTACTGGACTCTCTGTTCGGAGACATGATAGAGCGCTTCGCGGAGATGTACACGCGCCTGTACATGGACAACCACCGCACCGTCAACGCGCTGATCGACAGCGGGTTGAAGGTGCCGCGGGAGTTCCGCATGGCGGCGGAGTACACCCTCTCTCGCCAGTTCAACGCCGAGATCCGCGCCCAGCACCGCAGCCGCAACCCGGACCGCTACCACCGCGCCCGGGAGATCGTGCGCGAGGCGGCCCACGGCGGCTACGAGCTGGACCTGTCCGAGAGCGAGGAGCTGTTCGGCGAGATGCTCACCGACACGGTGCGCACCCTGGCCTGGTCCCCCTCGGAGCAGTCCTGCCGCGACGCCCTGGACCTGTTCGCGCTGGCCGATTCGCTGGAGATCAACCTGCCTTTGGACCGCTCCCAGATCATGCTCTTCGAGATGCTCGGACGGGAGGACGCCGAGCGCTCCTGGGCCGGCTTCCGCGACCTGCTGCACGCCCTGCTGGAGAAGCTGCGGCTGATGCCGGCGCGCCGCCCACCGCGGCACACGCCAGGGGGAACGAAAAAGACAAAGACCGAATCGTCAGGGGAAGGCGCAGAGGCCGGCGAAGAGGCCGGCGATTTTGAGCCAGACCAACCTACAGAGTAGGAGAACGAGATGAGCAGTATATTCGTCACCGCCACGCAAGCCGGCAGCGGCAAGAGCACCGTCTGCCTGGGCCTGGTAAACCTGCTGGAGCGCACCCTGGGCCGGGTGGGTTACTTCAAGCCCATCGGCCTCAAGGACAAGGACGGCGTCGACCACGACGTTCGCCTGATGAAGGACTCCCTCGGGCTGGACTTCTCCGTGGAGGAGATGGCCCCCGTGAGCATGGACCAGGTGGCAGAGGCCCTGGCCAACGGCACCTACGACCAGCTGGTCGACGTGATCCTCGAGGCCTACCAGCGCATCGCCGACGAGACCGACTACGTCGTCTGCGAGGGCACCGACTACTTCGGCGCCATGGCCAGCTTCGAGTTCAACATCAACGCCGACCTGTCCAAGAACCTCGGCGCGCCGATCATGCTGGTGGCCAACGCCCGGGAGTGCACGCTCAAGGAGGCCACGCCGCAGCGCCGCGACGTGGGCTGCGAGGCCATGGTCAAGAACATCAACATGGTCAAGGAGAGCTTCGACGAGAAGGTCTGCGACTTCTTCGGCGTGATCATCAACCGCGCGTCCAACAAGGAGCTGCGCGACCTGCACCTGCACTGCAAGGACGCCCTGGCCGAGCACCAGATCCAGGTGCTCGGCACCATCCCGCGCACCGACATGCTGGAGAAGCCGCGCCTGGAGGAGGTTGCCGCCGCCCTGGAGGCCGAGGTGATCAGCGGCCACGATCGGCTCAACGCCGTGGCCAAGGAGGTCGTGGTCGGGGCCATGAGCCTGGAGAACGTGCTGCAGCGCATGCCCCGCGGCGGCCTAGTGGTGGTGCCCGGTGACCGGGAGGACGTGCTCATCGGCCTCGCCGCGGCCTACATCTCGCCGGCGGTGGCGAGCCCCTCGGGCATCATCCTCACCGGCAATCTGGAGCCGCGCCCTGCCGTGCGCAAGCTGCTGCTGGACGTCACCGGCGACAGCATGCCGCTGATGAAGGTGGCCACCGACACCTACGAGACCACGCTGAAGGTCAGCGGGGTCAAGCCGAACCTCTCGGCTCACCAGCGCATGCGCGTGGAGGTGGTCAAGGGGCTGGTGGAGCGCCACGTCAACGCCGAGCCGATCCTGACCCAGAGCGTGGTGGGGCCGGCCGTGCGGCGGGTGACCCCCAAGCAGTTCATCCACCGCATCGTCGACCTGGCGCGCAGCGACCGCCGGCACATCGTCCTGCCCGAGGGCACCGACGAGCGCATCGTCAAGGCCGCCTCGGTGCTGCTGGACCGCAAGGTCGTGGACATCACCCTGCTCGGCAAGGAAGAAGAGATCCGCTCCACGATGGGCCGCATCGGGCTCAAGCTCGCCGGGGTCAACTTCATCGATCCGGCCACCTCCGAGCTGCGCGAGCCGTTCGCCAAGCGCTACATCGAGCTGCGCTCGCCGAAGAAGAACCCGACCTGGGACATGGCCTACGACCTGATGCTGGACACCACCTACTTCGGCACGATGATGGTCCAGGAGGGCAAGGCCCACGGCATGGTCTCGGGGGCCATCAACACCACGGCCCACACCCTGCGCCCGGCGCTGGAGTTCATCAAGACCACCGAGGACGTCTCCATCGCCTCGTCGGTCTTCTTCATGTGCCTGCCCGACGCGGTGCTGGTCTACGGCGACTGCGCGGTGAACCCGAACCCCACGGCCGAACAGCTGGCCGACATCGCCCTGGCCAGCGCGGCCACGGCGCGGGCCTTCTCCATCGAGCCGCGAGTGGCGCTGCTGTCTTACTCCACCGGCGAGTCGGGCAAGGGCTCCGACGTGGAGAAGGTGCGCCAGGCGGCCAAGCTCGTGCGCGAGCGCAACCCGGAGCTGCCGGTGGAGGGGCCGATCCAGTACGACGCCGCGGTGGATCCGTCGGTGGCGGCCACCAAGCTGCCCGACAGCCGGGTGGCGGGCTCGGCCACGGTGTTCATCTTCCCCGACCTCGACTCGGGCAACAACACCTACAAGGCGGTGCAGCGCTCGGCGCGGGCCATCGCCATCGGCCCGGTGATGCAGGGCCTGCGCAAGCCGGTCAACGACCTGTCCCGGGGCTGCTCGGTGCCAGACATCATCAACACGGTGGCCATCACGGCCATCCAGGCTCAGCGGAGCTAGGCAATGAAGATTCTGGTAATCAACTCCGGCAGCTCCTCCATCAAGTTCGAGCTGTTCAACATGCCGTCTCGCGCGGTGGAGGCGTCGGGCGCGCTGCAGCGCATCGGCGAGGCCCAAAGCGAGCTCGGCTACCGCGTGGGCCAGACGAAGCGGACGGTCAAAAAGCCGGTGGCCGACCACGAGCAGGGGCTCAAGCTCATCGTCGAGGCGCTCACCGACAGCGATCACGGCGGGCTGGCCGACATCTCCGACATCGGCGCCGTGGGGCACCGCGTGGTGCACGGCGGCGAGGCCTTCTCCGAGCCGGCGCTGATCACCGACGAGGTGGAGCGAGTCATCGAGGAGAACTTCGGCCTGGCGCCGCTGCACAATCCGCCCAACCTCCAGGGCATCAAGGTCGCGCGGCAGCTTCTGCCCGACGTACCCCAGGTGGCGGTCTTCGACACCGCCTTCCACCAGAGCATCCCCGACTACGCCTACCTCTATCCCCTGCCGTACGAACTGTACGAGCAGCACCGGGTGCGGCGCTACGGCTTCCACGGCACCTCGCACCGCTTCGTCGCGGCCCGGGCGGCCGAGCTGCTCAACCGCCCCGAGGACCAGGTGAACCTGATCACCTGCCACCTCGGCAACGGCTGCAGCATCACCGCCGTGCGCAAGGGCCGCTCCGTTGACACCTCCATGGGGCTGACCCCCCTGGAGGGGCTGGTCATGGGCACCCGCTGCGGGGACATCGACCCGGCCATCGTGGCCTACCTCGAGCGGGTCACCGGCAAGTCCGTGGCCGAGATCGACAAGCTGCTGAACAAAAAGAGCGGCCTGCTCGGCGTCTCCGGGCTGAGCAACGACATGCGCTCGCTGTTGGAGGCGGAAGCCGCCGGCGACGTCCGCGCCGCCCTGGCCATCGCCATCTACTGCTACCGCCTGCGCAAGTACATCGGCGCCTACACCGCGGCCCTCGGCGAGGTGGACGCGGTGGTCTTCACCGCCGGCGTGGGCGAAAACTCCGCCTCGGTGCGCGAGCGCACCCTGGCCACCATGCGCCCCCTGGGCTACCGCATGGACAGTGCCAAAAACGAGCAGGCCAGCGGCGAGGCGCTGGACGTCTCCGAGGACGACTCACCGGTGCGCGTCCTGGTCATCCCCACCGACGAGGAGCTGCTCATCGCCCTGGACACCTACGAGATCGCCAGCGCCAGCTGAGCGGCCCCCACTCCCAGAGCAGCGGCCATCAAGGTTGATTAGACGTAGGGCGGGGGCTTCGGTGCTCGGCTCCTTCGGACCCTCCGCGTGCGCCGAAGACTGTCCCCCGCCTGGCGCGGACGCGGGGGACAAGCCCCCGCGTTACATGCGTAGAGGTTGATCACCTAAAAAGCGAAAGCCTAATTGACCACGCGGGCGGCGAGGTCCGCCTCGCGCAGATC
>PVBE011123681.1_pt1 | contig 14345 bp, 12 predicted proteins | sample 1631181 | NCBI WGS metagenome assembly PVBE01 (sample SAMN08397723, study PRJNA350692) | Marine metagenome, whole genome shotgun sequencing project. | isolation source: water | place: Pacific Ocean | collected 2012-04
AGACAATAAATCCGCCGGCGGCCCTGATTTCGGGAGCTTTCTCGACGACAACCGGTCAAAAACCATGCTTCCCCAACCAGATCGCGCAAGTCAATCCGGCGACCCCCGCACCATGTATAAGAACGCGGCTGCTTTTATCCATACTTTTCTGCTTTTCCAGAATGATTATCGGGTTTCATACTATAACAGGCACTCGCGAACCGTTTTTATGCCAGCATGAGACAAGAAACTCGTTACCGATTTTTTAGCGGGGCGGGATCCAGAGCCGCCGGCCCGGACCGCATTTTCGTTGTGCCGCAACTAAGGGCGAGTACCGACCGCGCCGATCAGACGCTGCATCCAAGCGTGGGGAATTGACTGAGATCAAGTTAGCGGTCCATTGGTCGCTTAGCGTCCGGAAATATCGTTGACATCGCGCGGGAGGCCTCTGAATCGACCTTCCGGTGACCAATACAGGAGTCGGAATTATGCGATTTGGAATGCTTCATCTATTCGAGAATCCCATCGGCAAAACCGAGCACGACATCATCCACGAGCAGATGCAACTGATGCGGGCGGCCGAAGATTTGGACTTCGACTCCGTCTGGCCCGCCGAACATCATTTTACGGAATACGGTTACTGTGCGTCGCCGGCATTGAGCCTCGCGGCTATTGCCAACGAAACCAAACGTATCCGTTTCGGCACGGGCGTGGTGGTGCTACCGCTCAACCATCCATTGCGGATCGCGGAGGATTTCGCTTTTCTCGATCACTTGAGTAACGGGCGGATCGACTTCGGTGTCGGCCGGGGTTATCAACCGCTCGAGTTTTCTCGCTACGGCGTCGACCAGACCACTACGCGAGCACAATTTCACGAGGGCATGGAGGTCATCCGACAGGCCTGGGCCGACGGCCGGGTGAATTTCAAGGGTGAACATTTCACTTTTGAAGATGTACCGGTCCGCCCGAAACCCATGCAGAACCCGATCCCCACCTGGATGGCCGCGCTTTCCGCCGAGAGTTTCGAGCTGGTTGGCCGTTACGGGTTCAATCTGCTCTACGGCGCCGTATTCGGGCTTTCTCCGGAAAACGCGATGAAAAGACGCGTCGACTACCATCGCGGGCTGGCTGCCGGCGGCCATTCTCCCGACGGGAAATCGGCCGGTTGCCTGATGATGGTTTATGTCGCCGAAACAATGGAAAAGGCGCGCAAGGAATTCCGTGAAGCGGTTCTGTGGTATTACCACACGATCGCGAAATACGTGGCACCGGACAAGGGCGTGCAGGCGGTCAAGGGTTATGAGATGTATACCGACTTTCGCGACCTCGCCTCCGAGGTCGATTGGGAAACATTGGTTGAGAACGACGCGGTGATCTGCGGCGATCCCGACTACGTCGGAGAGAAACTCAGGGATTATCAGCAGATCTACGGCTTCACCGAAGTGTTGTGCTGGACACGGCTCGGCGGGCTCGACCATCGGAAAGTACTGCGGAGTATGGAACTGATGCGCGACAAAGTCATACCGCACTTGCGCGATGCGGAGCCACCACCACCACCCGCTATCGAACCGCTGGAGGCTGCTTCTTGAAGGAAGGCCCGTCGAAAAGGATCCGGTGACACACCGGCGTAAGGGGTAAGCACGACTGGCGAATCAACGGTCGTGACCGCCAATATTGCGGATCGGTTGAGGGCCGTTTCGGCTCGTGAGCTGCGCGGGTTACTGTTTACGCCGTAACTTGGGGATCAACATCGGTACGGTTTTCTTGTATTCGCGATACCGATCGCCAAAGTGCGCTATGAGGTCCCGTTCTTCGAGCAGCGCCCCGATCACGATATAAGCGGTCGTGCCAACGGCGAACAAAAGGTGCGCGACGGTCATGATCGGCGTCGCCCAAAAGGCGACCGCGAAACCAAAATAGAGCGGATGACGCACGCGCTTGTATAACAACGGCGTACGGACTCTCGGGGCCGCTGTCCATCGATTTCGGGACGCCGAAATTACCGACGAAACCGACAGCATAAAGAAACGTCCCCAAGAACATTAGATAGCAAGCGGCACCGTAGATGAAATAGATTATTCGCATTGTGCTCCTCCCGGATTTACCGTCTACCTTTGAGTCACTGAAATTGTAGGAAACGAGGACTCTCGAGACCGCTCCTGCGGTCGCGGATCAAAGTTCACTCATTTAGCTCGCATCGAACAATTCTCGGGTACCGTCGCTGGCGCGCTCGAGCTCCAAGCCATCCTCGAGTTCCACCCTCGTCGATTCGAGAAACCGACTGAGCATATTGAAATAGCAACAGCACAGGATCAGCTCGGTCGCCTGCCGCTCGCCGTAACGACCCACGATCGCACCCAGCGCTTCATCGCTGAAGCGAACGTCGCGACTGATCTCGTCGGCCACACGGCACAGGAGATTGCCTTCCTCATCGAGAGCCGTGACCGGCCCGTCGACCGCGATCCGCGCGATCTCGTCCTCGTTCAGTCCAACCTGCTTCCCGACCGTCACGTGATGTGTCCACTCGTACTCCGATTTCGTCACATGGGCGACGCGTAGAACCGCGATCTCCCGTTTGCGCGCGTCAAACTCGCTCTCTAACAGGATCGACATGGCAAATTTGACCAGGGGTTCAAAGCTGGCCGGGGCACGGGCCATCATCCGCAAAACGTTGAGGGGCGGATACCCCTCCAGGATTTTGCGGGTCGCCGGTGTCAGCTCTTCATCCGTGGGCGGTGTGATACGTGCTTCGCTCTGGGGTTTCGAAACCATTTCATGTACTCCCGACTTCTAGTGGATTATCCGCCTCGTTTATGAACGAACGGCTGCCTCGAATTGGATTCTCTAACCGCCGCGCCTCGACAAAATTGCGACCGATTCACAGTCGCGGCGACGGAATCGCCGTCATGTCTTGACGTAAGCACCACACATTTCAAAAAAATCCTTGAAATACTCGCCGACTCTACCGCTGGTGGCGACCGCCAGCGAGTCGTCCGAGAGATGCACCCGGCGCACTTCGATATACCAGCGTCCATCGACGCGAAGGTAATCGTCCTCATACCAACCGTGCAGATTATTGTAAATCGCCTCGGGCCGCAGCATGAACTCGTTCAGTTCGCATTTGCCACGGGCCCGATCACCGTCGACGTCGATGACGAAGTTCGTCATCACGTGGTGTATACCGGGCACCGTGCGGTGTAAACCTTCGATGAATTCACTCAGCGCCGGTCGTCCGGCGACCACGACCAGCGTTTCGGGGATCTCGAAACGGCCCTCCTCGGTGAATAGTGCCGCCCACGCTTCCGGGTCGTCGCGACCGTAGTCGGCAGCGAAAGCATAACGGCCGAGAAGATCCTGAATCATGATCCGATCGGCGGCTTCCTGAATGTATTTCTCATCTGGACTCATCGTATTTCCTCCTGCCGCGCATCTGCACAGCTGGAAACGGGCTTAGCGGCCCGACGGGATGTTTTGGGGAAAACCGTGTGAGGCAAAGCGCTTCAACGGACCGCGTAACCGCCATCGACACGAATGGTGCAGCCGGTAACGAAATTCGATGCATTGGAAGCCAGGTAGACCGCTGTTCCGGCAAGCTCTTCCGTCTTTCCCCATCGCCCGGCCGGCGTACGCGCCAGAATCTCGTCGTTGAAAGGCATTTCTCGGATAGGAACGGTCATTTCCGTTTCGATCCAACCCGGCGCGATCGCGTTCACTTGAATGTTGAACGGCGCCAGTTCAACCGCCATCGATTTGGTCAATTGAATGATGCCGCCTTTCGCCGAGCTATACGAAGGAACGAGCCCCGAACCGAAAAAGGAATACATGCTGCCTATATTGATTATCTTGCCTCGTTTGTGCTTCACCATGGATTGCGCGGCAATTTTCGATAAACCGAAAGACGCCGTGAGATGTGTTTCGATCGTTACATCCCAGTCTTCCGCGCTTTCCTCCAGGACCCCACCGCTTAGCGTCACAACACCTGCATTGTTGACCAACACGCCAATGTTACCGAGTTCCGTTTCGATCGTATCCATTGCCGGGACAAGTTGGTCGCGCTCGGTTACGTCGAGGCGTAACGCCAAGGCCGGGCTACCGACCAGTTTGAGTTCCTCCAATACGCGCTCATTCTTCGCCTCGTTGCGCCCAAGGATCGCGACCGAGGCGCCCGCCTCCGCGAGACCGAGAGCGATGCCGCGGCCAATCCCCCCGTTACCACCCGTGACGGCGGCGACGGTCCCGGACAGATCAAATAAGGCTGGTGCTTTCATGTGGTTTCCCTCGGTCGGACATTTTCAAAATACCGCTACGTTGCCGTCAGTGTAATGATGACATTGCCGGGCTATCAAGGCTGGGAATAAAACAATTTCCCCCGGTTCGATCGGGCGATCTACCTAATCGTGTTGACAGGCGAACCGTCACAGGGGATGCTCGTACTGACATGCGGTGGGTGAGGGCTTAGAGCCATGATTGGTGTCGAGGTAGAAGAAAACATCATCTGGACCGACGATTTTCTGATCGGTATCGAGGAACTCGACTACGAGCACCGCGTTCTGATCGAGGATATCAACGAATTGCACGTGGAGTTGCGAACGCACGTTAACATGGATCTGATCGAAGATGCGCTCGGCCGGCTCCACGCCCGCATACAGGCACACTTCGCGCTCGAGGAAGCCTTCATGGCGACGCGCCGATACCGACATTTCGCCGAGCACAAGACCGAACACGATCTGCTCCTCGACGAATACACCGCGCGCATGATCAATTTCCGTGACAGCGACGACACCGATCATCGAGACGCCATGGAGATGGTGCTGCGGCGATGGATCGTCGATCACATCACGAACAGCGACAAAAAAATGAGCCAAATGATCCGTTACTAGTCTGATCAAAAAATGGCCGTAGGGTTATTCTTGATCAGACCTCATATACCGGAACTCCGTATAGATAATTGATCCGAAATGCGCTTCACGTTGTTCGTAGGTCCGCCTGCCGTCGCCCCGGACTTGTGACCTACAGGGCCGCTCTCTGGCATCCTGCCATCGCGGCATTCGTGCATCCATGCACATCAGACGTAGGAAATGCGAAAGGATTGCAGGAGCAATCCTCGCTCCGGGGTCCAGTCAAATAATGTCCGCCTTCCGCGGGCTTTTTCTACTGGATGCCGGATCCGTTACCCCGGACTCGATCCGGGGCCGGCATGACGAAAGTGATCGGTATTTCGGAACAGTTATCTGTCCCAGGACGCCGATTAGATATTCGGGATCACCTCCGCCGCGAACCGTTCGAGCACGTTTCGCGAACCCGCCTCGTCCTGTGACGTAAGGAAAATCGAAATCTCCGTGATCCCGGCCTCGTCCAGTTCCCGCGCTTTGGCGACGCAATCATCAGGTGTTCCGGCGATGCAGCACTTCATCGCGACTTCGTCCGGTATCAATTCGCGGTGCTTCGCCGTCAAGTCCAGATGCTCGTAAAATCTGTAAGCCTCCGACACCCGGCCCACGACGTCCGCGTGTTCGATGCCGAGCGTATCCGGAAGCCAGGGCTTACGCGCTATGTTGCGCGCCGCGGTGGGACGAACTTTATCGAGCGCGGTGTGCCGGTCTTCTCCGATCGCCGCATCGATAGCGGCGATAAAACGCAGACCCGCCGGGCGGCGTCCGGCCGATTCGGCACCTTCACGCGCGGCGGCGACCGTAGCGCGGGCGCCTTCGCCATTGCCGCCCATGTGACCGTCGACGATCACCCCGTCGCAGATTTCACCCGCTAGGTGTACCGATTTCGGTCCCATGCAAGCAAGCTGGATCGGCACCGGTCCCGCAGCGCCGGCGCCGAGCAGACGTATCCGGTCGACGCGCCCCCAGGTCTCGCGGCCGGATTCTTCACTCGAACGCAGCGCGTCGACTTCCGCTCCGTCCAAAAGCGCTTTCATGAACTCGATGCGTTCGCGGATCTGCGCGAGACTGCTCGGAGACAGACCGGCGGTTCGCACCGCCGAGTCGCCCGCACCAACGCCGAGCACCGCCCGGCCATGACTGACGATGTTCAGCGAATTGATCGCGTTGGCCGTAACCGCGGGGTGGCGGGTCACGGTATTCGTTACGCCGGGACCGAGGCGGACGCGCGTGGTATTCAACGCGCAGGCTGTTAGCGTGACCCACACATCGTTCCAGATCATCTGTGAATCGCCGATGTATACGGTCTCGAAGCCGCAATTTTCGGCCGACTGCGCGAGGCGCACGACCGGATCGATATCGCTACCGGAAAACGGCCAGATCATGCAGCTGAATTTCATTGTCTCCTCCTAACCGATCTTCATGCGTAAGCGCTTAGCTCGTCAATCGAACCGTTGACACATTGCTGCGCAGTGCAAAACGAAACCACGGATGGCCCTAGCCCGCATTTCTCACCAGTCGGCGCGATGATCGCGCCGTCATTTGAATTGTATGGAGATTTTCTGACCGAGTGGAATACTGGTTGTCTTTCCGAGGGAAGAAAATTTTCATGCGATTCAACCGACAAGCGAGGGCGCGTCGATCTGGTGAGAAATGCGGGCTAGGGATGGGGGCGCTTCATGCATCGGGTTCACGAAGCGTTTGCGAGGGTCCGAAGCGCCATTTTGTCGACCTTTCCGACCCCCGTTTTCGGCAGCGCGTCGACAAAATCGTAGCGGCGCGGGACCTTATACGACGCCAAATGTTCGCGGCAATACGCGTCGAGCCGCACCGCATCCAGCGCACAGTCCGGTGCGGGGGCGACGTAGGCGTGCACGGATTCGCCACGGTACTCATCAATTACGCCGACGACGGCTGCTTCCAGTACGTCCGGATGACGATGCAGCACCTCCTCTATTTCACGCGGATAGACGTTATAGCCAGAGACGAGGATCATGTCTTTTTTCCGGTCGCGAATGAATAGATAACCGTCCACGTCCAGTTCGCCGATATCACCGGTATACAACCAACCGTCGCGCAATGCCCCGGCGGTCTCTTCGGCGCGGTTGCGGTAGCCGCACATTACCTGCGGGCCGCTGATGCGGATCTCGCCCGGATGGGCCGCTCCGAGCACCGTAGTACCGTCCACGGGGTCGACGATCTCGAGCCGGGTATCGGGTAGCACGAGTCCGACGGAGCCCGGTTTGCGTACGCCATTGAGCGGATTAAAGCTGATAACGGGGCCGGACTCCGACTGACCGTAACCCTCGAGCACCGGCGCCCCGGTCGCATCCTCCCACTTCCGCAACAGTGCACCCGGCAAGGCCGAGGCACCCGAATAACTCAGAGACAGATCGGCAAAATCCATGGTCGCAAATTGGGCATCGGCCATCAGTCCGACGAATACGGTCGGGCTCCCGGCGAGGATCGAAATTCGCTCGCCGGCCAATAGCGCGAACGCGGCTTCGGCGGTGTAACGAGGAAGTATCACCAGGGTCGCGCCGGCATAGACGGCGTTGTGCAGGCACATCGCGACGCCGTAGATGTGGAACAGCGGCAGTACGCAGAGAATGCGCTCGCCGTTCGTCCCCGTAGGCAAAAGCGCCTCGCGCTGACTGATATTCACCGCGATATTACGATGACTCAGATTAACGCCTTTCGAAATACCGGTCGTGCCGCCGGTGTATTGCAAGGTGGCGAGAGTGTCCGGGCCCGGCAGCGGCTCCGGCAGCGCGACGACACCGGTCGAGCCCTGCCGCTCGGCAGCCGGCGTGACCAAGCGTACGTGTGGAATATCGAGTTCTACCATTACCTTAGCAACCACCGGGGCGGCGTGCTCGTCATGAACCAGAACGCGAGGTTTCGCGTCGTCGAGGATCGGTCGCAGTTCTGAGGCCGTATACAAAGGGTTCAACGGTACGACTTCTGCGCCGGCGGCATGAGCCGCAAACATCGCGATACAGAGTTCGACCGAATTGCCCATGAGCAACGCGACTCGTTCATCGCGCGCGCCGAGTTGGCAAAGCTCGTGTGCAAACTCGGCAACGGCGGCAAGATATTCGCCATAACTCAGCCGATCTGTGCCGCAGACCAGTGCTTCCCGCTCGGGCCAGCGCTCGGCGGCGTCGGCGAGCATGTGTACGACGGTGGCGTGGACGCGGGGCAAGCTCGTCATGACGCAGGCTCAGGTTTGGCTGAACGCGTCGTCGGCGACCGTGTCGAGGCTCTTGGAGCCCGCGAAGATCTGTCGTTCCAACCAATCGGCCTCGGGCATCAACTGCTCGGCATAAAACGCCGCGGTATTTCGTTTGTTCTGGTGGTGCGCCGAATCACCAGTGGCGGCCGCTGCCATCCGCAGCCACATCCAACCGCTCCCGACCAGCCCGGCGAGCTTCAAAAAAGGAGTCGCGGCGGCCTCTCTATCGCGCGGCGCCAACGACCGCTGCAACAAATGCTGCGCCGAACGCTCGAGTGTCGAGAGGCCGATCGTCAGTGCATCACACATCGAAGCGGACTGCGGGCACTCCGCCGCGCGGGTCATGTCCGCGCGAATATGCGCAACGAACATCCGTAATCGCCGCCCTTCATCCCGGACCAATTTCCTCGTCACCAGATCCAGCGCCTGGATCCCGTTGGTGCCTTCGTAGATGGAACCGACCCGCGCATCGCGTACATACTGTTCGACCCCGGTCTCGCAGACATAGCCATAGCCGCCGTGCACTTGCAGACAAAGGTTGCTGACTTCGGTCGCGGCGTCGGTTGCACAAGCCTTGCAAATCGGTAAGAGCCAATCCGCCAGCGCCTCGGCGTCCTGACGCCGATCGGCGTCGCTATCGTGTTCGGCCAAATCAAGTTGTCGTGCCGCCTCCAGCGTCAATGCCCGCAGGCCCTCGGTGCGAGCACGCATCGTCAACAACATCCGCCGCACGTCAGGGTGGCCAATGATCGCGACTGGCGGCTTATCGGCCGGCCCGCCCTGCTGGCGTTCGGTCGCGTAACGCAAGGCCTGCGCCGTCGCGGCACCTGCTATCGCGACCCCCTGCACCGCCACTTCCAGCCGCATCGTGTTGACCATGGTGAACAACGTGACGAGACCGCGCCCTTGCGGCCCGATCGGCCATGCCATGGCGTCGTCGAAATCGAGCACGCAGGTCGGCGATGCTTTCAGGCCCATCTTTCGTTCGACGGATTGCACACCGACACCATTCGGCCGTGGCGGCGAACCGCCAGGATCGAACTTCGGCACCAGAAACAGACTGATGCCTCGCGTGCCCGCTGGCGCGTCGGGCGTACGCGCGAGCACCATGTGAGCAATTTGAGGCGTGAGTTCGTGGTCGCCGTAGCTGATCCAAATCTTGCTGCCGGTGATCCGAAACCTACCGTCGCCCATCGCCACCGCCCGGGTCCTGATCCGCCCGACGTCCGAGCCGGCGCTTGGCTCCGAAATACAAATCGTGGCGGCTGTATCACCCGCGGCGAGCGCCGGTACGAATTGCTCGATCAACGCCGGCTCGGCGTACTTGAGTAACAGTCTCGCCGCTGCGCGTGACATCAGCGGCAGCATGCAAAAGCTCACGCAGGCGGCATTCGTCATCTCCGCGAAAGCCGCCTGTAGCAAGCGCGGCAACGCCTGCCCACCGTATGCCGCCGGCAGATCGATTCCGAGCCAACCGTCCCGCCGCAGCGCCTCCCATGCGCGGTGAAAGATCTCCGGCAACACGATCCGGCCGTCCTCTAGCCGGGCGCCCTCGCGATCGCCGATTACATTCGCCGGCGCGATCTGTTCCTCCGCAAACAGCGCTCCCGCACGTAGGACATCGCGGGCGACGTCGCCATCCGCATGCGCAAAATCCGGCAGTGCGAACAGCGGCTCGATTGGAACAACGTCGTCCAGGAGGAACTGCAGATCCGTCAGCGGTGCGCAATAGTCGATCACGGGTATGCCTCTGCGCGTGTGCCGACCGCGACAAACCCGGCGGTGCAACCGTCGAGTATGACGATTCGAGGCGATGGCGTTTTCGGTAGGTGTTTTTCTTGATTCACGGCGAGTTGTTATGGGTTAGAACCAGGGGCGCGATCCGCGCGGACGCGCCAGCATGAAATATTCTATACTTGAAATTCTCTTGCGACGAGCGCCTGTTCGATAGGCGCTGCGCGCACAACCGGGCGAATCGAACCGTCAAGGGCACCTTTGGTGACGCGTCAATTCGTGCAAAGACAGTCTTGAGGGTTTTTTTGCGTGGGATTTCGAATAGGCGTCGACGTCGGCGGTACGTTTACCGATTTCCTCGTGGCTGCCGACGATGGCGAGGCACGCATTTACAAGACCTCGACTACCGCCACGAATCCCGCCGAAGGGTTCTTTCGCGGGCTGGAGAAAGCCGCCGCCGATAATTCGATGCCGTTGTCGGATTTTCTGGCACAAGTAAAGACGATCGTCCACGGGACCACGATCACGACGAACGCCGTGCTGACAGGTACCGGCGCGGTTACCGGTTTTGTGACCACGGCCGGTTTTCGCGATGTCCTGAACATGCGGCGCGGTCTGAAAGAACGGCCTTTCGAAAAGTACGCGTCCCCCCCGCCGTTGGTACCGCGCCATTTGATCCGGACCGCGAAAGAACGGATAAACGTCGATGGCGCAGTAACGACATCGTTGGACGAAGAAGACGTCGGCGCTGCGGCCGCCTATTTTCGGGAACGAGACGTCGAAGCTGTTGCGGTGTCGTATCTGTGGTCGTTCCGTAACCCAGAACACGAACAACGTACCCGCGAAATCCTGCAACGGGAGTTACCCGACGTCTATGTATCGTTGTCGACCGAGGTTCTGCCGCAGATCCGCTTATACGAGCGGCACAGCACAACGGCTTTAAACGCATACGTCGGGCCCGTTCTGACCCGTTATCTGTCGCGACTCGAAAAGCAACTCGCTGAACGCGGATTCGCAGGCACCTTGTTGATCATGCAATCGAACGGCGGCGTCATGTCGCCTCAGGTCGCCCAGCGTTTCGCCTCCAATACCTTATTGTCGGGGCCCGCGGGGGCGCCGCAGGCAGGTATTTTCTACGGCAGCGGCAATCAATTCCGCGACCTGATCACGATCGACATGGGCGGTACCTCCTTCGACATTGCGCTGATCAAAGACGGTACGCCGATCGTCACCCAGGATGGCTCGATCGGGGAGCATCGGCTCGCATCACCGATCCTGGACATCCACACGATCGGGGCCGGGGGCGGTTCGATCGCCGGGGTCGATAGCGGCGGGCTGCTAGCGGTCGGGCCCGCGAGCGCCGGTGCCGAGCCCGGCCCGGCTTGTTACGGCCGGGGCGGCACATTGCCGACCGTAACCGACGCCGATCTCATTCTGGGTTATCTGGACGCAACCTCTTTCGAAGGCGGCGAGTTGGAGGTCGACGTCGACGCAGCCGAGACCGCGATCGAGCGGCACGTTGCGAAGCCGCTAAGAATGGATCTCGTCAGTGCGGCGCAAGGCATCTATGACGTCGTCAACGCCAACATGGCGGCGGCGCTCGGCGTGGTATCGGTGCAGCGCGGCTACGACCCGCGCGAATTCGCGTTGATCGTCGCCGGCGGCGCGGGTCCGATCCATGCCGCGCCGATCGCGCGCGAACTCGAGATCCCGCTGATCTTGGTGCCGCGCGAATCGTCGGTGTTCTGCGCGGCCGGTATGTTGATCTCCGATCTGCAACACGACTATGTACGGACCTACGCACGCGATATCGACCAGGTGGATCGGACGGAGGTCGGGCGTTTATACCGGGAAATGTCGGAAGCCGCCGTGAGCACCCTGACCGCCGAGGGTATTCCCACCGACCGGGTGAATATCCAGTTCGGCGCCGACCTGCATTACGTCGGGCAATTCCACGAAGTCGAAGTCCCCGCACCGGCGGCGTTGTCGATGACGGCACCAGACCTCGAGGCGGTGGTCGAGGCGTTTCATCGGCGGCACGACAAGCTCTACGGCTACGCCATGCGCGGTACGCCGGTCGAACTGATCAACTTGCGGGTGACCGGCCGCGGCATCACCGAAAAGCCGACCGTCGCCCGTCAAGCGACAGCGACCGGATCTCCGGATGACGCGCTGCAGAAACGACGGCCCGTTTGCTTCGATGGCGAATTCGTTGACACGCCGGTCTACGATGGCCTCCGGCTGCATGTCGGCAATCGGATCGCCGGCCCCGCAATCGTCGCGCAACCGACGACGACCATTGTCGTGCCGCCGGGTTTCGATCTCGAGTGTGACGAATCGGACAATTACCTGATTCATCGGCAAAATCAGGACATCATGGCATTACGCGCGCGGCTGTCCGCCGGAGGTTGAAGCATGTCGGCAACGGTAGATCGCATCCAGGTATCGGTGATCGGTAACCGCTTCGATGCCATCAGCAAAGAAATCGGCCAGACCATGTTGCGCACTTCGCGTTCGCCGATCTTTTCAGAAGCACGGGATTTCGCGACAGCGATCTTCGACAGTCGGCTGCGGCTGGTCGCGCAGACCGCCTACATTCCTATCATCATGGGGGCGCTGCCTTACGCGATCCGCAGCATCGCCGAAGCCTTCGCGGGCGATATCAACCCCGGCGATATATTTATTTTGAACGACCCGTATCGAGGCAATAACCATCCGCCCGACATTAATATCGCCAAGCCCGTGTTCCATGACGGGGAACTCGTGTTTTGGTCGGTATCGAAGGGCCACCATGCCGACGTCGGTGGCGGCGGTGTCGCCGGCTACAACCCCGGAGCGACCAGCGTCCACGACGAATGCATTCGGATCCCACCGGCAAAGTTGTACATCGCCGGCGAGTCGAACCGGGCCCTATGGGATACGATCCTGCTGAACGTGCATCTGCCGTTCATCGTCGAGGGCGATCTACATTGCCAGGTCGGCGCCTGCACGATCGGGGAGCGCGGTCTGCAGTCGCTCCTTGCCAAATACGGCCGCGCGACGCTCGACGCCGCGATCGATGAGATCTTCGATGCCTCGGAGAAACAGATGCACGCGGCCATCGAGCAGGTGCCGAACGGCGAGTACTCCGCCGAACGCCTGATCGACTATGACGGTATCGAAAAAGGTCGCATGATCGCGGTGCGTCTGAACCTCAAAGTGGGTGACTCGGAGGTCACGTTCGACTTCACCGGCAGTGACGAACAGGCCGCTGGTTACGTCAACAGTACGGTGCCGAACACGGCGTCCGCATCGTATCTCGCGCTGTTCACCTCGATCGGTGCGGGCCTCCGTTTCAACGAGGGCGCATTACGCGCAATGCACGTCGTCGCGCCCGCAGGCACGGTCGTCAATGCGCGGGAGCCGGCACCGGTCAGCGGCTGCACGATCGCTTCGGCACAGGCCATCATCGAAGCGGTCTGGATAGCGCTCGCCCAGGCCGCACCGGAACGGGTCGACGCCGGCTGGTCGCGCTGGTGCGCGCCGGCGACGATGGGCTTCAATCCGCGCACCGGACGGCCTTTCGGTGATATCCATTTCATGTGTAAAGGCGGCGGTGGCGCCTCACGCGGTCTGGACGGCTGGGATCATCTCGGCACCGTCGTCTGTGCCGGCGGGCTACGGGCGCCCGACCCGGAACTGCACGAACTGGTCGACCCGTTCACGGTGCTGCAGTACGAATTCTGGCCCGACAGCGCCGGCGCCGGCACATGGCGGGGCGGGATGGGCACGATTTATCGCTGGCGCGTCGAAACCGATGACATCACCGCCGCGAACTTCGGCGGCGGCGTTCACGAAATAACCGCACCGTTCGGCCTCGATGGCGGTGAACCCGCGCCCCCGCACGAACTCTTTATCCAAAACCGTGACGGCGAGACGGTGCCCGTCGATAGCGAGAGCTTCTACCGGCTCGGTACGGGCGATGTCTACGAGATTTTCCAAAGCGGCGGTGGGGGTTATGGCGATCCTTTCGTGCGCCCGGTCCAAGAGGTGCTACGCGACGTGATCGACGGACTCGTCAGCGTGGCGGCGGCAAGCGCCAAATACGGCGTTGTCATCGACCCGGATAGTCTACGGATCGACGAGGACGCGACCACGGCGCTACGGCGCGGCCGGGTTTGATCGTACGCGCCCGAGCCGCATTCCTTGCGACAACCGCCGCGGATAGCTGAAGGGCCGGTTTGTGCGGTATGAAATATAACCACGGAGAACACAAAGGACACGGAGACAAGAAGATGAAATTGTTATACAAAAAAGTCCCCTCCGTGTTCTTTGTGTTCTCCGTGGTTAACTTCGATGGTCTGCGGGTTTGCGGGTTTGGGAACTAGGGAACCTCTGAACAAGTCATGACTCGGCATTTTGCGCCCAGAATATCCGGCTACCGCGTTGCAAAGCTTCGAAATAGCACCACTATTCCGTGCGCTTCGCGCCTTGTATCCGAATATTCTGGACACAAGCTGCTCGAC
>PVBE010733181.1_pt1 | contig 14344 bp, 14 predicted proteins | sample 1631181 | NCBI WGS metagenome assembly PVBE01 (sample SAMN08397723, study PRJNA350692) | Marine metagenome, whole genome shotgun sequencing project. | isolation source: water | place: Pacific Ocean | collected 2012-04
ACTATTGTATTGAGAAAATTGATCTCCAAGACCTATCATTTTCTTATCATAGCAGACCTGATGTGTCTGTACTTGATGATATAAATATTACTTTACAACGTGGACAAGTAACTGCATTTGTTGGACAAACAGGTTCTGGAAAATCCACTATAGCAGATTTGTTAATTCGTCTTTATGATCCAGATGCTGGAAAAATTCTAGTTGATGAAGTCAATCTCAGCAACATTGATTTATATAGTTATCGCAAGCGTATAGGTTTTGTTGGACAGGATCCATATCTGTTCAATACAACATTGCGTAATAATATTACTTTGTGGGATAGTTCAATCAAAGAAGATGATCTCGACCAGACAATCAAAACTGTCCAGTTGGATGAATTACTGAATTCAATGAACGAAGGATATGAAACAGTGGTGGGAGATCGTGGCCTTCGTCTGTCAGGTGGTCAACGACAGAGAGTTGCTATTGCACGCGCCATTTTAACAAAGCCTAATGTGCTTGTATTTGATGAAGCCACTAGTGCTCTTGACAATCTAACTGAGAGTGAGGTGCATGCAGCTATAAGTAAGTTGCGAGAAAAATCTATTGTCTTAGTGATAGCACATCGTCTTACTACGGTCAGAGATGCGGACATGGTAGTTGTGTTGGACAGGGGTCGCATTGTAGAGCAAGGTCATCCTGATCAACTTCTTTTGACGAAAGGACAATTTTATCGCCTATATGAAAACGATGCGGAGCATAGAAAAGTTTAGATTAGTAAATATTTTCTCCGAACATATAAATAAGCATCAAATGTACACAGGGGTATGTAATAAGTGTCTAAAGTTCTAGGTTTAATCACAGCGCGTGGTGGCTCTAAAGGTATTCCTAAAAAGAATATAGTAAATGTAGGAGGAAAACCACTTATTGCTTGGACAATTGAGGCAGCATTAAAATCTCATGTGTTTGATCGTGTTGTTGTATCTACAGATAACAATGAAATTGCGAGTATTGCGCAAAAGTGGGGTGCGGAAGTTCCGTTTACAAGGCCTGACAGATTGGCTAAAGACGATTCCCCACATACCGATGTGCTTATTCATGCTATAAATTGGTTGCAGGAAAAAGAAGATTATTTACCAGAATTCTTGATGTTGTTACAGCCTACATCACCTTTGCGAACGTCACAAGACATTGACAAATCATTCCAATTAGCAATCGAGAGCAAAGCAGATTGCGTAATTAGTGTGCAAGAAACTTTGTCTCACCCATATAGTGTGATGCAGGTTACCGAAGATCAGAAGTTATCGGAATTCTTAATGTCTTCAGAGGATCCTGAATCATATCAACGTCGCCAAGCAAGGCCTAAATTTTATTCGTTGAATGGCGCCATTTTTATTTTCAAAGTAGATGTACTTTTGACGAACAAAAATACATATCCAGAGCTTACATTTACTTATGTCATGCCTAAAGAAAGGTCTCTGGATGTTGATACATCATGGGACTTGCATATTGCCAATTTGGTTCTTAATCATTTGTATAGTAAGTAAATCAACTGAGACAGTTTTGCCATGAAGATTCTGGATGCAACCTCATTTCTTACTATAGTTAGTTACCATTATGTTCGGCCAATTAGGGATAGTAAATATGCTTTGATAAAGGGTCTAGAAAAGACAGACTTTGAAGGGCAGATGGAATATATTATGCGGCATTATAACGTTGTGTCGATGGAACATGTTGTGGCTAGCATACGCGGAGAAGAACAGTTGCCTCAAATGGCATTACTTTTGGCTTTCGATGATGGTTTTTCAGATCATTACCTACATGTATTTCCGCATTTGGTCGAACACGGAATACCTGCTGCATTTTATCCCAGTGTATCCTCTACTGTTGAAAGGAAAATGCTAGATGTCCATAAAATTCATTTTATACTTGCTTGTGAGACCAATAAGATGGCACTGTTAAATTCACTAAACGAACATATTGAACAAGCTAGAGAAAGCTTTGATTTGGAACCAATATATGTTTATGAGAAGGATTTTAAGAAACCTAATCGTTTTGATTCAGGTGAAGTAATTTATATCAAACGAATGCTACAACATGTTCTACCTGATGTTTTGCGTACAGAGATAATTGATAATATGTTTGGCAAGTTTGTTACTAATGACCAAGGTGCATTTGCGGATGAGTTGTATCTAAATGAAGAGCAACTTAAAATAATGATAGCTGAAGGGATGCATGTTGGTGGTCATGGCGTACATCATGAATGGCTAAATCATTGTGACAAATCGCATCAAGAATCCATTGTAAGAGACTGTAGGAGTTTCTTGGATAGTATTGGTGCTTCAAGTCAATTTATGACTTTTTGTTATCCGTATGGGGCTTATAATGATGACACAAAAACAATAATAGCGCGTGATGGTTTTGATTTAGCCATGACTACTGAAGTCGGTATAACTGACCTAACTCTACATGATAGCTACATGTTACCCCGTCTTGATACGAATGACTTACCTAATTCCTGTGAAGCTGAAACAGTCAGCTGGACTAGGAACTTAATGTAATTATCAATATCTTGAGTAATATAAATATTGTATGAGTAGCGATCTTCGCAATCGTTTCAACAAATTAATAGCATCTGTTTTTAATATAGAAGTTTCCGAAATTCGAGATGATCGTGGTCCTCACGATATACAAGCTTGGGATTCATTAGGACAGCTTAATCTAGTCCTACAAATGGAGAACGAATTTCAGGTTACATTTGACATTGAGGATGTTTTTAGTTTCTTCACTGTTGGAGATGTGTACAGAAGTTTGCAAAATAAGCTTAGGTTAGATTCTGATGAATGATTTTAGTAGATTGAATAGTTTAACAACATTTTCTGATGTTCTCAAAAATAATGCTAGGAGTCGCCCAGATCATATAGCCATCTTAGAACCGCAACGGAACATCTCCATTACCTATAAAGAGTTAGATGAGTTAGTAGATCGAGTTGCAATTTGGCTAGATTATAAAGGAGTCAAACAAGGTGGAGTTGTATCTGTTGTAGTGAAAAATTGCATTGAATATTTTCCTATATATTTGGGAACTATTCGCGCTGGAGGAATTATTAATCCATTTCCCGCAACTCTCAGTCAATTTGATTTGTTGAAGAACTTGCGTTATACCGAACCTGATGTTGTTGTGTGCCATGATACACACTCGTCCTATATGAAATCTCATGGTTTTGATGTATATGAATTAAATTTTCGCAACGATACACAGTTTTTTGATGATATATCAATCAAGGATACAACTTCTGTGACAGCAGACAGCGTTTTGGATGCTAATGCACCAGCTTGTTTATACTATTCTTCTGGCACTACTGATGATCCTAAAGGGATCATATACTCACATGCAAACATGATGTCACTAATTGGATCTATTGTTAGAGGTTTTGGACATAAGGATTCTGATCAGCATCTGATACTATTGCCCTTAGGTCATACTGCTTCAATTAATTACTCTTTTCTACCGGCACTTTACACTGGTGCTACAATTGTGTTATATGATTCTTATCTTCGACTTCGAACAAACCTTTGGACTGCAATCGAAGAATATCAAATAAGCTATATGCAAGTTGTGCCTTCGATACTTTATTCTATACTTCACACTTCATTCAGCAATTTTGAGCATGATCAAGTATCTTCCTTATCATATGTTGGTTGCGGATCGGCACCTTTGTCTATTCATATGCAAACAGAATTCCAAGAGAAATTTGATATTCCAGTAGCAAATCTATATGGATTAAGTGAAACTGGTCCTACTCATTTTGATAATCCTTTGGAGCCAAAATGGCAGCCTGGATCAATCGGTTTACCATTGGATGTTAATGAGATACGTTTTGTTGATGATGAAGGTGTTGATGTTCCTATAGATGAGATAGGCGAAATAATAGTAAAAGGCCCTAATGTTTTCACCGATTATTTCAAGAATCAAGAGCTTTACAAAACTGTTGTAATTGATGGGTATTTTTACACAGGTGATCTTGGTTATATTGATAGTTTAGGCAAGCAATATTTTGTCGAGCGTAAAAAAGATTTAATTATAAAAGCTGGCGTTAATATTCATCCAGGTGAAATTGAGGAAGTCCTTTATGAACATAAATGCATATCTGAGGTGTTAGTAGTGGGTATTGATGATGAGTTTTATGGAGAGGATGTGAAATGTTTTGCTGTGCTTAATAAAGACAATGAGACTGAAAACAATATAGAACAATCTATAATAAATTTTGCTCGTGAACGATTAGGTGTGTTCAAAGCTCCTGTATCAGTTGATTTTGTAGAGTCTTTACCAAAAGGACCTTCAGGAAAGTATCTGCGACGGGCTTTACGTTGAATATATAGAGAGTTAATATTATGAAAAAAATTGCAGGAATAAACGGTTTTGGAAGGTTTGGCTTACATCTACTTAAGTACTGGCTTGATAGAGCTAGTAGTTCAAATTTCAACATTGGGTATATTAATGATGACACAATTACTATTGACCAAGCATTGGATACGTTAAACAATGATAATAAAGTTTTTTTTACAAAATATCGTATAAAAAAACTAGGTAATCATATTAGGATTTTAGAATCTAATGGTAGTTTTTACGAAATTGAATTTACAAATTCACAAAAAGATAAAATTCATTGGATTGGAGAGCCGGATTATTTTTTTGAATGTTCAGGCAAAAATACAATGAAAAAGGATTGCCTGCCGTTCATAAAAGAAAAAACTAAATTAGCCATAATTTCAGCTACAAGTTGGGATGCGGATGGAACATATGTTTATGGCTTTAACCATCAATATTTAGCCAATGAAGACAAAATAATTTCATATGGTTCTTGTACTGTAAATGCTTATGTGCCTTTTGCAAATTTTATAGATCAAACATATTCTATTATTGATTCCGATGTAAGCGTTATTCACAACATTCAAGAATATAAACTAAAACAACAAAATACTTTAACCCGAAAATTTTGTACACTTGAAAAGTCTGGCCCATCTTTACTTGATTGTATTCACAAAAATAATTTTGTCGTAAACTATACTGTAATCCCCTACTCAGGTATATCGTTAATAGATTTTAGATTTAGAGTAAACAAAGAAATAAATTATGACAAATTTATATTAGATTTAAACCATGCAATTTATGAGGGTTCTTTAAAAAATCTATATGATATAGACGAAGTTGACAACGGACCTGAAATATACAATTGTTCTACACATTCATCTGTTTTTATCAAAAAGAATATCAGAATTCTTAATAATCAAATTTATTTGCAAGGTTATTTTGATAATGAAAATTCTGTAAATCGTTATTATGATTTATGCAATTATATTGCTGCAAGATAATGCAACAACTTATGGTAAAGCTGGTCAAGGGACTGCCACTGCTGCCAGTCTGAACTCCGTTTTGAAGACCATAGCTGAATTAGCTGTCAAAAGGCGTGATTTGCAATTTTGTTAAATAAGTATGCTCAAACACATTGAAGGTATTGTGGTCGAGTTATTACAGTACAAAGATCTTCACAAATTTCAATCGTTTATTAGAGATCATTGGAGAAAAGACCATATTTTTGTGCAAGATACATCTATTTTTGATTTCCAGCACAAATCATCAAATAATTATCACTATATGATTGCTAAACAGCATGATGGATTGTTAGGTGTACATGGGGTCATTCCACAGGTGCAATTTGACGAATTGTCACCTAGAAATCAAATCTTTTTGGGTTTATGGAAAGTCCTGGACACAGAATCTGTTGGTACAGGAATATTGCTGTACCAAAACATATTAAATGAGTATGACCCAGAGTTTATCGGCGTAATTGGGTACAACGACCAAGTACTTCCGTTTTACATATGGCAAGGTTTTGAAGTTGGGATCATGAATCATCATTTTGTTTTGTCGCCTGACAAAACTGTGTTTGAGATTGCAAAGATACCATCTGGAATCTGTGGACAAAACGTTAATAGCGATTCAAATATTACTTACAAATTGATCAATGAGTCTGATTTGGATGACCTAGATACCAGTGGAATTTATTTGCATCAATTTCCTAGTAAGTCTGATACTTATATAGTTAAACGCTTCATGAATCACCCTGTATATAAGTACCATGTATATGCAATACTAGCTGCTGATGAAGTCCTGGCTATATGTGTCATTCGACCCGTTGTGCAATACGATTCTGTTGCTCTACGTTTCGTCGATTTTATGGGAGCTAATGATGTGTTTGCGCTGTTAGGAAAGTTTGCATTGTCATTGTTAGATGAATATCAAGCTGAGTATTTGGATATTTACTCGTATGGTGTTCCCATTGACATAATTGAAAAGGCAGGGTTTTTAAATCGACAGGAATATGATAATTTAATTATTCCTAATTATTTTGAACCTTTTGAAAGAAAAAATGTTGACCTACGGTATGCGTACAAGGTAAAAGAATCGCCAAATCCTGTTAGACTATTTAAGGCAGATGGAGACCAGGATAGACCCAATATAGTTAGTGAGTAGCTTTTTAGAGCAAAGTAATACGAAAAAGTTGTTATAATAGTTGAGTATGCTTAATTCTATTGAAATATTATTACAATTAAGTAGTATGATATGTAAATATAACTTAGGATGATCAAATGAGAATATTACTCATTGCGCCATTTTTAGAAGACACGACACAAAAAAAGGAAAGTCTATACCCGTCTTCAGCCTTGCTTTATTTAGGCTCATATTTAAGGGCTAACAATCACGATCCAATTCTTTTGGATTTGAATATTAATTCTGTACATGAACAAGCAGATAAACTTCAGTACTGTCAAGCAAAAATACTTGACTATATACGGGAACACAATCCAAAGTTAATCGGACTAGGTTGTTTATTCTCTGGAGCTTTTGGCACAGTTTTGGAGTTCGCCAAAACTATAAGAAGTAATTATCCAGATATAAAAATTGCTACTGGTGGCATACATCCAACAACATATCCTCGCGAAATATTGAAGAATTGCTCGGATATTGATTTTATAGCTATTGGTGAAGGTGAGGGTCAAATGTTAGCTCTTGCTAATTGTATTGAAAGTGATAATCTCGATGATGTGGCTAAAATCAACCAGTTTGCATATAGAACTGATAGCGGTGAAGTGCATGCAAACAAGGAGTTTCCGCAACTGTTGAATATGGATGAATTACCCATGCCAGCTTGGGACCTTATTGACTTGACCGATTATCAAATGGATTTGGATCATTTCTATAATCCAAAACAACTCAAAATAACGAATAGAGTACCTATTTTTTCAAGTAGAGGTTGTCCACTACCTTGCAATTTCTGCGACATGTTTCTGGTAATGGGGAAGAAACATCGTCGAAGTAGTGCGGTGAGAATGGTTGATGAGCTTGAGTTTCTTAATCAAAATTATGGCATGAACTATTTTTCAATTATGGACGACAATTTGACGTTGCAGAAGCAACATGTATTAGAGATTTGCGATGAAATTAATCGTAGAAAATTAAATATACAATGGGAAACACCAAACGGAATCATGGTCAATTCTTTGAATGACGAGATCGTGTCTGCGATGGCTGGGGCAGGTCTAGTGCATACTTGGATAGCAATTGAGCATGGCTCTGAGTACATCCGCAATCTTATTATAGGTAAAGGATTAAAGAGAGAAAAAATATTTGAGTCATCTGAGTTATTGAAGAAATACAAAATTATGACTGGTGGTTTCTTCATAATGGGTTTTCCTGAAGAAACTCCTGAAACATTGTCTGAGACAGAAAAAATGATGAATGAGTTGAAACTTGATAGGATGGGAGTATCAACTGCAATTCCTTTTCCTGGAACAAAGCTTTTTGAACAAGTAAAACGGGACAATTTGCTTATAGAAAGTGTCAATTATGAAGATCTTTGGAAGACTCCCATATCGCATGCACAACATGGCTTTGTAATTAAACCTTATGATATGTCAATAGATGAGTTGGTAGAATGGAGAGTCAGATTACATGCTGTCAATGACAAATATAAAGGTTATAACAAGAAAAGGTGGGAAGCTGCTGCTTCTAACGGTACCGCTTCTAACGGCGTTTCTTAGAAAAATTGTCAATACTTCGTAGCTAGATTACCAACATTTTTGCATAATTGAATACAGTTTATTAAGAACCTCCAAGCTCCTAGAATAGGATAGTATAGAACAAAATGATTTTTGTTACCTATTTTGTCCATGATCCAATTGCATTATGTTGACAATGATGTGTGTGTAGTTTGACCATGCACCGATGTGTGATTTATCTGAGCAATGATACTAATAAATGAGTTGAATGACTACTAATCTCAAATTGAATACGATTAATATTGCTAACAAGAAAATAGGACCTGGTTATCCGTGTATGATTATTGCTGAAGCTGGAGTGAATCATAACGGTAGGTTGGATATGGCTTGTCAGCTAATAGACGTGGCTGTAGAGGCAGGTGCTGACGCGGTCAAATTTCAAACCTTTCGAGCCGAGCGACTCTTGATTTCTGGTGCACCTAAGGCCGACTATCAGATAAAAGCTACTAGCCGCAACGAGTCGCAGTATGAAATGCTTGAGTCTTTAGAACTCTCTCCTGAGATTCACCAAGAATTGATGTCCTACTGTTTGCATAAAGACATTCTTTTTATGTCATCTCCTTTTGACAAGGAGAGTGCTGACCTTTTGAAAAAATTGAATGTGGCGGCATACAAAATTCCGTCTGGCGAGATTACTAATTTGAGTTTACTTAATCATGTGGCACGCAAAGGATTGCCTATGATCATTTCAACTGGTATGGCATCTCTTACTGAAGTTAAAGAGGCTGTAAAGGTTGTTAAAGCATGTGGAAATGAAGAAATTTTACTATTACACTGTGTAAGCAATTACCCCACTAATCCTGTTGATGCTAACTTGCTTGCTATTAAGACAATGACACAAGAACTTAGTGTGCCTGTTGGATACTCTGACCATACTATGGGAAGTGAAGTGTCTTTAGCGGCTGTTGCTCTAGGTGCTTGTGTAATTGAAAAGCACTTTACTCTTGATCGCAGCCAACATGGTCCTGACCATCACATATCACTAGAACCAGATGAATTAGCAGGATTGGTGCGAAGCATACGTGTGGTTGAGTCAGCTTTGGGACATGGCCGCAAAGAACCAGCGCTGGTAGAAGAAGAAGTGGCTGCTGTTGCTCGTAGGAGTCTGGTTGCTGCAAAAGAGATCTCGGCAGGCAGTGCTGTGACGGAAGATATGATTTCTTTCAGGAGGCCAGGTACTGGACTACCTCCCTCGATGTGTAATAATCTTATTGGGAAAATTGTGCGCCAAGATGTAAAGATTGGTACATTGTTTACCTTGGAGATGTTTAAATGAGAACGATTGGTGTTGTTACAGTGGGTCGCTCTGATTATGGTATATATCTGCCTATTTTGCGACGAATTAAGTCAAGTAATGACTTGCGGCTGCATCTTATTGTTTCAGGCATGCATCTATCACCGGAATTTGGAAGAACTATCGCCGAGATTGAAAATGATGGGTTTAATATTATGGATCGGGTAGAAATGTTGTTGTCATCGGATAGTCCAGAAGGGATTGCCAAATCAATTGGATTAGGTACCATCGGATTTTCTCAGTTATATGCTCGTATTGATTTAGACGTTCTTCTGGTTTTAGGGGATCGGTTTGAAATGTATGCGGCTGTTTTGGCGGCGCTACCCTTCAAGTTACCCGTAGCACATGTGCACGGCGGAGAAATCACTTATGGTGCTATTGATGATGCGTTACGTCATTCTATAACTAAACTGAGTCATTTGCATTTTGTTGCTACTCAAGAATATGCTCAGCGTGTTGAGCAATTAGGAGAGGAAAAATGGCGCATTATGATCTCTGGTGCTCCTAGTTTGGATAATCAGCATTCGATGAACTTACTGACCCGTGACGAGTTGTCAAATAAGTACGGATTTAGTGTGGATATCCCATTGTTGTTAGTGACGTTTCACCCAGTGACATTGGAGTACGAACAAACTAAGTGGCATATAGAGGAACTTTTAGCTGCTTTAGATGATGCTGAAATGTCTGTGGTGTTTACTATGCCCAATGCAGATACTAATGGTCGCATCATTCGACGTCTTATTGACGATTATGTGCAGGATAATGCGGCTGCGTATGTCGTGGACAATTTGGGTACTAGAGACTATTTTAGTTTCATGAATATAGCTGTGGCTATGGTGGGTAATTCATCAAGCGGAATTATTGAGTCTCCTTCATTTAAACTGCCAGTTGTAAATATTGGCACACGTCAGCATGGTAGGGTCAAGTGCGCGAATATTATTGATGTAGACTACAATCGCCATGATATTATTGCTGGTATCAGTAAGGCAGTCGATAGTGGATTTATATCTGGTTTAGATCAGCTGGTAAATCCTTATAATAGAGGCGGTGCTTCCGAAATTATTGTTGATAGATTGCAATCAGTGTCTATAGATGAGAAATTAGTAATGAAGCGTTTCGTTGACATTTGTCATGCTACTTAGATGAGACGAGGAGTATGATGGGACACATCTGTGTTGTTCTAGGAGGTGGAGGACATGCAAGAATCCTGATTGATGCCTTGCAAAGCTGTGGAGGTATCAAGTTGTATGGAGTATTAGATATTAATAGTACTCTTTGGGGGGAATCATTGTTAGGGGTTCCAATCTTGGGTGGCGATAATTTGTTGCCTGAACTGATAGAAGACGGAGTCAATTGCTTTGTAGTTGGTCTTGGTAGTATTGGTGATAATGCTCCTCGTAAAAGTTTGTTTGATCTGGGAAGCACATCTAAATTATATCCTTTCACTGTCATACACTCATCTGCTATATATTCTCGATGGTCATCTATAGGTCCGGGAGTCCAATTGTTATCCGGTAGCATTGTGAATGCAGGAGTTAAATTAGGCACAAATGTTATTATTAATAGTGGAGCTATTGTGGAACATGACTGCGTTATTGGCGATCATGTGCATGTGGCAACAGGCGCAAGACTTGCAAGCACAGTTACTGTTGGTGAAGGGGCGCACATTGGGGTGGGAGCTACAGTAAAGCAAAGTGTTAGCATTGGTGAATATGCTATAGTGGGAGCTGGTGCTGTAGTGGTAAAAGACGTCTTGCCTAATTCTGTAGTGGCAGGTGTGCCTGCTCGACCTATGCAATCAAGTAGAGGATAAGGTTGTGAAAATCTGTGTACCTAGTTTGTGTGCAAAACATGATTTATCCTAATTATATTATTTCCAATATGCTGGCTAATTTAGCCATAACTGCATTTGATTCTTTGAAGAGATTTGTTGTTTTTACAATCTTACCTAGAGTTTAACAAAGACCTAATAAAGTGATTTCCAACATTAACGATAGTAACATGACATCTACTATATCACGAGAGTTTGGTTTGGATACAATGTGTCTCGTTATAGATGGCATAGCCTGGTCAGGTAAAGGGTTGATTGGCCCGATTTTGGGTAGTTTTGAACGCGTGGAAATTATGAGGGAAGGAGGATTTACTCAATTGTTTAGCATTCTATATGATTTAGGGAAAATAACGCGTGATGCAGCAGTTGTGCTTATGAAAACAGAGGCTGATAGTTTACTTATTGACAGTCTGATTGGTCGTAATACAAATTTTCGTGTCAAAGATTCATCTAGTGTTTGGCACAATCCAAATCCATGGCAGTATTTTAGGCGAGTCATGTTGGAAGATAAGATTCCATTGCTTGAGCGTATAGAAAATGATCGACCAATTTTTCAGTACCAGACTCATGGTCAATTGGCCAACTTTGAACTCTATTATGAAGCATTTGGCAAGCGCTTGCGAATGGTTGAGATGATTAGACATCCGGTCGATGTGATTGGTAAGTGGGTGCGTAGTGGTTATGGTGAATTGTTTGGAGTGAATCCGTTACAGATGACTCTATGTGTGCGCTACCATGAACAGGATGTGCCTCATTTAGCTTTAGGTTGGGAAGATATTTATCTGTCTGCGAGTCCGGTGGAAAGAGCGATAAGAATGATTGAGTCCCAGTGGAATCAGAGCTACAATACATACAAATCTATTCCTGCAATGATGAAAGAACAAATACTCATTATTCCATTTGAAAACTTTGCGCAACATCCAAAACCTTATTTATCTTCACTGAAACAGTTTATAAAAAGCTATATGACTCGTCACACTAGCCGTGTGTTGAGACGAGCAAACTGTCCTCGCATATTACATGGGCGTCAATCTCTGGATGCGAGGGAAAGTAGGAAGAAGTCGTTTGAACAGCAAGTATCTAAAGAAGCAAGGTGCATCCTCAATCGTCTTATAGATGAATATGAGACAGTATCGCAAAATTTTGTCCTCTAAGATCTTTACCTTATATTATTAAGGTGTGATTTAGCAATGGCAACAAAGGCTATTATTATTGGGGCTGGTCGCGGCATTCGTATGATGCCCGAAACTGAAAGTTATCCTAAATGTATGATAGATGGATTGGGGGGGCGGCGTGTCTTGGATTGGATATTGGATTCTTTCATAAGTGTCAGAGTTGACGACATTGCATTTGTCGGGGGGTATCACATAGAGAAAGTGATTGCATCCTACCCGCAGCTGCGCTATTACCATAATGATAAGTGGGACAGCAACAATATTCTCGAGTCGCTCTTCTATGCAGAGCCAGAGATGGACTCTGAATTTGTTGTGTCTTATTCAGATATCATTTGTCGACGCAGTGTTCTGAAGCGCCTCATGGACAGTAAAGCTGATGTTGCGCTTGTAGTGGATCGCAGTTGGCGGCAGCGTTATGTTGGACGTACTGCTCACCCTATAACCCAGGCCGAGAAAGTTGCTGTGCTGGATGGGAAGGTGGTAGAGGCGGGAAAACATTTGTCGCTCGAAAAAACCTATGGTGAGTTCATTGGCTTGGCAAAATTTAGCGAGCTCGGGGCACATCAGATGCGAAGACATTATCTTGATGTTCGGAATTCTTACCTTGAGTGTCCTTTTCACCAAGCGCCAAACATTCGCGAAGCCTACCTGACCGATATGTTTGAAGAACTTGTTGAACTTGGTGTACGGATAGAGACGGTTGACATCTGGGGCGAGTGGGTGGAATTGGACACGCCTCAGGATCTTGAACGGGCTCGGAGCGATAAAATTATAACCTAGGAAATGTTGATGAAGGAATTGTCCGGCATGTTAGTCGAATGCGATCATTTGCAGGGCTTTGGTGCTGTGAGGAATCATATACGATTTCCTTGTTCAGTAAGGCACAGACATCTTGTAGTTACCTAAAGTTGATCCGGTGTGTATTTGCATGGATACTTGCTATACTACCCCCTAGTATGTATAATAGTGCATTGTAGTAGTGTATGCGGCAGCAGGTTTTCGTCGGCATCTTTGTGTAGTCCGACATCACGTGCTTGCCTTGTGAGTGTGATATGAAACCTAAAACTCTGTTTCCTGGAACGATTTGGATTACTGGACCCTCAATGTCGGGCAAAACAACTTTGGGGCGCCATCTACAAGATGCTCTCGAATCCCGAGGAATATATAATGTTGAGCTGCTTGATGGACCAGATGTACGTAATAATCTGGAGGGTGATCATGGCTATTCGGCCAAGGAGCGAAGTGTTGTTGTATTTGAGATCGCTAAATTAGCCCTTGAGTGTAACAATCGTGGAAATGTTGCCATAGTATGTACAATATCTCATGTGAAAGAAGTCCGAATAGCGGTTCGAGCCAGACTTGACCGTTTCTTTGAAGTGTATCTAAAATGCCCATTGGATGTTTGTCTAAGTAGAGACTATCTGGGGAATTATCAGAAAGCGTACGAAGGTGATTACGAAAATTTTGTTGACGTTACTGAACCGTATCAGGTTTCAGAGCACCCGGACCTATTATTGGATACTGCCAATAATTCTGTTGAAGAATGCACGGACATACTTCTGACCAACACTCTCACCTTCCTTCAGTCAAAGCATTTGTCTGGGACTAAATCCAAGCTGCAAAAACGACTCCGGCGCATCGAAGGACAAGTACGAGGTGTGCAGGAGATGCTCAATGACGAACGCGAATGCCGTGACATTGTGCAGCAACTGGTAGCAATTCGTTCGGCTGCGCATAGTACCGCTTTGGCGCTTGTTGACGCCTATGCTTCAGACAGTCTTCAAGAGGTCGATCCTAGCATTGCGGTGGTATGTTCAAGTACATTGAGAGATGTGCTTGAGTTAACGAAGAAGCTCTAACAGGCTCGACATGTTTCGGCCTCGAGAATCGTTGTACACACAGACTAACATCCTGGAAGCCGGCTTATGAGAATGTTTGGTG
>PVBE012978925.1_pt1 | contig 14344 bp, 14 predicted proteins | sample 1631181 | NCBI WGS metagenome assembly PVBE01 (sample SAMN08397723, study PRJNA350692) | Marine metagenome, whole genome shotgun sequencing project. | isolation source: water | place: Pacific Ocean | collected 2012-04
CCGACTGGTTCCGCAAAACCAGAATAGGGGAACAGACGGGGAAGGACTTCTTCGTGAGAGTTCAGTTCCCCATGGCGATGTTCTCGATCTGGTCGACCTCTTCGGAATCCAGCTCGAACTCGTAGCAAGTCAGATCCTGCACCATATGATCCGAATTCGTTGTGCCGGTCAGCGGGAGCATCCCGACTTGCTGCGAAAATCGAAAGATGATTTCCGGTACGGATCGGCCCAGTTTCTTCACCAGTCCTGCCATGGGTCTCACCGAAAGTTCGTTGCCGTTCGCCGTCAGGAGGGAGAATCCCTGGTACGTGATGGCGTGGGCCGCGCAGAAATCCCGGACCTGTCCGTCCCAACGATTCCGGGCGAAGCAGCGATTCTGGACAAAGGTTGGCTTGACAACAGCGCCTTCCACGAGGGCCTCCAGTTGGGGGAGAGTCACGTTGGATACACCCAAAAGTTTTGCCGCCCCCGACTTGTGGATCACCTCCATGGCACCCCAAACTTCCCAGTCCGTGCCTGTCAGGGCCCCCTGCGTGGATGGACCATGAAGCACGTACGAGTCGATATAGTCGGTCCTCAAATGCTCCAGGGAACTGTGAAAAGACTGCTTTACCTGGTCGGCAGGGCTTGCATCAGGATCGTAGGGGAGCCGGTGGTCCTGCCCGGCAAGATAGGTGAATTTTGTCTGGAGGAACAGCTTATCGCGGGGGACATCCGATTCGGATAGAGCCTCGCCGACCCCGATCTCATGGTAATGGCGCCGCTGGTTCGCGGTATCGATCCCACGGAATCCGGCGGCGATCGCCTGGCGGGTCAAATCCGCCGTTCGGTCCTCCTTCCAGGCCGTCCCGTACAGAAACGTGGGCACGTGAATCTCGCCGATGGTCGTAAATCGTTCTTTCATCGCTAGTTGAGCGCCGCGGAGAGCCGACGCAATTCCCTCCAAGCTTCCTTGTGATCCGGTTCGAGCTCCACGGTCTTCTTCAAATGATGGATCGCCTTGTCGTAGGCGAAGATCCGTGTATAAATTCGAGCCAGGTTGTATTGGGGAAAATGGCGGGGCTCGTACCGTTCCGCCTTCGTGGCCTTCTCCAGCCAGGGAATTCCCTCCTCGAACCGGCCCAGTTCGATGAGATACGCGCCAATGTCGTTGTAGGGATTCCAGAACGTGGGATCGACCTTGATGGCCCGCTTGCAGTCCTCAATCGCCTCTTCGTACCGCAATTGGAAGGACCGGGTCCAGCCCCGAAACGTGTAGGCTTCGGCCGTGGGAAAGGCCTCGATGGAACGGGTATACCATTCGATCGCCGAGTCCAACCGTCCGTTCATCTGGTGCTCGTAGGCTACCCGGAGCGATTCTATCGCCATTTCCCGTTCGTCGCTCATGAGGCGCCAACATACCATGAAGTCCGGTGAAAAACTGGAAATTCAAATTCCCTTTTCCAGCGGGCGGGAGTCTGGGCGGGTACAGGGATCGTTACCACCTTCGGGGTTCTCCGTTGTCCCAAAAAGAGGTGTTTTAGAGACACCCTCCCCCGTCCCCAAAAGATCTGTTTTCGGGACGGCCTGGTGAGCCGCAAAGGAGGCGTCCCAAATTTCATCGGGACCCGGAAATGTCAGGGGGACGAATAGTTGGGTATTCGGCAGACTACGGAGCCCATCATTGATCTTCCCCACGTCGGGGGGCCTGCGACATCCTTACAGCCAATCACCTGGGCACTTGGAAACAGGCTCAGGACGGGGACAGGTCACCACACTCCGCCAACCCTTCCCGCAAAGTCATAAATTAATGACTACAATGATACCGACCGCAAGGACACTTCTGACATTGATCCGGATCATGTTGCGTTGGCGATGCTGCATTTCTGCATTCCTTCCATTCTGCAAATGTGGTCATGGCCAACTTCTCAAGATTTCCAGGTCTTAGCTCTGTTTTCCCTCCCTTAAGACGAGCGAGTTCCGATTTTTTAAGAGTCAAAGTTTTTTGGTTGGTTCTATTTATCATCCTTTTCTTCCTTAAAGTGGCTCTGGAAAACTGTTTCCAACATATACAGGAAACCCGTTTTCGATTCGGAATGCCGACAAATATAAAAACCACGGGTGAAAAATCCGCGGGAATTCTGGATTCCCCGTCAAACTCCCCCGTCCCGAAAAGGTGTGTTTTCGGGACGCCCTTCCCCGTGATGCCCCGGACTTACCAACGAGGGATGATCCCGCTTCTCACCGGTAGAACCCTTGTGCGCGGTACTCGAGGTAGATCTCCACGAACACCGTCATCTGCTTTTCCCACTTCTTTCCGAAGGAGAGGGTGAGGATCCGCGCGACGATTTCGCGGGCGTTTTTTCCCGTTCCCGAGGTGAGGATCTCCCCGTAGGCGCCCCCGCCCGCCTCGGCGATCGCCTCGAATTCCGCGGCGGTCTCTCCGTGCACCATCACCTGGCCGACCCCGATGGTGGAGACGACGAAGGGGCGGATCATCCGCTTTGATTTCCCCTTCCCCGTGGAGACGCTGGGGCGCTTCCCGAAAGGCTTCTCTTTCGCGTCTTTTGCCAGTTTCCTCGCTTCGTCGACCGCGGATGGATGCGGGGGAGCGTCCCCGATAATGAGGATGGTCTTGTTGGCGCTCGCGCTCCAACCCATCTTTCCGCTGAGCGCCAGGGAGAGTCCTTTCTCGACCCGTTCGGGGAAATCCCCCCCCCCGCCGGCAAGCAGCTTGTTGAGCTTGTCCTGCACGACGTTGACCTGGGGGCTGAGCGGGGAGAGGATCGCGGCCCCGTCCTTCAATTCCCCGAGCTCCTTGTAGTGAACAAGGCCGATGCGGAACCTGGGCGCGATTCTCTTCAGGATCGCCACGATGTCCTTTAGTCCTTCCCGCGCGGCATCGATCGTCGCCTGCATGCTTCCCGTCGAATCGATCACGACGACGACATCGAGACCGTACTGGTTCAGGTCGAACGCCCGCTCGATGAATCCCTCGACCACGGTGCCCCGTTTTTCACGTTTGGGATTCTTTCCGCTCGCCGGGGGCTTCCACTCTGCCGGGGCGTAACTCTTTTTCGCCTTGCGCCACCAGGAAGTCCACTTCGATGGTTCGTTCGATTTGCAATCGGTGGTGATGCGCTTGAGGATCGTGAGGATACGTGAGCGGTAGTAATTGTTGCGAATCTTGAACTGTTTTCGGATGAGTTCATCCACGAGGTCGCCGGTGGCCACCATCTTGAGTACGTTCGGATCGGTGCGAAGCAGCGTGTCGACCGCGAACGCGCGAAGCCGACGATCCTTGGATCGGAGGCCGTCGAGGATCATCTCCGTCCCCGCGGGATGCCAATGTTTCCCGAGCGCGATGAGGAGGATCCCCTTCATCGCCCAGTGTTTCGACTTTTCATATTTCCCGGCGAGGGACTTCGTGGCTCCTTCGTCGAGGTCGTTGGCTTGGACGGGTTGAGCCATCCCGAGGGCGAGAACGGTGACCAGGGCCAGTCGAATCATTATACCTATTGTATGTTACGGGGGCGGAAAGAGGTCCCCGGGATGTAAAAATTTATTCATATTTCGACAGGAACCGGCAGGTGTCGTTTTGATTCCCGTTCCGCCCATGCGGGAATCCTATCCGAGGGACAGGTTTCAAGTATCGAAAGGAAATCCCCCGGGAGAATCCTTCTCCTGATATACTTGGGTCGTATGTTCGGCAGTTCGAATACGATTCCGTCGGGCTTCCTGTTCTCGATATCTTTCGCCGCTTATGGGCATAGGGAGAGTCCCGTCCTCATCTGCCTTGGGGGCTTTCGTGGAGGTGTATTTTGAATTTAGCCTTCTTCGCCAACCTTCATCCCGGCGAACTGTTCATTTTATTTATCGTCATCATGATGGTGATCGCCCCGGTCGCCATTGTCTGTTTTCTCCTTATCCGTCTTCAAAAAAGGAATTCCGGCCGTCCCCGGGGCGGACCTGAAGACGACAGGAACTTCCCACCGAAGGACCAGCCTTGATTGGTTTTCGCTTCCTGCCAGGGTTGTATCGAGCATGGCCGATCTGAAAAGATTCAGGTTTGTCCTTGTCCCACTGGCGCTTTGAGGAGTTCTTTCCCGGGCCACCTTGAACTGGCCCGAATCCGCCAGGAAACACTACCTGGATTGGGCTGGGGTTGAGCCTCTTGATGTCCTGCCGTCATGCTCTTCACGGACCTGTTGAGCCGGGAGGACTACCACAAGCTCTCGGGGTTCGACGGGGACTGGCGTGACACCTGGTGGAACGACGAATTTCTTTCTCTGATGGGCCGGCAATGGGGCCTGGAGCGTGACGAAACACGATTTACCCACTTGTGGGACCTCGCCCGCACTCGCCTCGCCGAAACCCTCGGAGTCATCGATGCGGGGACATATTCCCAGGCCGGCGGCCACATCCACTACCTTGTATGGGGGCGGAAACCGACCACCTAGTCTCCTTCTTCCCTCGAGGGACGTTTTCGAATCGTGTGGAGAGACGCGCACCCCCTCGCCGGCTTCGGTTTCAGTACCTGCGAAAGATTGTCCTCCGGAACAACACCTCGATCTTCACTTCACCCGTTCCCGGGGGCTTCCCGGGAGAGAAAGTCCCCTTTCCGGGAACCCCCGGGGGTGGTTTTGCGTCAAAAGGGGCATTCAGTAAAGGATGTCTGCCATGAAATACATGATCGCCGCGCTGTTGATCGTTGCCGGGTGCTCGGGACAACAGGATCCCAGGGGAGGGATTAAAAACAAGGAAGCCTCTTCGGTGCGAAAATATAAAAGTTGGGACGACTCCCTCTTCCCGGTCGAACTGGGCCGGTATTGGAAATATGCGTTCAATTTCTCCATTCACGACGGAATCTGCGGGAATGGAAGCACGTACGTAAGCAAGGTCGTCGAATATATCGTGGTTGCGGAGAACAGGCTGAAGGTGATCGAAGTCGTTGTTGTGAAGGACAGGATGAGTGTGAACGAAGGAAAGAAGGTCGTTCGGGAGATATCTTTCGATCCCAGGAATGTTGGTTTATCTATTCCATTACAGTTCAGGGTGATGTTTGGATCCTCAGATCCGGATTTCTTCCCGCCCGCCCGGCCTGAAGAGGGGGCCCGGGAGGTGATTGAGGTCCCGGCCGGTCGATTCGATGCTGTCGCGTTTTCAATGCCTGGGATTTCAGGTGATGTTGAAGAAGTGAATCACGACGATTCTATTGGTGATTTGAAGGCCTCAACCATCCGTTGGTTTGCGCCCGGCGTCGGTTTGGTCCGGCAGACCCACAAGTCTTACTCGCAATCAGAACATGGTGCGAAGGGTGTTATAGGCGCGAGTTCCTACGCTTCCTGGGAATTGCTTTCGACCGGAGTGTACGACCGGAAGTAACCTAGGCTGTCGGCCTGGCGACTTCTTCGAGCGGTTCAAGCCGGAATTTGCGATCTATCCAGCGGATCTTCCCCATCGCCACCTTTGGGTCGTGCTCGAAGACGTTGATCCATTCCTCCTGGATCGCCGTCTCCAGCCACTTCGACTTGATCGCCGACGTCTCGTGCGGGAAGAGGTCGTATCCCATCACCCACGCCGGCTTGATGTGGTTGGTCGTCGGCAGGAGGTCTGCCCAGTAGATCGCCGTCTTGCCCCCGCTCTCGACGAAGATCACCTGGTGGTTCTTTACATGTCCCCCGGAGATGACAACACGCACTCCGGGGACCACTTCCCCGTCCCCTTCCATGAAGTCGACCACTCCCGCCTCCTGCAACGGGAAGAAGTCGTCCTTGTGGTAACTTCCCATCGTCCGGGCGTTCGGTTCGATCGCCTCGTTCCACATCCCCTTCTGGATCACGTACCGTGCCTTGGGGAAAGTGGGGACGACTTCGCCATCTTCCGTCCGCACGGTCGCGCCCCCGGCGTGATCAAAGTGAAGGTGGGAGATGATCACCGTATCGATGTCGTCGACGGTGAGCCCGACCTTCTTGAGGCTTTCGGGCACCGTCGTGAAATGGTCGACCGCGTAAAGTTCGTTGAATTTCTCGTCGTGCTTCGTCCCGATGCCGGTATCGACAAGAACGTTGTGATCCCCGGTCTGGATGAGAAGCGTCGTGAGCGAAAGCTGGATCCGGTTCCGGTCGTCCACCTCGGTCACCCTCTGCCAGACGGGCTTGGGTACGATTCCGAACATCGCTCCCCCGTCGAGACGGAAGAATCCGTCGCTGATCGCGTGCAGTTTGAAATCGCCCAGTTCGATCATGGAAAGAGAACCACCTTTCCCGCTTCGCCCGACTTCAACGTCTCGAAGGCCGTTTCGTACTCGTCGAGCGAGTACCGGTGGGTGACGATCGGGGCGGGGTCGAGCTTGCCGCTGTCGAGGAGCCTCTGCATTTCCTCCCACGTCTCGAACATGAGGCGGCCGACGACGCCGATCATTTTTCGCCCGGGAAGAATCAGGTCGTTGGCGATGTCGAGTTCCACCGGTTTTCCGGGGATGCCGAAGGAGATGAACGTCCCCCCCTTCTTCAGGCAGCGGAGCCCGTTCACCATCGCGACTGCGCTTCCGGACATCTCGAGCACGACGTCCACTCCCCCGATACTGGTCTCTCCGAATATCTTTTTGATCAGGTCGGGGTCCGCTCCGTCCAGGAGTTCGTCCGCCCCGACGGTCCCGGCCATCTCCAGTCGCTTCGGATTGATGTCGACGGCGATCACCTTCGCTGCATCCTCCGCCTTCGCCACGGCGATGGCGAAAAGACCGGTCGGACCGCATCCCATGACGACGACCGTCTGTCCTTCGACCTCCCCCGCGCTGACCGCGTGAACGGAGTTTCCCATCGGTTCCAAGATCGACGCGATTTCGGCCGGCATCGAGGCGGGAACTTTCCATGCACAGATGGCGGGGACGGAGACGTATTCGGCGAAACAACCGGGGCGATCCACCCCGATAATCCGGACTTGATCGCAGATGTGCATCGTTCCGTTGACGCATTGGGGGCAGGTCAGGCAGGGCACGTGGCTTTCCACGGAAATGATGTCCCCCTCGTCCAGGGTGGATACGTTTTTCCCGGTTTCGACCACTTCCCCGGTGAATTCGTGACCGAAGACGAGCGGAGGCTGGATGACCGACTGTGCCCAGCTGTTCCAGTCGTAGATATGACGGTCCGTACCGCAGATGGAGGTGGCGCGGACCTTGAGGAGAACGTCGTCGTCGCCGATGGTGGGGATCTCGACGTCGGCCAGGACCGCGCCCGGTTCCGCCCCCTTCTTCATCAGCGCTTTCATTTCACGAGGCTCCGTAGTTTCTCGAGGTTTTCGTGATCCATGTTACCGACTTTGGGGGTCTCAAGCACCTTCGGAACGTCCCTGAATCTCCGGTCGTTCATGAGACACCGGAAAGCCTCGATCCCGATGTGACCCTGCCCGATATGTTCGTGGCGGTCGACGCGGGAGCCGAGCCCCTTCTTGGAATCGTTTACGTGGAAGGCCTTGATTGAATCGATACCGAGTTTCTCGTCCCACTCCTTGAAAGTTTTATCCCAGCCTTTCTTCGTTCGGATGTCGTATCCCGCGGCGAATATGTGACAGGTATCGACGCAGAAGCCGAGCCTTTCGGGACTCTTGAGGCCCTCCCGGATCACCTGGAGTTGGTCGAAGTTCCACCCGAGAACGGTCCCCTGCCCCGCCGTCGTTTCCAGGAGGGCCAGGGTTTGGAAGCCCTTCGTTCTCTCCACGATTTCATCGAGGGACCGGATCATGTTTTTCAGCCCGGCCTCCTCCCCGGCATCCTTGGGCGCGCCCGGATGACTGATGAGGTAGGAGAGTCCGAGCGCTTCGCACCTTTCCATCTCGTGGGTGAACCCGTCCATCGATTTTTTGCGAAGAGTCTCGTCCACGGTGGCGAGGTTGTGCAGGTAGGTATCGTGGGCGAAGGAGACCTTGATCCCGGCCTCCTTCTCGGAATTTTTGAACGCGTCCGTCATTTCGTTCGTGAGCGGCTTCGCCTTCCATTGGCGGTCGTTCTTGGTGAAGATTTGGAGCGCGTTGATGCCAACTTCATGGCCTCTTTCGCACGCCTTGTAGAGACCCCCGGCGACGGACATGTGGGCTCCGAGAAGGGGTGGTTTCTTCGACATGGCCGGGGATTATACGGTCGGTTCAGCGCTCTGCCAAGATCACTCCGACGATCGGGTGCAGTTTTTTCGTCGTGACGGAGAACCCCAGATTTTGAAGCGTTTCCTCCAGGAAGGCGACCGGCGAGGGATCGTCCACTTCGGGATCGAAAAGATCGTCGTAGAGGGAGGTTTCCTCGAAAAACATGAGATCTCCCAGGACGAACCTTCCGCCGGGAGAGAGGACGGAGGCGATCGAGGCGAGCGCCCGCGACTTTTCCTCCCGGTCCAGGTGGTGCAGGGCGTAGTTCGAGACGACCAGGTCCGCCTTCCCCCCGAATTTCTCCGCGAAGTCGTCGAAGGATGCGAGGAGGGTCCGGACGTTGGGGAGTTGCCGGGCGTCGACCTTTTCGAGCATTTTCGGACTGATATCGACGGCAAGAATCTCCTTCACCTTTGGGGAGAGGCCGAGGGCAAGGGCACCGGTTCCCGTTCCAAGGTCGAGGACGCGGTCTTCCGGGCGTGGCCGGGAAATTTCCAGGACGACCTGTTGCGCGCGAACAAGCCATTCGGTCGCGGAGTCGTCGTAGTCGTCCGCCATTTCGTCGAAGCGGCGGGCGGTATCCTCGAGGGATCGCTTCACAGCTTGAATTTGCCGATGGCGAAAAGGAGGGCGACTGCGCACCCGGCCCCTGCGATGAAGACGATGTTCCCGGCCCATGCGATTCGTGACCGCTCTGGAGATTCCTCCTCGTATTCCCGTTCCATGAACCACAGGGCGATCGAACTGGAGATCGCCGCGGAGGCCCCGATCATGAGAAGGGGATGGAAAAATTCCTTCCAGGACATCTCAAGGGCGACCGCGCCCGAGATCCCGATGGCGACGAGGTTGAGGACGGCCAACATTGCGGCGTGTATGTTTTTCATGATTCCACCACCACTTCGAAACCCATGTCTTCAATCATCTGGTGATCCTCGTTCGGTTTGTTTCCGTCGGTCGTGAGGTACCCGTCGGTGAACATCGAGTTGCAGGGGTAAAGAACGAAAGGCTGCATGCTTCGAAGGGCGAGTTCCCTTCCCCCGGCCGCGCGGATATCCTTGTCCGGGTTGACGAACCGGAGAAGACAGAGCGTTTTCAGGCAGAGGTCGGGCGGGGGCATCGTCCGTTTTTCAAGGGGGGTTCCCGGCCGGGGGTCGAGGAAGTTGACGGGGATCGATTCCACGCCGAGCCTTCTCGTTTCGAAGGCGAGTTCCACGATATCCTCGTCCGATTCGCTCATTCCGAGGATCCCGCCCGAGCAGGCTTCCATTCCCGCGGCGCGGACCCTTTCGACCGTCTGCACCCGGTCTTCGTAGGTGTGGGTGGAGCATATTTCCCCGTACCGTCCGGGGCTGGTTTCGAGGTTGTGATTGAAGCGGTCGACGCCCGCCTGCTTGAGTTGAACCGCCTGGTCGTCGGTGAGGATTCCGAGGGAGGTGCAGATGCGGATCCCGACCGTCTCCTTGATTTCCCGGACGGCGTCACAGATGACGTCCAGTTGTTCCTGGTTGGGGCCCCTCGTGGAGGTGACGATGCAGAACTTCCAGGCCTTGTTTTCTTTCGCCTTCTTCGCCGCGGCGACGATCTCCTTCCGGCTCATGAGGCGGTACCGTTCTATTTCGCCTTTCGCCACGATCGACTGGGAACAGAAGCTGCAGTCTTCCGGGCACATACCGCTCATCGCGTTCAGAAGAATGTGCAGTTTGACCGTTTTCCCGTGATGGTGTTCCCGCACGCGGAAGGCCGCCTGGAGGAGGTCGAGCAGTTCCTCTTTCGGAGCGCGCAGGATCCGCAGGGCCTCTTCCCGCGTGGGCGGGTTGCCTTCGATCGACCGGTCGGCGATGGAGTTCCAGAGGGACATGATGGAGGTGAATATAGCAGGAGTGGGAGGAGGGGCAAGAAAATCCGTCAGGCGCGCCTTCGGACGCCGCCGGTATAGATGGCGCGGATCGCGTGCGCGCCACCCCGGTGGACGATTCGGGAGAGGAGGTCGTCGAGGGAGTCCGATTTTCCGGCCAGGACGCGGTCCCGGTCGACCACCTGTATGTCCGCGCGGAAACCGGGTTGGAGCGATCCTACCGGTTCCTCGATTGCGCGGGCTCCTTCCAGCGTGGCCATTTCAAGAAGGATTCGAGCCGACGGAGTTCCGTGATGGACGCTCCACGCGGTGCGCATGACGTCGTAGAGGGAGTGGCTTGGGCCCGCCCCGACATCGGTTCCGAGGGAGACGATTCCCCCCTTCCCTTCCCTCCAATCCATGACGCCGCTTTGGAGGAAGAGGTTCGCCCCGGGGCAGTGTGCGACGGTCGCGCCCGATTTTCGGATGCGGTTCCATTCGCTTCGGGAGAGCCAGACGCCGTGGGCCAGTATCGAGGAATCATGGACCAGCCCGGCCCTCTCGTAGATTTGAAGGTAATCCTTTCCCCGTTTCTTTACCGCGCGAATCTCGTCCGGATTTTCGGAGATGTGCGTCTGCACGGGAAGGTCGAACGAGCCCGCCGCTTCGAGGAGTTCGTCGGAACAAGAGAGGGCGAACCGGGGGGTGACGGCGGACCGGATCGTCCCATCCCGGCGAGTATCTTCTTCCAGTTCCCGGATGACTTTCGCGGTACGTTTTCGAAGGGAAAGTTTTTTTAAATCGGGGCGGTAGACCTGGAGATCCATGAGAGGCATCCCGACCCATCCGCTCATTCCCAGGCGTGTCATTGCCCTGCGGCATGCGTCCGCCGATTCAGGCCAGGCGGAGGAGTAAAATGCCCCGGACGTGGTTCCGTTCCGAAGACACTCCCGGTAAAACACATCCGCCCCTTCCCCCCGGAATTTCGCCTCGAGCGGAAAGACCCATTTCTCGAGCCAGGGAAGGAGCTTGTCCGCATGCACCCCGCACATGGAATGCTGGGGGACGTGCGCGTGGGTGTCGATGAAGCCCGGGAGGAGGATATGGGGGCGCCAGTCTTCGTCCACGTTTCCGGTCCGGGAATGGATTTTCAAGATGCGGCCGTCCGGTCCGATTTCGAGGGTGGCGTCGGGCCGATCGACCCATTTCCCCCCCGCGGTCGGTGTCAGCAGGTGGCCTCGAATCCGTTTCCCTTTCACTCGCGCGCGCACCGGCGCATTGTAGGCCTCCGAAAAGGCCCCCGATACCTTTTTCCGAAATGGGCACCACCCATTAATAGTAATGTCCCTATTTATGAATGGTTCCCATTTTATGGGGAGAGGGTTTTGGGGTATTCTCATGGGCGATGGTGATTCGATTCGGTTGTTCCGATTGTGGATTCCGGTTGCGCGTGGAGGACTCCCTCGCGGGAAAACGCGTACGGTGCCGGGACTGTGACCGGACGATCCTCGCCCCGGATTACGGGGAGGAACCGGGAGTGCGGGACGAAGGCGCACCCGGAAAGGCGGAGGTGTTGGGATCCCTTCTCACTCCCCGGATATCCCGTGCGGACAAGAAGAGGACGCGAAAGGTGGCCATGGGGCTCGCCGTCGTCTTCCTTCTGGGAGCGTTCACCTACCTTGGGTTGCAATACTTTCGCACGACGCCCCTCCCCGACATCGTTCTCGATCTTCCCGAAGGGGACTTTTTCGTCTACCGGAACGGGAAAGGATCCGCTTTTTTTCGCGAGGGAAAATCCCTCTTTCCCGGTACGACCGAAATCGCCACGGTCTATCGACCGGGGAAACGCCTCGAACAGGTTTCGATCTACAAGGGGAATCATGATGTCGCGAAGGTGAAGCGGAAGCTGAAAAAAAAGGGATACAGGGTCACGGGGAATCTTCTCCAGCACGGGGAAGAATCCGCATGGATCACCGGGACGAGGATCGTTCACGGTTCAACCTGGCTCGTCGAGGAGGCTCTGCGGGTGGGAGACCGGAAGGCGAATCGATTCGTCCAGGGACTCTCTCCCCGCCAGAAAGCTACCTGGTCGCGCCTGGTTCCCGGCGATTTCATCTACTTCGGGAAAAAAACCTCCTGGGAGGAAACAAGGATCATCGGCGAATACAGCCGCGGCTTCCTCGGGGAAATCGGAGGGGGGGATACGGGAATCGGTGCCATCGTGACGGTTCTCCCGGAGGGCCGGGCGCATTTCACCATCGTGGTCGGCATCCGGGGGGAGTATGACGTTCCCAATGCCATCCGGATGCTCCAGAAACTGGGATCCCAGGTCGAGTCCACGAAGAGCTCACAGAACCGGGATGTCTTCATTTATTCCGGGGACTTTTTTCAGCGACGACTTGTAATGCGCGCCAACGAACTCTCTGCGATCCGGTCTCTCCTGTCTCTCGGCGAGGCGCAGGAAAAATTCAAGAACGGGAATCGCAATGGAGACGGGATCCACCAATATTGGACCAGCGATATTTCCGGGCTTCTTTCGGGGGGGGTGATCGACAAGGACCTCGCCGCGGCGGATCTTCGTCCCGCCGAACCCGGGGACGCCAAGCGCGCTCACCGGGGATATTGGTTCGTCCTTCTGAAGGGGGCGCCAACGCAGTACACCCTCGCCGCCCTTCCCGCCCTGCCCGGAACGAGTGGGGAGTTCACTTTCGTCATGACCCAGGATCGAAAGGTCTGGGAGAAGGCGACCCGCGGCGTTCTCCCGGAATCCTGGCCGGAGAAGGGCTGGGAGGAAGCCTCCCGCAAATGATATGATTCGGATCCACAATATTCGGGGAGATTGACATGACGAACACGGTAAAGCCGATCCTGGACGCGGAACTTTCCAAAATCAGGGAGGCGGGTCTCTACAAGGATGAGCGGGTGATCCTGGGGGCACAGGGAGCATCGATCCGGGTCGGGACGGAAGACGTACTGAATTTCTGCGCCAACAATTACCTGGGGCTTTCCTCCCATCCCGGGATTATCCGCGCGGCCCACGCGGCGCTCGACAGCCACGGGTATGGCATGTCCTCCGTGCGGTTCATCTGCGGAACGCAGGACATTCACAAGAACCTGGAACAAACGATTGCGCGGTTCCTCGGAACGGAAGATACCATCCTCTATTCCAGCTGTTTCGACGCCAACGCGGGGCTTTTCGAAACCTTGCTGACCAAGGAGGACGCAATCATCAGCGACGCGCTCAACCATGCCAGCATCATCGACGGGATTCGGCTTTGCAAGGCGGAGCGACACCGGTACGCCCATTCGGACATGTCGGAACTGGAAAAGAGCCTGGAAAAGTCGAAGGGCGCCCGCCTGCGGATGATCGCGACGGACGGGGTTTTTTCGATGGACGGAGACCTGGCGAAACTGGGTGAAATCTGCGACCTGGCCGACCGGCACGACGCGCTGGTCATGGTGGACGATTCCCACGCCACCGGATTCATCGGAAAGACGGGGCGGGGAACTCCGGAGCATTTCGGCGTGCAGGACCGGGTGGACATCGTGACGAGCACCATGGGAAAGGCTCTCGGGGGCGCCTCGGGAGGATTCACCAGCGGCCGGAAGGAGATCGTGGAGTTTCTCCGGCAACGATCACGGCCCTACCTGTTCTCGAACACCGTTCCACCCCCGATCGTGGGAGCGGCCCAAAAGGCGTTCGAAATCCTCGAAGAGACGACCGAACTCCGGGACAGGCTGGAATCGAATACCGCGTGGTTCCGGGAAGAGATTCAGAAGGCGGGATTCAAGATCCAGCCGGGCGAGACCCCGATCATTCCCATCATGTTGTTCGACGCGAAGCTGGCGCAGGAATTCGCCGGGGCGATGCTCGAAGAAGGGATCTACGTCATCGGGTTCAGTTTCCCGGTGGTTCCGAAGGGGCAGGCGCGCATCCGGGTCCAATTGAGCGCCGCGCACGAGCGCGATCATATCGAGCGGGCGCTGGATGCTTTTCGCAGGGTGGGGAAACGTCTCGAAGTCATTTCCTGACCAGGAAAAAACAGAAAGGGCGGAGAAGGTGAATTCTCCGCCCTTTTTTTGTTTCGATCAGAAGATCCGCATTTCCGAGTCGTGGCGCCTGCGGTCGGGACGTTCATCCCGGTCGCCGCGCCTGCGGTCGGGACGTTCGCGACGGTCGTCCCTGTCGTGACGTTCATCCCGGTCGCCGCGCCTCTCGCGTAGATGACGCATCAGTTCCCCAAGCTTTTCGGCGAGGGATTTCATCATGTGCCCGAAACGCTCTCGCATTTCAGCACCCTGACCGCGGTCACGGTCTCCGCCCTTCTTCCCGCCCCAGTCCTTCTTGTCGTGGTCTCCGCCCTTCTTCCTTCCCCAGTCCTTCTTGTC
>PVBE012729304.1_pt1 | contig 14343 bp, 15 predicted proteins | sample 1631181 | NCBI WGS metagenome assembly PVBE01 (sample SAMN08397723, study PRJNA350692) | Marine metagenome, whole genome shotgun sequencing project. | isolation source: water | place: Pacific Ocean | collected 2012-04
CCTCAACTCCGAGATCGTCTCCCCCTCCTGTGTACTATCTGTCGGATATGGTCCATGGCGTTCCCGTTCTCTGCCCGGAGGTCGGTTCCGGTGTGCTTGAGGAAAACATCGTTGAGCGTGGGGGTGCGAAGGTTCACCGAGCGGATACGGACCTTGGCGTCCCGGCACGCGTCCACTACGAGGGGGATCAGGGTATCGCCTCCTTTGGCCGTGACCATGAGCTTTCCTTTGCTCTCGTCCACGCTGAGCACACCATCAAGTCCCTCCAATGCGGTCCTGGCGGCGGCCACGTCGTCCCCCGAGGCGGTCTCCACGGTTATCAGGTCACCGCCCACCCCCTCCTTTAGCTCCGCCGGTGAGCCCGTGGCCACGATTCGCCCGTGGTCGATGACAGCTATGCGGTTGCAGAGTGCGTCCGCCTCGTCCATGTAGTGCGTAGTGAGGATGATGGTGACGTCCTTCTCCTTGTTCAGGGTGCGGACGTGCTCCCAGATGTGGTGCCGAGTCTGGGGATCGAGCCCAAGGGTGGGCTCGTCAAGGAAGAGCAGTCGGGGGTGATGGATGAGGCCGCGGGCGATCTCCAGGCGACGTTTCATACCTCCCGAGAACGTCTTGACGTCCCGGTCGGCATCATCCGTCAGCTCCACAAGCTGCAGCACTTCAGCTATACGTCGTGTTGCGAGGTCATTCGGTACATCGTAGAGCATGGCATGCAGCGTCAGGTTCTCGCGAGCCGTGAGCTTCGTGTCGAGGCTCGGGTCCTGGAACACGACACCTATGGACTTCCTGACCGCAAGAGGATCGCCGACAACGTCGACCCCATCTACCTCTGCCGAGCCTGCTGTAGGTATGAGCAGAGTGCAGAGCAGGGATATGGTAGTAGTCTTGCCCGCGCCATTGGGCCCCAGGAGGCCGAACACCTCACCCTTGGCGACCTCGAGCGTGACATCGTCGACCGCCTTCAGATCGCCGAAGTGCTTTGAGAGCCCTTTCATACGGATCATGGGCTTACCGGTGTTCTCACGCTCACCCATCCACTATCACGCAGGCTGTACGGTAGAGGGGAAGCTTTTAACGTTGCCGTCTTCCCGGAGGGATCCGACGTCCAGGACGTCGGTTTCGAGACGAAGGTACCTGCGAGGCGGCGCCATGGGAAAAAGGTTAATAAAAACTGCAGGGACGGAGCGTACTGCGATGAGGCTGCTGGTGAGCCCACGGAACATGGAGGAGGCCCGTGAAGCGATCGCGGGTGGGACGGACATCCTGGACATCAAGAATCCCGCGGAGGGCTCTCTCGGAGCGAACTTCCCCTGGGTGGTCCGGTCGATCCGCACTATGGCACCCGCCGGGCTCGAGATCAGCTGTGCCATCGGTGACATGCCGGACCTGCCCGGCACCGCGTCAATGGCGGCACTGGGTGCGGCCCACGCCGGCGCGGACTACGTGAAGTTCGGGCTCCTGGGACCGAAGACCGGCGAGAGCGCTGTGACACTCGCTCGGGCGGTCGTCCGTGCCGTAAAGGATGAGTTCGTGGATGTCCGGATCGTGGTCGCTGGGTACGGCGACCATTTGACGGGCGGCACCGTCCACCCCCTGGAGGTCCCGGGCATCGCAGCGGCGTCCGGATGCGATGTGGCCATGCTCGACACCCTGGGCAAGCGGGGCTCGTGCCTGTTCGATCACATCGGTGCCGACGGTGCGGCTCGCTTCGTCGACGCTTGCCACGACCACGGACTGCAGGCCGCCCTTGCCGGGAACATTGGAATAGACCATCTTGAGGCGCTGAAGGACACTGGATGCGACATAGTCGGGGTACGGGGTGCCGCATGCGAAGGGGGTGACCGGTCGTCCCAACTGAGGGGACACCTCGTTCGGGAGCTGGCGGAGCTCGTCAGGCAGGGATGATCCGCGTTCCCCCAAGGGGCTTGCCCGCTGCTATGGACCGAACGATACCTACATCTCCTCCGTGGACGAGGACAGCCTCCATCCCTAAGGACTCAGCGGCCTGGGGGAAGTGGTCGTCAACCGGCGAGTCATGGAGACGGGAGAGCTCGCTGGCCGCGATGGTCGCGTACCGTTCGGCCTGCCCTCCCTTGCTAGGATCGGCGGTGTAGACGCCGTCGACGTCCTTGGCAAGCACGACAAGTTCAGCACCGGCGGCGGCTGCCACGTACAATGCGATCGAGTCGGAGGTGACGTGCCACCCCTCGGGGATATCGAGAGCAGGGGCCACGCCCATTATGGACACGACCCTCACGCCGGTCCTCTCGCATCGCAGCTCGTCGATCCCTCCTTCGAGCGGAGCGTCCATGAGCTGGGCGAGCATCCTCGCCATGGACTCCATAGCCAGCAGGGCCATCTTGTGGGAGGTACCGGTGGAGAGCGCGAACCGATCGTCCAATGCTCTCACGGTGTCAGCGAGCCCGCCCCCGCCGGGGACGATGATTACATCATTGTCAGCTCCCGTGGCCTTGATATCGTCGAGCAGGGCAAGGAGGCGCGCCCTGTCACGCGTCAGGCTGCCACCCACCTTCACGACGAGTCTCATGCGAGCAGGTCCTCCCGTACCATGTGCGCGAGGCCCACGCTGGGGGCCACGTCCCCCGAGCCGTCGCCGAACGCCTGTGAGAAGGATCGAACGCACCCGATGCCCGCCCTGACGGCCGCCGGACGGGCCAGCGCTTCCGCCCCGATCCCTGCCACGATGGCCAGGGGGGGCGTGCTACGGATCCCCGCGCAGACCGTGGCGATACCATTGCGGACCGCCTCGATCTGCCGGTCGGCGAAGAATCGGCTCAGCTCACGGATATCGTCCGTGGAGAGCTGCGTCATGTCGGCACACACGACCCGACAGATACGGGCCATGGCCTCGGGCACGGTAACTCCCCGGCCGTCGAGGGTGTCGCACGTGTACCTCTCCTCGTCGATGTTCTCGAGGACCAGGTGGACGTCAGCGGACTGGGCGAAAAGCTCGGACGAGACACCGTACCTTATCCCCCCGATCTCCGCGAATTGTGAGACCGCTGCGAGGTTCGTCCGCAGGAGGCCGGTGTAGACCAGCTCGCCGGTCCCGAGCCGTTCGAGGTCCGTCCCGCCCTTGGGAGCGACTATCCCATCGATGATAGGGATGATGTCCGTGGAGGTGCTGCCCGTGTCCAGGAGGAGGGCATCGGGGAACCTCTTTGCGGCCAGGAAGGCCGAAGCGTACCAGTTCGCCGCGGCAACGGCAACCGGTGCCTTCCGTGCACGTGTGGTGTCGAGGAGGTGACCTGAGACATCCAGCACACGCACCTCTGTGTCCCGTGCGACCTCGTCGATACAGTCGAGCACATGGGACACGCCCTCCGCCTTCGTTTCATAGGTATCGGACAGCTCGCACGTCATGGTAACGCCGATCCCGAGGACGTCCGTGGGAAGGGAGGACACGACGCCCCTGAGCATGGAGGCCAGTTCGTCCCGGCGCTGCCATACCGGGAAGTATGTGCAGGAAGTCGAGATCGTCTCCGCACCATCGGGACCGAACGACAGCACGGCCACCTTGGTGTTCGCGCCCCCGATATCAATGCCGACGTACGAGGCCATGGCCTACACGCCCCCCTCTACGGTCCGCTTGTGTCTGAGCGCCCCCTGCTCGGCATGCGCTGGTGTCCTGCCAAGGTCGAAAACCATTCCCCCAGTGGTCCCGTCGATGCTCACGGGCGGTGTGCACAGAATGTCTCTTGGGATCGAAGTATCCTGCTCCAGAGCGACCTTCAGCACGCAACAGTGTCGGTCCGGGGGGGGGATCGGCACGTGCTCATCGTCGAGGTGCCCCACGAGCGCCCTGGCCTGCGAGACGCCGTACCCGGGGATCCGGGCCATGGCGACAAAGGAGGTCGTGAGGCGCGGGTTCACCTCCACTACGTATGGAACGCCGTCGGCAAGGACGAGGTCCACGCCGATGGGTCCGAACAGACCCGGGACAGCCTCGGCGCACGCGAGACCCGTTGCCATGAGTCTTTCTCTGACGACGTCGGGGAAGGGTCCGTAGGGTACGGTCGCCCCCACGTACGCCAGAGGAGCCTCGAGGACCTGCCGGTTTACCGAGACCACCTCCGCACCCCTACCGTTCGCCAGCAGGCTGAGGCTCAAGTCCGCTCCCTTGACGTACTCCTGCACGAGCGCCGTGCCATCGCCGGACGCCGCAGTAGCTTGCTCGAGGGCTGCCGGAAACGCGTCCATCGAGCGCACCAGTGAAATCCCCTCGCACGCAACGCCGTCCCGGGGCTTAACGACGAAGGGGGGCGCCATTTCAGGGACGTTGTCACCTACGGAGACGTCCACGAGCTCCGTCCGGGGCACACGTAATCCCTGTTCTCCAAGGAGCTTGATGGTACGGAGCTTGTCGGTGCAGTCTGCGATGGCCTCAGGCGAGCAGTTCAGGACCGGTATGCCTGACGCTTGGACCTCCCGGACTATGCGAGAGAGAAGCATTCCGGTCTCCGGAGCGATAATCAGGGCCGTGTCAGGATCCTCACGCGCCATCACTTTCCCCAGCTCGTCAGGTCCCATGGGTGACGAGACAGGCCGTCCATGACATCCTGGGGGTACCATCATGGATCCCGACATCCTCGCATCGAGGAGGGTCACTACCTCGTGCCCGGCGGCCCGGAGACAGCCTGCCATCGAGTACAGCATGGCGTACCCCTCCACCAGGAGCGAGGCATCGACACGCTGGCCCCACAGCCCACCTCCCGAGGCGTACTCCCACACGAGGACCCTCATGCACGTGGTCTCGGTGGTAATCTTGATAAATCAGACCGTGGGGTGTACGCCCGTGAAGGTCATCCCCGTCGCCGACCTGATGAAAGGGCAAATGGTCCACGCGGTCAGGGGCCAAAGGAAGGAATATGCTCCGGTACGAGGTGTCCTGGGAACTGGTGAGCGTCCGCTATCGATCTGCGAGAGCCTTGAGAATGATCTTGGTCTCATCGACCTGTACGTCGCGGACCTCGACGCCATCGAGGGAACGGGCGATAACCGACGGTTGATCGCAGAGCTCGCCCGGAGCACGGACCTTGACTTTGTCCTGGATGCGGGCACTGGCGACCTGGCCGCGGCCCGGGAATGTCTGGACCTCGGCATCGACCGAGTGGTCATCGGGACCGAGACGATCGAGGACCTTGAGGAGGCTGCAAAGATCGCACGGCAGCTCCGGCGGTCGTCCATCGCGAGCCTCGACATGCGTGGGCCGGCGGTGCTCAGCAAGAACCCCTCTCTCTCCGCTGCCGGTCCGGTGGACGCCGCTATCCTCTTGGACGAGCTGGGATTCAGGGAGCTCATCCTCCTCGACCTGTCGAGGGTGGGGGCCATGGGCGGGCCCGACACCGGACTGGTGAGCGCGGTGGTCGACCGGGTCTCCGCGGACGTGCTTGTGGGCGGTGGGGTCCGGAACGCGGACGACCTGGCGGCGCTCGACGACCTCGGAATCGCCGGATGCCTGGTCGGGAGCGCCCTTCACTCTGGGGCGATCGGGAGCGATGAACTGGGATCCGTGGGAGCCGCCTCCCCTGAGAATATCATCACGGAGCTCGCACGGCGCCGCTCGGGCGACGCCGTGTACGGGGCAGGCCGTGTCTTGAACGCCATGTGCTCCTCACCGCCGGACCTCGCCCTGGAGGCCAGTTCCCCGTACATCCTCTCCAACGCCGGGGACGCGTACTTGTTCCCGTCGCTCGGGCACTTGGAGGAGGACGTGCTCAGGTTCGTCGGAAGGCTCGTCGGGGATCCGGATGCCCCGGGATTCCTGGTATCGGGGGGGAGCGAGGCCAACCTCATGGCGCTCCACGCCGCAAGGAAGGCTGCCGGTGATGGTCGCTGTGAGCTGGTCGCCGCCCGGTCCGCACACTTCTCCATCCGAAAGGCCGCCGACCTGCTCGGTATGCAGCTGGTGACCATCCCTCTCGATGTGGATTTCCGCTTGGACCTCTCCGCCCTTAAGGCCTCTATCGGTCCCGACACCGCCGCGGTGGTTGCCACTGCAGGAACGGCCGAGCTGGGGTGCATCGACGATGTCGAGGGGATCGCTGAGCTCTGCCGGGAGGAGGGCGTCCACCTCCACGTGGACGCGGCGTTCGGGGGATTCGTCATCCCCTTCTTGCGGGAGCTGGGTGTGAGCACGACCCGGTTCGGGTTCGATGTGCCCGGAGTATCATCCGTCACTATAGATCCCCACAAGATGGGGCTTGCGCCGGTCCCCTGCGGCTGCGTGCTGTTCGCGAACGAGGGGCTGGCGGAGTCCCTGCGGGTCGCAACGCCCTACGTGGACGGGGGGGCGAGCTCCACGGTACTGGGAACCAGGCCCGGCTGGTCGATGGCGGGCGCCTGGGCCACCATCAGGCTCCACGGTCGTTCGGGATACCGTGAGATTGTCCGGCAGTGCATTTCGAAGACCTCACGCATAGCAAAGGGCGTACACAGGATGGAGGGCGCCCGGCTCGTCGTGGAGCCGTCCATGAACGTCATGGGGATCGAATGCCTGGAGCCTGATGCAGTTCTCGGGAGGCTGAGGGAGCTGGGTTGGAGGGTTACCCTGGCAGAGAGCCCGAGATGCCTCAGGGTGGTCGTCATGCCACACATTGCGGACGAGGACGTGGATATGTTCCTGGGCGACCTCAGGACAGCGCTCGATTGACACGGGCCAAAGCACTTTTATTCCTGAGCGGTTGAACACCCGCCATGACATCGGTCCCGCTCACCAGGTTCCTGTCGTTCGCTAGCGACGTGCTCGAGATCCCCCTCTGCCCGGAGAAGGTCAGCTATCTCTACGTTGAGGGCTCAAAGAACGTCGAGCGTGTGTGCTTCGCCCTGGACGTCACAGAGGGTGCGGTCGATTTCGCAGCGAAGGAAGGGGTCGACCTCATTGTCACGCACCACCCCATTACATACGGCCCCATCCCACGTATCACCGGTGCCGTCGCACGCAAGGTCCGCAAGCTGCTCGCGAACGACATCTCCCTGTACTCCGCGCACCTCCCCCTGGACGCGGTCTTCAACGGTCCGGTGCTGGCCGAACGCCTCGGGGTGAAGGTCGAGGGCCGATTCGCGTACTTCGATGGATTCGAGGCCGGAGTGTACGGCACCACCGACCCGGACACCTTCCACGAGGCACTCGCGGGCATGGGCACGGCCTCGCTCCATATGGCGGACCGCAGCGTGTGTCGTGTAGGAGTGGTCACCGGTAGCGGTGCCAAAGGCCATGTCGTCGCCGAAGCGCAGTCCCTGGGGCTAGACACGCTTGTCACGGGCGAGCGCTCGTACCACGGACTGCTCAGCTGCGAGGAGGCCGGCCTCAACGTCGTGTTCCTCGGCCATTACGACTCGGAGCTACCGGGACTGCTCGAGTTCATGCGCAAGGCCGAAAAGGAGCTCAGTATCACAGGTATCCCCTACACAGAGGAGAGGGAGTACTAGTTCACTTCACCCGATGATCACGACCTGTAGCACATTGAACATGTAACCGGTGATAACTATCCCAATTGCGACGGTCCCGAAGAACACCAGTATCAGAGGTAGCTTCATCGCCCTTCGGAGTATGACCGCCTCGGGGACGGAGAGGGCCGCCGTTGCCATCATGAAGGCTAGGGCCGTGCCCAGGGGTACGCCCTTCTGGAAGAGCACCACGGCGATTGGGACCACAGCGCTGCAGTTGGCGTAGAGAGGGACGCAAAGGGCCGTGGCGATTGGGACCATGAGCACGCCACCTCTCGAGATTATGTCCTGGATCGCATCCGCCGGTACATAGCCATGGAGGAACGCGCCGATAGCAACGCCTGCAACGACCCAGCGCCACACCTTTCCCACGATGTCGCGGGCCTCTTCGATGCCGAAGTCCACGCGCTCCCTCATTGACCCGTACTCCTCGTCTTCCAAATCCTCGTCAGGCGACACGAGGTCCTCAACAAGGTGCACTTCCAGCCCCATACGGCCCAGCGCCATGCCCGCGACGATGCCGATCGTCATACCGCTCGCGATGTACGCCGCAGTGATACGCCAGCCGAACTCGCTGAGCATGATGATGGCGATGTACTCGTTGATGAGCGGTGATGTGATGAGGAAGGAGAACGCGATCCCGAGCGGGATGCCCGCTTCCATGAACCCTATGAATATGGGGACCGAAGAGCATGAGCAGAAAGGAGAGACCGCACCGAACACCGCGGCGAACACGTTCCCTTGCCCGGGAGGTCCCCGCATCAGCCATTCCTTCACCCGCTTGCGGGACAGATAGGTCCGCAGCACACCGATGGCGGCGATCATCACAAAGAGGAGCAGGATGATCTTCACGGTGTCATAGATGAAGAAGTTGAGCGCTGCGGCCGCGGGCCCTTCCTCACTCCCTAGAAGGGCGAGGACGGTCCGGTCGGCCAGGACCTGGACAGGATAGAACGGATCTAACATACCTACTTCTCTTCTTTCTTCTTCTTGGGCGGCGGACAGCACGAGCTGTCGGAGCAACCGCATCCGCTCTTCTTCGACCTGTCCTCTAGGTCATTGTCCATCTTCTCCAATAATCCCTTGAGCCAGCCCTTCTTTTCTTCAACCATTTTCGTTCACCTTTGTACGATCAATCCTAAATGTTGCGGCCCCGTCATCCCTCTGCGGGGAACCAGTCGCGCGTCCGCAGGCACACGACAACGAGCATTAGCATCACGGGTACCTCTATGAGCACGCCGACCACCGTGGCCAGCGCAGCACCGGACCTCAATCCGAACAGCATGGTCGCTGTGGCTATGGCAACCTCGAAGTGGTTGGACGCGCCGATGAGGGCGCTTGGAGCGGCGTTCTCGTACGAGAGCCCGATGAGCTTTGCTATCCCGTATCCGAGCACGAATATGAGGATGGTCTGTATGAACAGGGGCACTGCGATGTAGAATATGGTGCTGGGATGCTTCAAGATGACATCACCCTTGAACGAGAAGAGGAGCACCAAGGTCACCAGCAGAGCCATGATGGAGACGGTGCCCAAGTGCGGCAGGAAGTTCTCCTCGAAGTACTCCATACCCTTGTTCTCGATGATCCACTTTCTCGTGAAGTAGCCCGCGACCAGAGGAAGCCCAACATACACTACGACCGAGAGCACGATGGTCTGCCAGGGGATGGGCAGGGCGTTCACACCCAGGAGGTAGCCTCCCAGCGGTGCATACAGAAAGAGCATGGTCAGCGAGTTGATGGCGACCATCACCAGGGTGTGGCCCATATTGGCCTTGGCAAGATGGCTCCACACGAGCACCATGGCCGTGCATGGAGCGATGCCCAGCAGGATGGCGCCTGCGATATAGGAGCGGAAAAGCTCAACCTGTCTTCCGTCCTTGATTATCTCGGTCCCCGCCAGGTCCGGGGCGAACAGAGAGCCTAGGAAGAAGGAGGCGATGAGGTACATGGTGAAGGGCTTCACGCACCAGTTGACGAACAGGGTGAGCGCGACCGGTTTGGGGGTCTTGCCTGCCTTGACCACCTCGGCAAAGTCGATCTTCACCATGATGGGGTACATCATGAAGAACAGGCAGATCGCTATGGGGACGGACACCTGGTATACGGCCATCTGGTCCAAGGCCGTGGCGACGCCAGGGGCCACTCTCCCGAGGATGATCCCTGCCACGATGCATAGGATGACCCATAAAGAGAGGTATCGCTCGAAGAAGCTAAGACCGCGTCCCGCGGTCTTCTCCTCGGGATTTGCATCTTTGGATCCCTTGTCCATTTTCTAGTCATCGTCTCCTATGGTGATCCACCGTTCTCGTTGATCCTCTAGCTCCTACGGTCATCATGCCATCTATTCCTCGTCGCACTCCACGCACCTGCAGATACCCTCGACCGTCCCAGCAACGCGTTCGGCATCACGAAGGAGTACGATGAGGGAGGGATCGGTCAGACGGTACATGATGCGCTTCCCGTCCCGTCGGCTCTGCACAAGCCCGCATTCCCTCAGGCGCTTGAGGTGGTGGGAGGTGAGCGACTGGTCCCGATCCAGATGCTCGACTATCTCGCGCACGCACCGCTCGTCCTTCCCAAGGAATAGGAGGATGCGACGGCGTGTATTATCGTCCAGACAACGGAACAGACGTTCGACATCCATATGAATTCTCATTCATATGAACCGCGGTCAATATAAACCTTGCCCCGGGTGACCGCCACCAGCGGCTCAGATCGCCCGTCACGCATCATCGGGCCAAAGGCCCTGCGAGACAAAAGCTCTCATCATCGCCGCGGGCGGGGTCATTACCCCGCGGGGGGACCCACTACCGGCGTCGCACCGGCCTTCTCCAAAAGGTCCGACTCCTCCAGCAACCGGGCCGTCTCCTCCCTGAGGGCGCGCATGAGCTCCTCTTCGATATGCTGGAAATGCTCTCTGTGCCCTCCCCAGGCCTCAAGGAGAGCATCGAGCGTGGGACCCCCCTCAAGTGCTAGAGCACTTAGGGATTCGTCCAATCCAGGAGGGCCCACAGGAGATCCGGGCTCGAACGCTACAGGGCCCGAGGTCGTGAGCTCGAAGGCGAGCATTATCCGTCCCTTTGAATCCACCACTAGATGCACGATCCCCTCGTCCTCGCGCAGGACCATGTGGGACCGCCCAGCAAGTATAACGGTGGCGACACGGGTGAGGGTGAGCACGACTGGTCCCCGGAACCTGAGCAGCGAGCGAGTACCGAGACATCGTCCGCATTGCGGGCAGAGGTGGAGGTTCACAACCGGTCGGTCCTGAGCACAAGCCAGGGGCTCCATTGCAGCTCCGCATCTCGGGCAGCCCTTTCCAACGTCCAGTACGGCCAGCTCGTCCCGTCGCTGCAGGAACCGCTCCCAGGCGGCCTCTACGATGGCGTGATGCTCGTCGTCAGATCCCACGCCCCTGCAGAGATGGGAATGGACCGTGACAACAGCATCATGGAGGCGAGCAAGGCCTTCCCGGTCCAGCTCATCGCTTTCATGGGCCGGACGGAGCTCTGCGATGATACCCTGGGCTTCTTCTAGAGCCTTAGCGTCCTGCTTGGCCTCACGCTTGCGGAGGACTATGGCCCGGCGGGAAAGGGTCTCGCAGCCCCCTCCATCGCCGACCAGCTGCCGTAGAGCGGACGCTGCTTCCAGCTCCTCTGCGGCCAGACCGTAGTGCTCCCAGCGTTTCCATGAGTTTGCGGCATCACCGAGGGCCTCAGTGAGGGCATCGGCGCTCCGCCGGGCCGCATCTGACGCTCCGTGATGGAGGAATAGCCTGATGATGCGTGTCCCCAGCTCAAGCTCGTAGGGCCCCAGGTGTCCCTTGCGGGAAGCCCGGCGCGCCCATGTCTCCATAGGGCCGCGGACCCCGACAAGATTTATTAAGGGATTGGGGGGGGCCAAGGTCTTGCCGATAGGGTCTTAAAGCTTGGCCCTTCCGCCGGAGACCATGGACCTTGAGCTCAAGAAGTCCGTAACCGTGACCGTGTTCACCATGCCGAAGTGCGCCAACTGTCCCGCCGCCAAGGAGGTCGTGGACAGGGTGGCAAGTCGCTCGGACAAGATCGAGGTCAAGCACGTCGACCTCTCCACGGACATGGTCACAGGCCTTCTCTACCAGATCATGTCCACCCCCTCCATCGCCATCGGTGAGGAAGCGGTGTTCCGTGGCGAGGTCCCCTCCGAGGAACAGCTCGTCGCCGAGATCGTCAAGCGCGCAGGTCAGTGACGTGCTCCTCGCCCCGATCACCCATATGAGCACCGTGGACTATCCCGGCAAGCTCTCCGCCGTGGTCTTCCTTGGAGGATGCAACCTCCGCTGCCCCTACTGCCAGAACCGCAGCCTGATCAGTGGGGATGACTGCACCGAGCGCAGTGAAGAGGACGTGCTGGCCGAGCTCCGCGGATCAGCTGACTTCCTCGACGCCGTGACGATCACAGGTGGCGAGCCACTGCTCCAGGACATGCTGCCCCTCGTTATGGGCATCAAGGAGATGGGCCTCCTGGTGAAGATCGATACGAACGGCACGCATCCCGACAAGTTGAAGGCGCTCATCGACCTCGTCGATTACGTGGCCATAGATGTGAAGGCACCTCTGGTCCAGGATCGGTACGAGCGGATCATTGGGCGGGAGTATCTGGACATCGTTGAGCTCGTGCGCCGCTCAAAGGACATCGCTCGCGGTAAGTACCTCGAGGCTCGGACCACGGTATTACCACGGCTCCACACCCGGGAGGACCTCCTGGACATCGCCCGCACCATCCGTGCCGACCGCCTCACCATCCAGCAGTTCCGGGGATCTGAGGGTACACTGGACCCCAAGTATACAAATGAACCTAGCTATAGCCGCGACGAGCTCGTGGATATAGCACGTGATGTGGCAGGAGTGTTCGAGAACTATGTGTACATCAGGACTGCGGAGAACGGCCTGGAACGCGTGACGCCCACTGGCGTCGTGCGCTGACGAGTGTACGCCGCGCTTGGCAGTTTTATATACGATGATGACACATCCATACTTTGGCCCCCCGCCAGGATTGAGATGATATGTTCTTTGGCCGAGAGGAATCACCCATAGAAGCAATGCCCGTGCTCGACGCGGACGAGATGTACCCCGATCCCCAGATGCGACACTCCATCGTAGTGTGCGACCTGAGCGAGTACCCACACGTGCATAATGTCCTGCGTGCGTTCAACGAGGATAAGATCTGCATGATCCGCCTTGGAGAGCCCATCACATCCGACTCGATGAACCTGGGCAATGCGCTCAAGGGGTTGCGGCAGGCCTGCCTCGACCGTGGTGGTAGGATGCTCGGTCTCGACGGGGCATGGCTCCTCATGCTCCCGGAGAACGTGGACCTCCAAGCGTGAGAAGGCCCCCGCCAAACAACATATAAGCTTTCACGGCTGAGCTTTCAGCATGAGCTTGAGCTCGGTCGGTCGCGCGCTACCGCTCATCCTGCTGGTCATCTTACTTACCAGCAGGGCGGTCACCGCTGCTACCGTGTCGGGCACGACCAACCTCTTGGAGATGCGCCGGGCCGATGTTTCCTTCACCATCGAGCTCGAGCCGGACGAGGTCTCCTCCCTGTTCTCAACTGAGGAGGAGAAGCTCCGGGAGTACGTCTGTCGGTCGCTCTTCAACGACTATGCATTGAGCTTCTGCTTCGTCTCCTTCGAGAATGAAAAGCTCTATGTACACGTGTTCATCGACGACATCTCGCATTTCGTGGTGCTCAAGGACCTTTCCCCGACAGGTGAGGTCTCGTTCCAGATCTCGTACACACCGCTCTACCTCGAGCTCTTTGATAACATCGGGATCTCTTGGGAGGAGAATGTGCTCGTCCCCCCTGCCCAGCGGTTCCGGAAGAGCGGCGTGTCGGGCCAGAGGATCAACTTGAACATCGGTGTGTTCGCGGACATCCAGGGGATCAGCTTCGATCCGGCGCTCTCGGCACCCGCAGCCACCCAACGTTCCGCGGTAGGACTGGAATTCAACATCGACGAGGCCACGGAGATCAGACCGACCCTGTGCCTTACCTACGTCCGACGCGGACGTTCCGTGTACTTCACCCAGGTCTCGCCTGGCTGTGCCCCCACCTACGTTCACGTTGGATCGTGGCCAGTCGCCTCCGATTACACAATTGAGACCTTCGCTGTGAGCGTGGGGGATACCCTCCATGTAGCCCACAAGGGTTTCATCTTTGCCGTCACCACACCGCCCCAGCAGTTCATGTCCTTCCAGACAACGGTGAGCAGGTCCTCGCGTATCGTGTACCGCGGTGAGACCGCGACGGCCCGCCTGCAGAGCCATAAGCTGGACGCGAGCTGCACGGTGAAACTGGTAGACGCCCGGGGTGATGCCGTGTTCGACAGCGCGGTGGGGTGCGACGCCGAGGTGCCCGTCGACACCACCCAGCTCGATGACGGGGCATATGTCTTCCAGGCCGAAGGAGTGAGTGGCCCAGAGCGCAACTCCCTCTCCCGTGTGTTCCAGGTGATGACCTCCAAGACACGGGAGCTGGAGGGAAACTTCACCGCCAAGCGGGACTTCATGGCCGGTGAAACAATCACCATCACCCTCTCTCATCTGTCGAACGCCATGTGCTACGCCACTCTACTGGATGCGGTGGGATCGGTGGTGGCAGCCCACAACGAGCCTCAGCAATGTGCAGGGTTCTTCCTCGAGGTGCCCGCAGGGGCCCGCAGGGGCGAGTACACGCTCCGTATCCGAGTGGTCCAAGGGGGCCGCACGGTCGCGACCCGGAGCCAGTCGATCATCATCCACGACATCGAGCCCGATAACCGTCTCTTCGGCATCTGCCACAATGGACAGTTCTTCGTGGGCCCTGAGCTCGCTATGCCATGCCTGAACG
>PVBE010210233.1_pt1 | contig 14342 bp, 12 predicted proteins | sample 1631181 | NCBI WGS metagenome assembly PVBE01 (sample SAMN08397723, study PRJNA350692) | Marine metagenome, whole genome shotgun sequencing project. | isolation source: water | place: Pacific Ocean | collected 2012-04
CTCGTGCAGGTAGATCTTCATCGCCTCAGGTCCTCAGGCTCTGCGCCGGGGGCGCGACGACGTTGTACCCGTCGAGGTCCTCGAGCAGCTCGCTGCAGCGCGCCAGCCAAGCCAGGCTCGCGGGATCGGTGTACTCGGTCGCGTTCAGCTCGCCCCAGTGGTCCCAGCCGCGCAGCGCCCAGAGGTTGACGCCCGTGTTGGGCTGGAGCGCGTGCCGGAAGGCGGCGAAGAGCCGCAGGCCACGCTGCTCCGCGACCGGCATGAACTCGGCCTCGAGCGCGGCGTGGTAGGCGTCCATGCCGCCCGGCTTGGAGCGCACGTCCTCGTACAGGAAGATCTCCTCGGGCTCCACGGCGCGCAGCGCGGGCGAGAACGCCGCGGGCTCGAGAAGCGACGCGTGCCCGTGCTTGCGGTACTCGAGCGCCTGGTACCAGAGCTCGGTGCCGTAGGCGTCCTTGTCCTCGAGCGGGAACTGCGCCTGCTGCGCGCGCGCGAAGTGCGACCAATCCTCCATCTCCCAGATCAGCTGCACCTCGGGCCAGTTTGCGGTGCTGCCGACGGTCGCCCACAGCCCCGCGAGCCGGATCCCGTATCGCTCCTGGGCGTGCAGAGCCCACCAGCTGCAGACCAGCTCGATGAACTTGCCGCGGCCGCCGCCGTCGATCTCGATGCGCTCGTGGATGTAGACAGGCACGCGGTTACCTCCAGGCCAGGATCGACGCGTCCGACGCGCAGCAAACGTGGGCGTTTCGAGTGTCGACGATGCGCTGCGGCGACTCGGGATCGAACCACACGTCGACCAGACCCCAGTGGTACGGGCTCATCGTGCGCTCATCAAAGGCCACGCAAACCGGCTTCGAAAACAGGCTGGGAAACGCGATGGACTGCGTCGCAGTATCCGACATGCAGTAGGCCTCTTGAAGTGTGCGAAAACGGTGTCGTCAACCTGTTTCCAGTACTCTAGTGGCATTCTTGCGTTAGGCGTCCTGAATGATTCGGGATAGCAGATTTCAAATCGCTGGTGCGTTGGACAGACAATGCATTTCGCGAGCGCCGATAAGCAACAGTATATCAATCAACCCGAGATTGCAGGCAATCCGTCCCGATCCGGGCTCCGGCCTCGAACCCCACCCTCCCCCAACTGCCCGATCCGATTGGGTTTCTCGGTTCACAGAAGCGTACGGATGGTCGGACCCCACAGGACGTGTCGGTTTCGGAAACAAGGCGTGGGAGTCGGAGGCGCTCTCACGCTTCCGAGCACACCTAACTTGTCGAAGCCTGGCAAAGCGTGGCTGTAGAAGGCCGTGGAGAAGCACCGTTCGAAGCCGCATTCCGAACGCGTCACCGAAGGCCCATGAAACTGCGCCCTACTCCTCTGCCACCCGCGACAGCGCATCACCCAATTTCGACGCTTGCTGCGTTTGGACGTCGAGTGCCAATCCGAAGCCATCCGCAAGGCGCGTCAGGTGGTTGAACATGCCCACGATATGGCCAACCTCCAGACAAGCCGCATCATCGAATCCGAGCTTGCGCAGCGGCTCCCAGTCACGTTCGACGATTCGCGTCGGATTCTCGCTCAGCTTGTCAGCCACGGTGCAGAGGGCGCGACTGCGCTCGTCCAGTCCCGCGACCTGATCCCACTCCCGCTTCTTGATCGCTTCCACCAGCTCCGCCTCCGCCCCTTCGACACGCAGAAACTCTGCGTGAGACTGCGTTCAATAGAAGCAATCCTGAGCAGCCGCCGAGACGCTCGCCACCAGCTCGCGTTCACGACGCAAGAGCTCGCCTGGACCGAACATGACGATCGACAAAAGCTGGACGAAGGCGGGGCCGATCAGGGGATGTGCCATGATCAGGCGCCCCATGGCGGGCAGGAAGGAGAACTCGTAGCCCCCACCCGGCTCAGCGGTCCAGCCGAGCCCCTCCTCCGTCGGCACGTCGACCCAGGCTTCCTTCCCCATCGCCTCCTCCCCTTGTCCGGACGAAACCGGTCCGCTCCCGCGCCCAGATGACGCGGCCACGCGCCCTGGCAAAGATTAACCCACCCATGAGAGGAGCCCTTCGATTGGGAGTAGAGACGTCCGTTTTCCAGAATGTTCTGCCGACATACATTCGAGTGGACACGCCCTCGACGACGGGCGGCGTTGGCCGCATTCCATGACACGCCACAGCGCCTTGGCTAGAGTGCGCTCGCGTGACGACCACCTCAGAACTCCGCGCTTGATCGCGCTGGCAGCCGCCACGAGTTACATCCTCGCTGCGTCCATACCCTGTGATTCGACCCCGCTGGGCGTTCGGCTGCCCCGGGCCTCGTCGACCGTTCGAACCCTGGCCGCGTCGTCGGCACCCTCGACGGTCCATACCCTGTCCCAGTCACGCGATCCCAGCCCTCGACACCAACGCGCCATGCAATCCACGCATCCTGCCGCACACGAGATGGCCCACGCACGCGCGAGCGCCCCTTCAAGCCGTACACATGGCACCATCTCGGACACAACCTCGGACACAAACTTGGACACAACCTCGGGCCATGATCACGACGATCTGCCGTCCTCACGGCACGCTGCCCCACAGGCGGAGGCGCCCAATATCGTCATTGTCGCCCCCTGTCCCTGCGGCTGCGACCAACCCGTCAGTGTGATGGCGGAGGTTCGTTCTCTGGGGCAGGTCGTGCCTCCCATCGCTGCGCAGGGGTGGATCAAGCCAGCCCGCGATCTCGTTGCTGCCCGACCCTCGATGATCATCGAGGGGCTCGTCGTGCCCATCGAGCACGTTCCGATCTCCGCCTGAGCCAGCTCCCAAAATCAAGCTCTCCTTCGCGCATCGGCTCGTACACGTCGATGTGTCTTGCTTGCTCATGATCCCGGAACCCCGCGCGGCCCGATCGGGCCAACCGCGCGCGGGTCTCGTGGTCTCCATACGGATGCGTCTCTTGACGCCGTATGTCGGAGATTTCCATGTTCTTCCAATGCTCGAGGCGCCGGCACCAGCCCGGCGCCGTCGATCTGCCATCGCGTGGCGTTAGCTCATTCTTCCTCGCCTCGATGATCCTCTTCAGCCTGATGGGCACGACGTCGCCCGCCCAGACCGAGCAACTCCCGGCCTCGACGGACACCAGTGTCGACGACAGGCCCTCACCCGCCGCAGCCGAAGAGCAGCGCCCGGCCGAAGAGATCGTCGTGACGGCGGCACGCCGCCGGCGCCTTCGGTCAGAGGTGCCAGTCAGCGTGACGGTCATCGACAGGGCGGATCTCGAACAAACCGCTGTCCTCAGCCTCGATGATGCCTTGCGAACCGTCGCCGGCGTCGGGCTGCCCGGCCGAAGCAGTCTCGTCAGCCATCCGACCTCGCAATCCATCTCGCTCCGGGGCCTTGGACAGACGCGTGCTCTCGTCCTTCTCGATGGGATCCCACTCAACGATGGCTTCGGGGGCTGGATCAATTGGAGCAAGATTCCGCTGCGCAACATCGATCGCGTCGAGATCGTTCGCGGCGGCGGGTCGAGCCTCTACGGAACCTATGCGATGGGAGGCGTCATCAACGTCGTGACGCGCCCGACCGAGAATCGCGCGGTTCAGCTCGATGCGAGCTACGGAAGCCAGCAGACCACTCGGGTCGACCTGTACGGAAGTGAGCGTTTCGGGGATACGACGGTCGCCCTGCAATACGGCTACTTCGACACGGGTGGCTACAAGGTCGTGCCCAACGGCGAGCGCGGATCGATCGACCGCAAAGCCGATTCCAGGAATCACAATCTGGGCTTCAGCGCCAGCCACGCCTTTTCTCCGGAGGTCGACCTCTCCTTCAGAAGCAGCCTTTTTCGCGAGAGGCGCAACACCGGCACGCCGCTTGCGGATAATCGGCGCGATGTCATGGACTTTGCTGCCCGCCTTCGCGCCGAGCACGAGACGGCCGGGGAGTTTCAGGTTTCACTGTTCGGAGAGCTCCAGGATTTCGACAATTTCAATTCGCGCGTAGCGCCCGATCGAGAGAGCGAGACGCTTGCACTCACCCAGGACGTGCCCTCCGGTCAGGTCGGCGCCAATACCCAGTGGTCACGCGGGTTCGAGTTCTGGGCGGCACACCTGCTCGCAGGTTTCGATTTCCGCCATATCGAGGGGAAGAACGACGAAACGATCATCAATATCGTCGGCGTCACACCCGGTGACGTCGAGACCAAGGGTAAGCAGCAGGCATTGGGCGCTTTCGCCGAGCTCGAGCTCCACCCATGGCCGGCACTCGAAGTGCTGTCGAGCGTTCGTGTCGACTATTGGCGCAACTTCGACGGACGCAGGAGCGACCAGGTCGGCAATCGAACGAATTTCTCCGACAAGAGCGAGCTGGAGATCAGCCCGCGACTTTCTCTCCGTTATGCTCTCCATGAGAGTGTTGCGCTGCGGGGCGCGGTCTACAGGGCTTTTCGCGCGCCGAACCTGAACGAGCTCTATCGAGGCTTCTTTGCGGGCAACACCCCCTTCAATCCGAATCCAGGTCTCGGTCCCGAGATTCTCGAGATCGGCGGCGAGCTCGGCTTCGACGTCGTGCGCGGCCCCTTGAGCCTGCGAGCCACGGGCTTCTGGAACGAGCTCGAGGACACGATCGCCTTCGTGACCGTGACGCCCTTTCCGAATCTCTCCTTCCGCCGCGACAATGTCGCGGAGACGCGCAGCCGCGGCGTCGAGGTGGAGATGGAGCTCGAGCTCTTCGATGCGCTCACGCTGATGCCCTCCTACACGTATCTCGATTCGACGATCGAACGATTCGACCCGGATCCCAGTCGCGAGGGGAACCAGCTCCCGAACGTGCCCGAGCACACCTTCGCTTTCAGCGTCCGCTACGATCACCCGCGCTGGCTGACCATCTCCCTTCGAGGCCGCTACCTCAGCCGCCGATACGCGGATGACCGACATACCGAACGCCTCGAATCCCATTTCGTTCTGGACGTGAGCGCTTCGCGGACATTCTTCGAAAACTGGGAGGTCTATGTTCAAGCTTCGAACATCTTCGACAAGACCTATCGAGCAGGCGCGACCGGACGCCTCGGGGCGCTGGGCGCACCGGCGCAGGTCTGGGGAGGCATCCGATATGCCTGGTAGACACGGCTTCGAGCGCAGGCGCGCACAGCCCCGACCGACGAGCCGTGATCGTATGGCACGAGTCGGGCTGCTTGCGGTCGCCCTGATCCCGCTCGTCCTGCTCGCATCGGGTTGTCTGGAGCCACGCGGAGAGACGCAGGACGCAATCGTCTTCGAGCTCGAGCCGCGGGCTCTAGCGACGGGCCGCCACCGCGATCCCCAGCTCGCCGTCCGCGCATCCGGCGCCATCGCCCTAGCTCTCGTCGCACCCGGAGAACGCGGAATCGCCGATCTCGATCTCTATCTCTCCCACTCCGGGGGCGACGTATTCGAGAAGCGGCTGCGCATCAATCGCGAATCGGGCAGCGTACAGAGCCACCCAGAGGGATCGCCCGTCTTCGTGATGGGGCCCCGATCGCGCTTTCACGCCTTCTGGCTGAGCAATGTCGGGCGAGGCACTCGCGCGCTTCGCACGTCGCTCTCGAAGGACTTCTTGAATAGCTTCGAAGCGCCGATCACCGTGACAACGGGCAAACACGGAACACCCGCGTTCTTCAGCGCGGCGGTCTCGGCGAAGGGCGAGCTCCTCGCCGCATGGCTGGGCCAACGACCCGACGCCGAAACCCTACCGGGCACGGCCCACCTGCTCGTCAGTCGCTCGCAGGACGGTGGTGAAGAATTCTCGACTCCGATCGCCGTTGCCCCCAACGTCTGCCCTTGCTGCCGACCGGCGTTGGTCGCCGGCGACGATGGACATTGGATCGTGGCCTGGCGAGACACCGATGCGCAGAACGTGCGCCGGATCCAGATCGCCTCCTCCGAAGACGCTGGCCGCCGTTGGACGAAGTGGCCGGCCATCCCCGGGCCCGGCTGGCAGATCGACGGTTGCCCTCATTCGGGACCCGCCATAGCGCTTCACGAAGGCACTCTCCACGTCGCCTGGTACAGCGAGGCGGAGGGCAGACCGACGCTCCTCAGCACCTCGCGTCCGCTGGGCGGCGGGCAATTCTCGGCGCTGCGGCGATTGGCCGCCGACGTGACGGACGCGAATCATCCATCACTCGCGAGCGTGGGGGAGAGGCTCTTCGTCGCGTTCCAGGGCCGACCGCCCGACGACCGGGGCGGCTGGGGGAACACAGAAATCTACCTCCAGGAGCTTGGCGCAGAAGCAGAGGGCCCGATCGTCCGCGTGCCGAGAGGAGCCGGAACGGCCTCATATCCCGTGATCAGCGATCTCCACGCCGGACGGATGCTGGTTGCCTGGACGGAGACGGACGAGCAGTCGAGTCGGGTGATGGGCGTACGAGGGAGGCTCGCCAGTCCCTGAAGGCGTCGGGACCCGGAGCAGAGGAGCACGATGCGAGTGTTCTGCGGGGCTTCGGATTCCCTGGTCAGAGCGTCCCAGGCACCGCGGCGCACTGACGTGCATGGACGCGGGGCCGCGAAAACCGCTCAGTGAGTACTGCCTCGATCTTCCTTCGACTCGAATACGCGGACTCGGAGCCAGAACTCGGCCTGTACTTCCGTCCATGAGGTCGGAGCGTACGGGCTTTCCTCAACCGATGGCGCCGCGCACCGCCGAAGCCGCCTCGTCCATCGAAGCGCGCGCCGCGTCGAGCAGACCGCTCATTTGAAAGAAGCCGTGGACCATCCCGTCGTAGCGATGAAGCGTCACCGCCACGCCAGCGGCGCGGAGCTCTTCCGCATAGGCCTCGCCCTCGTCGCGCAGCGGATCGAACTCCGCCGTGACAACCAGGGCGGGGGGCAGAGCATCGAAGGAGCTCGCGAGGAGCGGCGAGCAGAGCGGATCGTTCGCATCCTCGGGGCTGCGCAGATAGTGGTCGATGAACCAGAGCATCTGCGCGCGTGTGAGGAGGTAGCCCTCGGCGTTCTCCTGCATGGACGGGTGTCCGGCGCGACAGTCGGTGACGGGATAGATGAGCAGCTGAAATCGGAGCTCGGGTCCGCCGCGGTCGCGCGCCATGTGGCACACGACCGCGGCGAGGCACCCGCCGGCACTGTCGCCCCCCACCGCGATGCGAGCCGGGTCGCCGCCAAGCTCCTCCGCGTGATCGCTCGCCCAGCGCGTCGCCGCATAACAGTCTTCGGGGCCCGCCGGAAACTTGTGCTCTGGTGCGAGTCGGTAGTCGACGCTCACCACGATTACGCCAGCGCGCTGCGCCAGGGCACGACACTCGGCGTCGTGGCTATCCAGGTTGTAGATCACGAAGCCGCTACCGTGGAAGAAGACGAGCACGCCTTTGCGCCCCTCACCTTCCGGCGTGTAGATGCGCACGGGGATCTCACCCCGCGGTCCCGGAATCGTCCGATTCTCAACGGAAGCGACCTCGGTCCTGGGCCCCGCCATCGCGGCGACCATCTGCAGGGCCACCTCTCGCGCGCTGGCGACATCGAGCGTCTCCATCCCGGGGTTACCGGGCGCGTTGGCTCCGTCGAGCACGGGTACTAGCTGCGGATCGATCGGCATTCTGAACTCACTCGTATCCTGAACCCATGCGGGCGATTGGGGTGGCTCCCTCGGTGAATAGCGCAAACAGCCGCCCACCGTGGCTCCCACACCCAGGGCCTTCGCCAGCCCGCGACAGCAGGAGTGAGAGCGGGAGTGGGACGTTCAAGCCCCGTTTTCGCCATCACCGATAGTCGACACTCTGTTCACTGGGCTTCGAGGCAGGCAATCTAGCCCCTCCGGGAGGGTGCGGCACGCTCCAGCGGTCGACGATCCCCAACGACGTCGACCCACAAGGGGTCGTGTAGAAGTATTATGCGGGCGGAGCCGGATCGACGTCGCATCGGGGAGTGGCGCGCAGATCTACCGCTGATCATGGGGCGTTATTCGGGCGCGGCGCGCTGAGTTCGGCCGACGGCGTCTCCGGGTTGTAAGGTCCTAAGGCAGCGATTATTGGACTCCATCTCCCCGGGTCACGAGCGCTGTCTTTCGCCCTATATGGGTGGCATGCACAGTCCCTCGACGGGATTGAACTCGTAGGGGAAGGGCTCCTTACCGGCGAGACACAGCCAGAGCTTCCCCGTGTCCCCACCCGTCACCGCCTTGACCACGGCGTCTGCGATCTGTTCCGGTGGGATGAGGGGAATGCCGTGCTCGCGGGCCATGTCCGAGAACCCATCACCCAGGATGATCGTATCGGCGACGTCGGGCAGGATCGCGTTGAGGGTGATCCCCTGTTCCACGAGCGAGGGGAAGAGTGACCGGACGAATCCCACGACCGCGTGCTTGGTGGCCGTATAGATGGGGTCGAAAGGAAATGGGACAGCGCCGGCCGCCGAGGCGGTGGCGACCACCGCGCCGCCTCCGCGCGCCGCGATAGCGGGAACGACGGCGCGTGTGCCGAAGATGACTCCGTCGAGGTTGGCGCCCATGATGCGGCGGTAGTTGTCGTCGGGGAGCGCGGCAATGTCGAAGCTCTGAGCAAGTGCCTCGCCGGTCGCTGGATAGGTCAAGACGCCGGCGTTCAGGTAGGCGAGGTCGAGGCCGCCGTGACGAGCGGTGATGCCGTCGACCACTTCGGCCCAGGCCGCCGCATCGGAGACATCGAGCGGCATGTAGTCCGCACCGAGCTTCTCGGCCGCAGCCCTGCCCCCGATCTCGTCGATGTCCCCGATCACCACCGTCGCGCCCTCCGCGCGCAGACGTCTCGAGGTCGCAAGACCGATCCCCGACGCTCCACCGGTAATCAGCGCCACCTTGCCGCCCAGATCCTTCATCTCGCCTCGTCCTCCATCTCTCCTGGTGACTGGGGCCACGAGAACTGCGCTCGCGCCCGTCGAGCGGACCGCGTCACCCCACTGCTCGAATACGCGTTTGCCCCGAAGACCCAGCCCGAAGCGTAGCGCGAGCGGCGCTCGCCAACATCGCTCCACGGCGAGCAGAGCGCGTCGGGGTCGACTCGATGCCTACGGTCATTCCACACCATACTGTGACGCTGCCTTCCGAAGAGGGCGGATCAGGTCCTCGGATCGGTTGCCGCGTACTGTCGTCGAGCTTCCGACTCAGGACTAGTGTTCCTGGATACGGATGTTGCGCAGATAGACCTCGGCGCCTTCCGATTGAAAGCCGATGTGCCCCGGCTCCTCGAACTCGTGCTCGGTCACCGTCGTGACGAGCTGACCGTTCAGGGATACCCGAACTTCACCCCCCTTCGAGACCACTTCGATGGAATTCCACTCTCCCAGCGGCTGAATCGCCGACCGACGCACGTGTGCGTCCGAGCTGAAGACCGCCTCGGTATCGATGGGCAGGATCGACAGAGCCCATGGGTAGACCCCTTGAACCTCGAGACTCTTCGGCCAGACCTCGTGCTCCGTCACGAAGAGAAAGATTCCCGTGTTGGAGTAGTAGTCGGCTTCGGTCTCCATTCCCGCGTAGGGGACATAGCGCAGATCGAGCCGCAGGGTGAAATTCAGGTATTTCCTCTCCGTGTACACATAGCCGGACGGGCGACCGGATATGTAGATCGCGCCCTTCTCGACTCGGAAGGTCGTGCCGGGATCGGTCGCGCCACAGCCGAGAGGACGAGGCCTGCAGCCACTGCCCAGCAGGAAGTCGAGCCCGCTGAAGCTCCTTCCGTTGAATAGAGTGTGAAAACCCTCTTCGGGGAGCGTCATGGCTCTCATGGCCTCGAGATCACCAGTCAGCTCCCTCTCGCCCGCCGGATACCCCTTTGCCTTCAGCAGGTAGGCGACGATGTCGAGATAGCTCTGCTCGCTGAGCGCGTCGGGATACTCGATGGGCATCGTCGTCCGGGTCTTCAGATACAGGTCGCCGACACTGTGTCTGTACTCCAGGAACCCTTGTCCGATCAGCGAAACCACGATGAGCTGACTGCCCATGCGCACCCCGGGCCCGGGCGCCGGCTCGGAACCCTCGCCCCGAGTCGCAGCGGGTTGTTCCGCGAGATGGCACGTTCGGCAGGACCCGGCGAAATACGCCTTGCCGCGCTCCGCCTGCGCGGCGGTGTAGAAGCCTGCGGTCGCACCGCCAGAGGCCGTCTCGGAGTCGGCGTCGGCGGGAGGGGGAACGAGAACCATCGCCTTCATCGCTGGGTCGTCTTCGATCAGGGGCGTGTTGCCTGGCGGAAAACCGTTGACCTCGAGGAGATAGGCGGTGACCGCCAGATAGGCGTCGACGTCCAGGGCGAGAATCGCGTCGGAGGGCATCGTCCAGCGGGACTTGTGGTACAGGCCAGCAACGCTGTGCCACCTCTTCGTGAACTCCCCACCCGACAGCTCGATGAGCTCCGCGCCCGGCAGGCTCGGGGACGAAGAGGCATCTCGACCGACCGTGTGGCAACGGGCACAGGCCTTTTCGAATACCCGCGCCCCGCGGCCGGCCTGCTCGCGCGTGTAGAAACCGGTGGACCGATCGCTCAGATCCGCTGCTCCGGGCGCGCTTACGGCTACTCCAAGGCAGAGGGCGGCAAGAAAGCTCAGTCGGGCACTCACAAAAAACTCCTCTCTACCTCACTCAGACTCACTCAGAACTGTCGCCGAGAGCAGCCAGGATAGGCAAGGCCGACGATCCTCGACCGCTCTTCGGTACCTCGACGACGAGGGCTTCTGCCTTCGATCGCTGCAGCAGACAATCGCGTTGCCAGATTGTAGGCACAGGAGTGTCGCAGCGTCTGCAAAGCAGCTCACCCACACCGCCGACCGGGTCTGCGCTTCGGATTCCAGCCGTGCTGGGGGCGAATAAGAATCGAAGGTGAATCAAGGCCAGAACGGTTGGGTTAGGGGGTCGAACTTGAAATGTTGCGAACGAACGGGTTGCGAAGTGATCGACAAGACCATCGCCTGAATCCTCGCTAGCATCACGCAACAGGTCTTCTTCGACAAAGGCGCTCGGCTCCGGGGCATCGAACTCGCGGTGTGCTCGCCTGCGCGGAACGCGGAACACGGAATAGGAAACCATCGAGATGAATATCGAACCGGCTCTGCCCGAGCTCGACCTGGCCCACGCCGACGCTCCTGATCTCCACCAGCTGATCGATTCGACGCGAGATCGCGGGCCCGTGGTTCCCGTACGCTACCACGGCGAGGTCGCCTATCTCGTGACCGGTTACGACGAGGTGCGAGCCGCCTTCGCGGACGAAGAGCATTTCGCCGCGGCGCCGTTCTATCGGACCGTCGCCGAGCCCAGCACCGGCCGCATCCTGCTGGCAATGGGTGGAGAGGAGCACCGGATCAATCGGGAAATGGTCGCCCGCCCCTTCCTGCCGGGCCAGGTGAAGGGCTTCCTCAATGATCTGATCACCGAAGAGGCACTGCGCCGCATCGACATGTTCTCGGATCAGTCGGAGGTCGACCTCGTCGAGGTCTTTACCCGGCCCTTCCCATTCTCGGTCATCACGCGGATGCTCGGCATTCCGATTCGAGACGAGCCGCGCGCGCTCGATTGGGCCCTCAAGCTGCTCGAGTATCCCTGGGACCCGGAAGGCGCCTTGCGGGCGAGGCGCGAGTTCACCGATTATCTGCAGCCGCTGCTGGACGCCGCTCGCACGGAGCCCGGCGAGGGTATTCTGTCGACCCTCGCGCACACAGAAGTCGACGGCAATCGGCTCGAGGATGAAGAGATCTTCGCGTTCTGTCGCCAGCTCTTTCCCGCCGGATCGGACACCACGTTCAAGAATCTCGGGAGTCTGCTCGGCGCGATCCTCACGACGCCTGGGATGCGAGATCTGGCGCGTGGGAGCGATTCGGACAGGGATGATCTCGCGCAAGAGGGCTTGCGTTGGGAGCCTCCCGTAGCCCTTCAGCCCAGAGGGTGCAGCCAGGATACGAGCCTGGGCGGTGTCGACATCGCCGCCGGATCAGTGATGCTGTTCGGGATCACCGCCGCCAATCGCGATGCCAAGGTCTTCGACGATCCGCATCGCTTCAATCCCAGGCGTCCGAACAACCATCAGCATCTCGCTTTCGGGTTCGGCGAGCATTTCTGCCTGGGCTCTCGTCTCGCCCGTCGCGAGCTGGAGACCGCGGTCAAGCTTCTCTTCGAGCGCTTTCCGAACATGGAGCTCGCACCCGGGAGTCGGATCGAGATCCAGAAATGTGTGTTCCGAGGGCCTCGCGAAGTGCGCGTTCGACTCAACGCCTGATCTCGGCACTTGATCTCGGCAAAGGGAGATCCATTTGCCTGACCGAAGACGCCGCTGGGGAAGCCGCGACCGACAAGGCGAGAGGAAATCGCAATGGGAAGACTGGAAGGCAAGGTGGCGTTGATCTCGGGAGGGGCCTCGGGGATTGGCGAAGCGACGACCCGCGCGATGGTGGGAGAAGGTGCGCGGGTGGTCGTCGCAGACATCCAGATCGATCGGGGCAAGGCCCTCGCCGAGGCTCTCGGAGACGTCGTCCTCTTCGTGCAGCACGACGTCACGCTCGAGAGCGACTGGCAGCGAACCGTCTCCGAAGGGCAGCAGCGCTTCGAGAAGATCGACGTCGTCATGAACGGTGCGGGGATCAGCCTGCCTGCACCGATCGATGAGTGTGACTTCGATCACTGGAAGCGAACCCAGTCGGTCAATTCCGACGGCGTCTTCCTGGGGTGCAAGTACGGCGTAGAAGCGCTGCGGGCAGCCGGGGGGGGATCCATCATCAACATCTCTTCGACAATGGGGATCAAGGGCTCTTCGATCTTTCCCGCCTACTGTGCGAGCAAGGGGGCCGTTCGCATGCTCACCAAGTCGGTTGCGCTTCACTGCGCCGAGCAGAAGTTGAACATCCGATGCAATTCGATTCACCCGGGCGTCATCGACACGCCGATCATGGATCCCTTCGTCTCACCAGCCTCCACCCGCGAGGAGAGCCTTGCTGACTTTGCCGCCCTGCATCCCCTTGGGCGGCTCGGCCGCCCCGACGAGGTTGCCAACCTGGCGGTGTTTCTGGCTTCGGACGAGTCGAGCTTCATCACGGGCGCCGAGATCCCGGTCGATGGTGGCTATTGCGCATAAGAGAGCGAAAGACTCAGAGAGAAAGACTCAGAGAGAAAGACTCAGCTGGAGCGGCTAGATCCTGGAGCTGCTCGCGCTTCGCGTTGGCTTGGCTTCCGCCCCAACCGGGGCCGGACCCGGAAGAGGATGGAGACCATTTCGGTGATGACGAGGCTCTGCGTTCTCAATATCGGTCTGCCCCGGAATTATTGGGCTCTTTCTCTTCCTGCACTGGTCGATCCGACCGTGCAGATGCTCGAGCCCCGCAGTGAGCCGCTTGCGCTTTCCGGACCATCTCGAGGGTTAGTCTCCAGCGGTTTCAGAACCCAGTGTAGGCTCCATCTCCTTGGCCCTCTCGCGGCCTAGTTTGCCGAAAACTCACGCTCGTGTTGGTCGAAATCCCGATGGCAGCTCAGAGGCGGGCGGAGTTCAGAAACGGGCCGAGATGCGCCCGTAGAAGCTCCGCCCCGCGGAGGGGAGGCGCTCTCCCTTCTCCGCCCCAGAGCTCGTTACGCGGCTCGTTCCCGACAGGTGGTTGACGTTCTGGCCGTTCAGCACATTGTCGACGCCTACCGCCAGGGCGAGTCCCTCGACGGGCTCCCAGGTTGCGAAGAGGTTCATCGCCCCCCGGGCGTCGGTTGTGGTCTCATCATTGTCGTCCGAAACCTTGTTCTGGCGGCCGGCGTACACGGCCTCGACCGCGATGGACCAGCTGTCGCGCAGATACGTGAGCGTCGTTCGGCCGTTGATCGGTGCGATGCGGTACAGGTCGTCGTCGGTGTCGCGCCGCTCGCCCCGCGTGAAGCTGAGCACGCCATCCAGCTGGAAGTCGAAGGGCAGCAGCACCGCATACGGCGTGTCGAAGCCGTAGAATTCCGCGGACACATTGCTGTACTGCAGGGGCGAGGTGTCTCCATTCCCAGCGCTGACCCTTTTGACGTCGAGGTCACTAGAAGGCACCCCCTGGATGTAGTCGTTCACGCGGCGGTAGAACGCTCGGGGCGCGAGGTAGAAGCGCCCCCAGCGCCATTCGACGCCGGCGTCGAACTCGTAGGCGACCTCCTGGTCGAGATCGATGTCGCCCACGTAGTTGTTGCCGTCGGCCAGGCCGCCGGTCACCTCGAGCGGGATCCACGCGTAGCGCTCGATGTACGAGGGAGCGCGGGTCTTGCGGGCCACGCCCAGATCGAAGCGCCAGCCCTCCCACGGCTCCACCGCCAGCTTGGCGACGACGTCCAGCAGGTGATCGAACTTGTCGCGATCTGCCGCGTTGAAGCGATCGCGCAGCTGGCCGACCGGCGGCGGC
>PVBE010967735.1_pt1 | contig 14341 bp, 6 predicted proteins | sample 1631181 | NCBI WGS metagenome assembly PVBE01 (sample SAMN08397723, study PRJNA350692) | Marine metagenome, whole genome shotgun sequencing project. | isolation source: water | place: Pacific Ocean | collected 2012-04
ACTAAGAGCCTATGCAGAAGGCCTTGCCGGAGATGAAGCACAAAAGTGGATAGATCAGGCAGAACAACTTGATGAATTATTAGAAGGAATTAAAGATGCATTAAGTCAATGGGATCCTAAAAATAAACATCCATATATTCCGGGAAAAGAATGGGAAAAATTAATTTCTAGGCTTAGAGAGGACTACAATATGTTTGTCCAAAAATCTATTCTAGAAATTATAGCTACTGTTGTTCCAATTGAATTTAATGTAAATGTATTAGGAATTTCAATAGATCTAATAGCATTTATTAAAGATCCATCTTCTGTAAAAGATGAAATAAAAGGTGATATAGATAAATTTTGGAAAATGCTTCCAGATGAATTTAAATCTTATGGTGGTGAATTTGGATTTGAAAGTGATGAATACAAAGCAGAACAAGTATTAGCCTATATAAAATCTCAATGTATAAAATTAATGAATGCAATAATGACTGCAGGATTTTCGGCCGTAATAGGAGTCTTTGAAGATGTTTGGAAATTATTAGGATTACCTTCTTTTGTTAGTTTAACTCCTCTTCCAGATATTGAAACAATGGTTAAAGAAGCAGCTGATGGAGAAAAAGAAAAATATACCACGGCACTTGCAGAATTAGGAGACGATCCTTCTCAAGAGGCCAAAGATGCCTTAAAAGAAGAATTAAATTTAGGAATAATAAAAGGTATAGAAGATCTTGAGCTTTTTGGATTTAAAGTAATAGATCTTATTGGTGGCACTTGGGATGAAGCCTTTGATTCAGCCGAAGTTAAAATAAATAGATTAAAAGAAGAAATGGCCGAGTTTAAAGAGAATTGGCAATTATATCTAATGAAGAAATGGATGGAAATCGTAGCCAAGTTTTTTGAAATGATTGGATTAGGAGCATTAACACAATGGATTACATTTACATTTTGTGATTTTTTAACTCTCGTAGGATTTCCAAAGGCTCTTGACTTAGCCTTTGTCACTGGAATTACTCAAATAACTAGTACATCTACTTCAGTTCTTCCGACTATATCTAGTGTTACGACTCCGACCGAAGGATCTTATAATGGAACTTCTTATACAATGACTGATTTTTTTGAATATGTTGCAACAGAAGGACAGACAGAATTTTCAGGAGCCGATGCAAACGGTAATACTTTGAGTTATACTGTAGATGATGTCACAGTATTTACTGGTACAACCATACTGGCCAGCTCTAATTATACTGCCGATACTGGTTCTAGTATAGTTTTAAATGTTGGTGCAACGGCAGGAATTAAATATTTAATAATTCCTAACAGTGTATAAGTATAAATAGTAGTATGACAAATATAAGCGACAAATCAGGTGCTGTTAATGCAGTAAGCAGAGTCTCAAGAAAAAGAGCTTGGGCCGACCTAGATTTAGCTCTAACTTTACATCCTATTCGTAAGGATATAATCCCACTTAAAGATGATGCCGCAATAAAAAATGCAGTAAAGAATTTAATATTAACTAATATATATGAAAGACCGTTTCAACCTAATTTAGCCTCTAACTTAAGAGCTCTTCTTTTTGAACCGGCCGGATTAACTACAAAGCTTTCTCTAAGAGATAGTATAAAAGACGTTTTAGCTAACTATGAACCTAGAATAAGTGTTAACTATATTGATATAACAGACCGATCAGATACAAATACTTGGGACGTAACTATAAATTTTAAAATAAAAACGTTCAATACAAATGCATTTGTAGAAGTTGGACTACAAAGACTAAGGTAAACCGATGGCAACAAACTTAAAAATAACAGAATTAGATTTTCCAGATATAAAAAAGAACTTAAAGAACTATTTAAAACAGCAAACTGAGTTTAGTGATTATGATTTTGAAGGATCTGGATTAAGCGTACTATTAGATGTACTCGCTTACAATACACACTACAATGCAATGGCAGCCCATTTAGCCCTTAATGAAGCTTTCTTAGACTCGGCTCAAATAAGAGGTAATGCAGTTTCAAGAGCGAGAATGCTAGGCTATGTTCCTAGATCACAATTATCTCCTAGAGCTTCTATTAAAGTTGTCGTAACTAGGCCTGCTTCAGATACAACTACTACTTCTTTACAAATGGCAAGAGGAACAAGTTTTACTACTTCGGTCGAAGGCGAAACCTTTCAATTTGTCACTTTAGAAACACAGACGGCAGGTATTTCTGGAAATACTTTTACTTTTGATAATGTAGGTATCGCTGAAGGTACTTATAGTTCTATTAAATATAGAGTTGATAATGATTTAGAAAACCAAAAACATCAATTAGCACATAAGAATGCAGATACTTCTAGCCTACGCGTACGTGTACAGGCGAACGAAGAATCAACTAAGTATGAAATATATAGCAAATTTACAACACTTTTAAACGTAACTTCATCTTCTCAAATATATCACCTTCAAGAAAATTCAAATGGATTTTATGAAATATATTTTGGTGATGGTGTGACTGGAACTAAACCAGAAAATAATAATATTGTCACTTTAGATTACGTTTATTCTAGTGGTGATGTATCTAATGGTGCTTCGGTATTTTCTGCCGAAGATTCTATAGGAGGAATTGGAGGTAGTAATATTGCAGTTACGACCCTTAGTAATGCCACTGGTGGAGTTGACCAAGAAACACTTGAGTCAATAAGATACAATGCTCCTCTTACATTTACGACTCAAAATAGAGCCGTGACATCAGATGATTATCGTGCTATTATTCAAAGAGAATTTTCTAATATCTCTGCAATATCTACTTGGGGTGGTGAAGATCAGGAAATCCCAGACTATGGAAAAATATTTATATGTATTAAACCAAATACTGCAGACACTTTAACTTCGGCCGAGAAAATAGAAATTACTAATTCAGTTCTTAAAGGAAAAAATGTAGTATCAATTACTCCAGTTATTTTAGATCCTAATTTTACAAATTTAGAATTAGATGTAACATTTAAATTTAATCCTAATCTAACAGACAGAACTGGAATAGAATTAAAAGCAGTTGTATCAGATACTATAGAAGATTTTAATTTAAACAATTTAAATAAATTTGATGGTGTGTTTAGACATTCGGCCTTAACAAAAGCAATTGATGCAGCCGATCCTTCTATTTTGAACTCAACAGTAAGACCTTACTTATATCAAAATATAACTCCTACTAGTATAACTAATAAAAACTCACATACATTAACTTTTGCCGGACCTTTATTTGTTCCTTCTGGAACTACGGCTTCGGTTATGAGTTCTACTGGATATACTAAAGGAGCAGATACTTATTATTTTGCAGACAAGCCTATTGATGATTCAACAACAAGACAAGTATATGTGTATAAGATAGATACTGGAACTAATATTACAGTTATTGCCGATGCTGGAACATTAGATCCTACGGAAGGATCAATTACAATAAACAATTATATTCCTGATAGTTTAACAGATATCAGAATTACTGTCACTCCAGATTCTTTAGATATAGCTCCTAAAAGAGATCAATTATTAAAAATTGATTCTACTAGAACTACTATGACTGCAGAAGAAGATACTATAGCATTGTCAGGATCATCTGGTACTACAGATTATACAACTACATCGAGATTAAGGTAAGATAATGGCCGGATACGGATCAGACTTTGAGAATCCTAATTATACGGAGTCCGTCGCGTCTTTAACAAGAAAGACAAAAGAAGATCTTCGTCTAGATCAAGTTATTCCTCCTGAAATACTAGAAAATTCTGGTGAAACCGGAATAAAACAACTTCTAGAAAATTATTATAAATTTATGAATATGGATGAATTTCTATATTCAGCAGATGAGTCTCATACTGATGTTATTCTTTCTAATAAAGCCGTTTTCAGAATTTCAGATCCTAATAATGAGAATAATACTTTTTATACCGATGAAACTGGAGCAGATTCTTCTCTAGTAATTGCATTAGATACTATAAATCCTAGTACAGGAAATAAAACAGATACTATTCCTTTAAGTGGCACTAATATTTCAATAACAAATGGAAATGAACTTCCGGGTTCTTTAAAAAATTCTACAAGTGAAATAGGTAAAACTTTAACTGTATCTGGATTAAGTGATGTTAAATATAGCTCTGCAACTTTATCGGCTAACGTAGATTCAGAAGGAACAATTACTTCATTGACCGGAGATTTCGGGTTTGGATATCCACAGGAAGGAGACACAGATTTTTCTGCAATTCCTACTATAACTATTGCCGCACCAAGTTCTGGTACAACGGCAACAGCGACTGCAACACTTTATTCAACATTAGATAATAACAAAAATTGGGGTGGTCTTGTAATTACTATTACAAATGCCGGGACAGGATACGATGAAAATAGTCCACCTACAATAACAATCACAGCAAATTCTAGAGCCGGAACTACGGCGATTTTTAGAAATGCAAAAACTGCGACACTAACTACACCTATACAATATTGGGTAGGACCAGGACCTTCTTATATTCTTAATGCCATAGAAGAAGCAATGAATATCGATGATACTACAGAAGATTATTTAGAATTAATGCAAAAAGAAATTGCCGCTGCCATACCAAGAAATCTGACAGTAGATAAAAGATCATTATATAAAAACATAACAGATTTTTATAAATTAAAAGGTTCTCAAGATTCTGTAGAAGTATTTTTTAGGCTATTATTTAATGAAAACGTAGAAGTTGCTTATCCATGGGATAATACTTTTATCCCTTCAGAAGGTAATTGGGATGTTGGATTAAATCGATATTTAGATAATAAAGGTTTTTTATCTAATAAATCAAAAATACAAGATTCTTTATTTTATCAAAAATTTTCTTACTTGGTAAGAACTGGTAAAAATTTATCGGACTGGTCGGCGGCATTCGAAAGACTAGTTCATCCGGCCGGCTTTGTCTTCTTTGGTGAAATTTTACTTTTAACACAATTAACTCGTGCGGCCCTAGGTGATAACGATAGAATATCATCTTATACAGTAGGAACAGGAGCTAATGCAACAACTAATGATGGTGATGGTGATATTCAAGTAGAAGGTTTATTAGATTCTAATAATAATCCTTTGACCGGAATAATGTATCGATATAAAGATATCTATGGTAGAACAAATAGAAAAACTTTATCTTCTATGCCGGGCCTACAACCAGGCGTAATTGGTCTAGAAGATCTTATGGTATTGGTCGAAGCTTTTGCTTCAACATTCTTACCTAACTTTGTAAGTAGAATAAACAGATCTGCCACATTATCGACTAACGTTGGATCCGGAGAAATTGAAGGTATTACTATTCTAGAAAAAGGATGGGGATACACAACTGCTCCGACAACGGCTAATGGTGGAATTACAGTACAATCTTCTGGGTCCGGTGCAGTAGTAGTAACTACTTTAGATGAAAATGGATCTATAGAAACCGTTACAGTTTCTGGTTCAATGTCCGGATATACTTCGGCTTATACTCTAGTCACGGCGGCTCCTAATGTAGGAAAAATTCAGAACATATACTTAAGTAATTTAGCAGACAAAATATACCATCATGCTCCGGTACTAACCATTGCCGCGCCGACTTCTGTTGATGCGGATGGAAATTTATTAAGTACTAATGTAACTGCAACAGCAACAGTTACTTTAGATGCCGAAGGAGAAATATCTGGAATTACAGTAAATAATGCCGGTAATGGATATGTTAAAGATCCTGTTATTCGTATATCTTCTCCTACTTCTAGTGAAGGTAGAGGAAAAGATGTAGATGAAATAGCGATAATAATGTTAAATCATATATCAAATATAGATGCAGGACCATATTCTACTGGATTTAAAACAATAGAATTAAACGATTATCACGGAAGGAAAGAAAATTCATATTATGCTTTAAAGAAATTTAGAGATAATTATCCAATTAGCTTTTTTTCTGACAATATCATTAAAAACACATATAAAACTAGTATAAATAGTTATAACGTGAAAACAATTATAAATCAGGAATAAACCATGACAGCAATAGTAACTACACCGTTTAGAGTAGTCAACGCACAAAATTTTAAAGAAGACGTTGGATCTAATAGCGTATATATAGGTATTGGTAAAGCCGATGCTTGGTCAACTACGACCAGTGACATCACCGACACCACTCCATTCACCCCCAGCGATCGTATCGACGATATTAGTGAAGCTTATCAAAATATGATAGGTATGAAGAAAGTATCTTCTTCTGATATATCTCACATCGTACCAAGACATACTTGGACTTCAGGTACAACTTATATCGCATGGGATTCAGACGATGCAACAATTTACGATAAAGCATTTTATGTAATCACTTCTGAGTTTAAAATCTACAAATGTATTGAGGCCTCTGGTGCTTCAACTGTAGAACCTACTCATATTGAAACAGATCCACAACTAGAATCAGATGGATATAAATGGAAGTACTTACAAACAGTTACTGTTACAGATGCAGAAAAATTCCTGACTGTATCATACATGCCGATTCAAACTATACAAATGCCTACTACTTCTACTGGAGGTAACGGCAGTTCATCAAGTGCAACTATTACTTTAACTGCGGCTAACGAATATATTAAAGCCGGTATGTTAGTCACTGGAACTGGAATAACAGCCGGTGATGTAGTTGTTTCAATAACAGGTACAACTCTTGTTATTGATAATGCAAGAACAGTAGCTAATGGTACTACCTTAACTTTTGGAAGACTTGCAGATACAGATATTAACTATGCAAACCAAACAGCACAAATTAATTCTTTGAATGCTACTAAGGCGGCCGGTATCGAAAGAATTGAAATGGTCACAGCCGGATCAAGTTATGAAACAACTCCAACTTTAACTATTACCGGAGACGGAACTGGTGCAGCTGCAACTGCAGTAATGGTTAGTAATGCACTTTCCTCAATTACGGTTACTAATAAAGGTACAGATTATACTGTAGCAGATATAGTTGTTGTCGGTGGTGGCGGTACCGAAGCAACTGCAAGAGCAGTAATTGCTCCTCAAGATGGACATGGTGTAGATCCTATATCCGAACTTGGAGCCTTTTATGTGGGAATTAATACTCTACTTTCTGGATCTGAGTCTGGTGATTTAACTGTCGGACAAGATTTTAGACAAGTAAGTTTAATTAAAAATCCTAAGGTATATGGTTCTACTACTACAGCAACAGCATCTACATTAAGAGCAAGACATAGTTTAAGACTAGCATCTAATGCTAACTTATCTGGATATCAGGTAGACCAATTAATTACCGGAGCAACTTCTGAAGCTAAAGCTTATTTAGTTCAAATAGATACTACTAATAAAGTTTTCTATTACTATCAAAATTCTAAAACTGGATATGGAAACTTTGTACAGGGTGATGCAATTTCTGCAACACTTCCTAACAGTACACAAAATGTTGCCTTAGATCAAACAGATAGTACTTCTTGGTATGGTAATGCCGCAGACGATGTTGCAGACAGTACGGCCTATGCACCTGAAGTAAAGAAAAATAGTGGAGAATTAATATTCCTAGAGAATAGAGATCCGATTAATAGATCATCTTCACAGATTGAAGACATTAAATTAATTATTGAATTTTAATATACTTAAAGTATATAAAAGAGAAAAAACATGGCAATTACGAAAGTTAAAACATATGATCAACCACCATATTATGATGATTACACAGAGTCTAAAAATTATCATAGAATTTTATTTAGACCCGGCTTTGCTGTTCAAGCAAGAGAACTTACACAAATGCAAACCGCACTTCAGGCTCAGCTTGATAGATTTGGACAATTTGCATTTTCAGACGGTTCAAGGGTAGTCGGAAGTAATCATGCACAAGACATAACATATGATTATATAAAATTAGAAGATGTATTTCAATCTACGGTTGCAACAAATTCAGCGGCTTCATATACAACTAGTGGATATGTTAATGATTTTCTTGGAACACTTATAACAGGTCATGATAATACTGGAAATCAAGTTACGGCCGAAGTAAAAGCCGTCTATGCCGCAGCAACAGGCCCGGCTCATCTAACAAATACAAATGATCCAATTACTTTATATATTAAATATAAATCTCAAGGTGGACCTAATAAAACTGTAGCCAAATTTGCCGGCGGTGAAGTTATAACTTCTAGTGGCGGTAGTGTTGTAAGACACGGTAAAGTTATGGGTGAAACTGGTGCTACTTCTACAGAATATGTGGGAACAACACCAAGTACAAATTCTACTTTAAATGATGGTACACATGTTGGTACTGGTTCTAAATTTGATATAGCCGAAGGTGTTTATTTTATTTCAGGCACCTTTGTACATGTACCTAAACAAGAATTAGTCCTAGACAAATATACAAATACTCCATCATATAGACTTGGTTTAAAAATAACCGAAAGTATCATAACTTCAACAACGGACGTTACATTAGCAGATAATGCTCAAGGCGTACCAAATACAGCGGCTCCTGGTGCAAATAGATATCAACTTACAACAGCTTTAATTGCCGAACCACTTGCCATAGGATCTAGAACTGAACCTAATTATATTGCATTACTAGAAACTGAAAATGGAATAGTAACTTATAATTCACTTGATGTTGCAGATATTGTTCAATTAAATACTAATTTAGCCGAAAGAACATATGAAGAATCTGGAAATTATGCACTCAATCCATTCATATTAGATATTAGAGAAGATAAGAATGATGGTTCTAACTTTGGACGTTCTACATCAGGTTCGGTTGATAAATTTAATATTACTGTTGAAAAAAATACAGCATACGTTCAAGGCAATAGAATAGTAACTGGAGGTGGAGGTGATGGGTCAATTACTGTTGATAAACCAAGAGCGGCAACAGATAAAGCTACATTAAGTGGTTTAAGTACTACACTTCCTGTAGGTAACTATATTAAACTTGATCCAGCAACTGTAAAAGGAATACCTGACATAACAGAACAAAAAACATTAAGTTTAAGAAATTCAAGTGATACTGCAATAGGAACGGCTCGTGCAAAAGGACTAGAATATGTTGCCGGAACTGGTGCTCATTATAGATTATATCTTTATGATATAGTAATGACCGACGAATCATTTGGTAGTGTTGAAAATGTGGTTCAAACTTTATCAGGATATCAAAGCTTTGTTGGAGAGTGTGCAACAGCTAATATTGGTACACCATTTGAATCTGGAAATGAACTTCTGGTATACAAATTACCTATTAATGTATTAGCGGCTGATGGAAACTCAAGTACATTTACATATAATATAAGATATAGAGCATTGACTACAGCCTCAAGTAATACTGCAACATTTACTCTTCCTACTGGTTGTAAATTAGCAAATGATGATGACATACAAGTTGCGGTAGCAGGAAATGCAACAGTAGAAGCTACATCAGTTACTGGTGTGGGTAACCAAACATTTTCATTAACAAGTGCAAATGGTTCATTTACAATAGCAACTGGAGATAAGGTTCAAGTTATTGTGACTGCCTTAGTTACTAACTCACGTAGAAGAAGTAAAGTTCTTGTAGAAGGAACAACAAAAAATATTACAATAAGTAATCCATCTGCAGGTGCAGAATTTTTATTAGATAAAAGTGATGTTATTAATTTAACATCTTTAACAAATGGTGGAGTTGATTATAAAGATAAATTTACTTTTAATGATGGTCAATCAGAAAGTTATTATGGTATATCTTCAATTAAATTAAAAGGTGGCCAGACAGTTGCAAACGGAACTTATGTTGCAACATTTGATCATTTCACTCATACTTCAGGCGATTTCTTTGATGTTAATTCATATGATGAAGATGATTATGCTATAATCCCTACTTATAATGGTCCAAGGGGTGTAATGGAGTTAAGAGATTGTTTAGATTTTAGAGGAGTTAAGGGTTCTGGTAGTCCAACGGCTGGTGCAGAAATGTCAACTGGTACTGATTACTCAACGGCACTTCCACCGGCTCCAAATGCAATATTTAGTTTTACAAGCAATCAAGTATATTTACCACGTTTAGATAAACTGGTATTAACTGATTTAGGTAAATTCAAATATCTTACAGGAACCTCGGCTTTAAAACCTTCTGCTCCTGATGATGTAGTTGGTGCAATGACATTATTTACAATGTCTATACCTCCATATGTATTTGATACAACTAATATTAAACCAATTCCTGCAAATAACAAACGTTATACTATGAGAGACATTGGTAAGCTTGATAAGAGAGTTAAAAACCTAGAATATTATACTTCATTATCTTTACTAGAAAAAACTGCAGCCGGAACTGAATTATTTACAGGTTCAAATTCTAGATTTAAGAATGGATTTCTTGTTGATGGTTTTTATGGCCATAACATAAGTAATCCAAATAATCCAGATAATGCTTGTGCTATTGATAAAGATAAAGGATTATTAACACCTAAGCAATACACAACTCAGATTAATATGGTTAGAACTGCCGGAGACCTTTCAGCTAGTCCTACATCCGGAATCGATGCTAAAGCTGTATTATCTGCAGCAGGCGGTATTGTAACGTTACCATATACTACATCAACCTTTATAGAACAACCATATGCAAGTTATGCAGAATTTATAAATCCATATAATATATTTGTATGGGAAGGTAAAATGAAACTTTCTCCAGAATCAGATAACTGGAAAGAAATAGATGTAAGACCAGATATTATTATCGATGATAATAGTATATATGATCAATTCGTTGCAATGGCCGATGAACAAGGTATCTTTGGAACAGTATGGAACGAATACGAAACTAATTGGACTGGTAAAGATGTTAGCACATCAGAAACTCAGTTAAATGTGGATGCTCAAGAAGCAGGTGAGCTAGGATTTACCGATGGCGGTGGTCAGAATAGAGCACTAATTAAACAAACAACTACTGCAACGACTTTAACTGGGGTACAATCTAGATCTGGTACAACAACTTCAGTGTCATCTGATACTCAACTTAAAGAAGTTGGAAGTAATGTAGTAGAAACTAATTTTATACCTTTCATGAGATCTAGGAAAATATATTTTCAGGCAGAACTATTAAAACCTAATACAAAATTATATGCATTCTTTAATGGATCAGATGTTACGGCATATTGTCGACAAGAATTTTCTGATACCTCTTCTCCTTATGCTCATGTTGATGCAGACTTTATACAATTTAATACAAGAACAGATGTTAAAACATATGGAGATAATACAGATCCTCAAACTGCCACATCAGGTGGTTCAACAAAAGGATCTCTTGTTACGGATGCGGCCGGAAGATGTACAGGTTCATTTATTATTCCAAGAAACGCTGTTATGAAATTTAAAACTGGAACAAAAGAATTTAAATTAACAGATTCTTCTACAAATGCAAGCAATCCAGATGGTGTAAAAGCAAGTGCATTTTTCAGTGCTACAGGTTTACTTGAAGTACGTCAAAAAACAATTATTTCAACTAAAATTCCAAGATTGGTTACTAGTGAAATAAGAGAAGATGGCGCACAAGTTTCTAAAACAACAAGTACAACAAGTAATGAATTAGTAAGATGGTATGATCCGGTGGCTCAAACATTTACTATTCCACCAGAAAAAACTCCGGCCGGCCTATTCCTAAGTAGTCTAGATTTATATTTTGCTACAAAAGAAGCCGACGATTCAATACCGGTAGAAGTTTCAATACGAGCTGTTGAGAATGGTTATCCTACTCAAGAAGTTATTCCTGGAACAGATATCACAGTATATCCTTCAGATATTAATGTTGATGCCGAAGATGGTACTCCAGCAACTAATGTTGCCTTTGATTATCCTGTTTATTTAGAAGCAGGTCAGGAATATGCAATTGTATTAATTGCTAATTCAGATGCATATAAAGTATGGGTCGCAGAAGTTGGTGCTATGGATGTAGCCGACGAAACCCAAAGAATTCTTAAGCAAGCATATAATGGAGTATTCTTTACTTCTGCTAATGCTTCAACTTGGACCGCAGAACAAACTAAAGATCTTAAATTTAAATTAAATAGATGTAACTTTACAAATAGTACTGCAGAAATTATTATGAATAATGATGTAGTACAACCTAAAACATTAGGTGGTTCACCATTAGAATATTTAACAAATTCTACACATACAACTATTAGAGTTAATCATCCAAATCATAATATGTATGGTGATGGAGATAATGATGTAACTCTTGCAGGTTTTGTTGCAGAAAATGGTTTAACAGCAGCACAAATAAATACTACTCATCAATTAAATAATGCAACTATTGAACATGATTCATATGTAATTACAATTTCTAATGTTGCATGTACAAATACTGGTATTATTGGTGGTGGAACGGCGATGACCGCAACAGAAAATCAAAATTATAATATTATTAAACCACAAATGCAGACAATAGAATTACCAGATACAAGTATTAAATTATATCTGACTGGAAAAACTGGTGCATCACAAGATAGCGGAGAAAGTGCATGGAGTAATGTTTCAGAAACAGAAATTCTTCCTAATAAAAATTATATAACTCCTGGAGTTCAATCAATTGCCGGTCCTACAACAGAAACAGAAAATAGTACAGGTAAAACTTGTATATTAAGAGCAGTATTAGATAATGGAGGAAATAATTTTATTTCTCCGGTTATTGATATAGATGGTACTGCCGTTCTTTGTGCCTTAAATAGAATTAATGATCCTTCTGCTACGGCAGCAGACTATAGTGCAAATAGTAGATTGGTTGCAGAAACAAGCGGTACTGGTGGAACAGCAATATCTAAATATATTACACGTAAAGTTGATCTAGCCGAAGCGGCAGATTTACTTGATATATACATTGGTGTTAATAGACCAACAGGTTCAAGTCTTGATGTTTATTATAGAGCACAAGAATCTGGTAATGAAGATGATTTTAATACAATGGATTGGGTCCTTGCTACATCTGATAATTCGATACCAATAAATGATAATGGAATCTATTCGGATGTACATTATGCAATTGATCCAATAAAAGATAGTGTCGGATATAAATTTGGAGCCTTTGGTATTAAGATTGTATTTAGATCTAGTAACAGTTCAAATATTCCAACAGTCACAGATCTTAGAGCTATAGCTACAACATAGGAATAATAATGGCAAAGAAAACATTAAAAGTAGAAGATAATCCAGATTTAGTTAGAGATTTAAGTTCACAAGCTATTATAAATACTAATAGTAATGCATATGAAGCTAGGTTGGCTCAGATAGAAAAAGTAAAATTAGATGAACAACAATCTGCAGACATTGAAGTCCTTAAAGAAGATATGAAAGAAATTAAAAAACTATTAAAAAATATTGCGAGTAAATAATGGCGAATAACGAAAGTAAAGTATTAACAACGAATTCATTTGAAGAATGGCGAAGAGCTAGTAACGAAGTATCATATCATTTAGGTGACATTGATCAATTTGATGCTAGAATAGGAGATAAAACATATACTTATTCTGCTTCTGCAGATCAAGCCTTTTTTATTGGTGGAGATTCTAATTCAAAGATCTTAAGATTTGAATTAGTTTCAGAGGTACCTATTGATGTTACTTCTACAATTATATTTGATCATATTACACCTCCTACTATAGCATCTAACTGGATTGCCGGAAAAACTGTATATCAAGGTAGTGAAGGATCGGAAACATTTACTGGTGTAATACTATATGTTAATGAAACTAAAGTAGCACTTCAAAATACTACAGGTACATTTAGTGCCAGTGTAGATTTAAAACAAACTACAGATTCTACAACGCAGACTATTGCAGCCGCAGACTTAATTAGATCAATATCTGAATCTTATACTACTTCTTATGCTAAAGTATATAACGCCTCAACAGAACAGGCACAATCAACAGCTCAAGTAGGATTCCATGTACCTAATCTAGCATTTACTATTGTTCTTAATGGAACGCCGGCAGTATTGGCTTCATTCTCAGAAGGTGCCAAAGTTTATCAAGGAACTAATTGGGGAAGTAGAGTTTGGGAAGGTACAATATTAAAAACTACTACAGGTAATGTATACTTAAAAACATATAGTGAAGATCCAAGAGGAACTGGTACAACAACTGCATTTAGTGCCACTACTATGTTAAAAGAAGAAAGCGATTCTGGTTCTGATAGAATTATAGCAGTCAGGATAACTAGTGGTGCAGCAGTTGATACAACTTTTGGTACTATTATAGAATTACATACTTTGGCCAGTGCTTCAGATGCAATCAAACTTATTTCTACCGGAGCAGTGGATGCTATTAAAGAATTACAAGATGATATTGGTACAGTAGAAAATCTTACGACTTCTGCAACAGATC
>PVBE011283784.1_pt1 | contig 14340 bp, 9 predicted proteins | sample 1631181 | NCBI WGS metagenome assembly PVBE01 (sample SAMN08397723, study PRJNA350692) | Marine metagenome, whole genome shotgun sequencing project. | isolation source: water | place: Pacific Ocean | collected 2012-04
AGATTTTATGCACTAGCCGCTCAGGTGGCTGCAATCACAGGCGCGAACCTTCCTTCACACGGAATAGGTCGGCGGTTCGAGTCCGCCATCGCCCACTAGATTTTCAAGTCAGGGACAGGCTTCTGGCCTCGTTAGCTTTTATCAGGCAACCTCAGGTTTTATCCCATTTATGCAGTTTTATGCACCAAAAGTGCATAAAACTGCATATGTGAAGGAAGTGCGCTACCGATGGCCTCGATCTATTCCCAAGGTGATCGCCTCTACCTGACAGCAACGCTGCCGAGGAAGGATGGCACCGGGCGCAAGCAATACAAGATTCCGTTGCATCTACCGGATACGGCACAGGGCAGGCGCAAGGCTGAGGTCTCAAAGAAACTGCTTGAGCGATCCCTTAGTAATGGCTCCTTTGATAACCAATGAAGATTATGCGAGTAAAAAAAGATTTCATCGATTTAGGCAGAAAAACCAAATGAGCAGTCGCAACTAAAATAAAGAGGGTACGAGTTGAATGATTAAGAATAAATACAGGAAAATGGTAAGCATTGAGGAAGTATTTAGATTTAAATTGATATATTGTATTTAAATCGTGAAAATTGGAAAGTAGAAATAATTACAATGTCAAGGTGGTTTTTCTACTTTGTGGAATGTTCCTGGCATTCTCACCCTCTTTTGCTGCTGGAGGTGTAAAAGCAGCAGAACAAGATCATTTAAAAGGAACATCTGAAGCAAGCAATGTAATAAGCTGTTTAGAAATGATGCAAAAAAACTCTTTTCTATTATTTGAAAATCAGTCTCTATCAATTAAAGACAAAAAAACTATAAATCAAAATGTCCGAAGCTTTTGCCATAAAAACCTTGAAATAATAAAAGAATATAGCGACAAAAATGGTGAGAGAGTTGCATTTGAATCAATTAATAGCCATAAAGATCTTGCAAGATTTTCACTGGAATCTAGTTACAATATAAAGACCTCGGCAATAAATGCTCAAGTAGCTAGGGATTTATACAATCAAGCTATTGCGCAAAGGAATCCTCAATTGAATTTTTCAATATCAGCCTCTATGTATAGTCAGAACTACTTTCAATGTGCTGAGAATGACTACTTAGAAGTTGGGATTTCATGTGATACAGCTCAAGGCCTGGAACCATTTGATGAGCCTTTTAATTATTATCAAATTGGCAGCATTGATGAAAATATCTTCACGCTGACCTACGACCTTATTAACATAAAGCAAGACAAGATAATAAAGTCTGAGTCGAAAAGTGTCGAGATGAGTGATTCTAAACTGCTAACAGTATATGACAAGCAAATAGCAGATGTATTTGAACTCTACGATCAAATAATAAAACTTGAGCAAGTTTTAATTGTAAGAGTTGCGACTCAGAAATTGTATGAAGACAGTCTTGATATTGTTAAACAACAATTGAAAACAGGCTACTCAACAATTGTCGACCTCTATAAGATTGAAAGCAAGCTTGGCCTTGCGAATGGAGCAGTTACAGTTGCTGAGGTGAATCTTGCAAAGGCTAAGGCAAAAATCAATAACAAGCTATCCAAAATTAGCTTTGAAATAGATAATCCTCTCTTTATCTCAAATACTTTCAACGATTTAGAATGGCAGGAGACAGATGTTCTATTAGAGAATGCAATTAAGAGTAGCCCAGATATTAAAAAATTGGAACATGAGGCGCTAGCTTATAAGTATCAATCTGATGCTCAAATAGCGGGTCTATACCCATCCGTTAACCTTTCAGTTGGATATAGTCCTCAGTTCACGGGCGTCCTTTACAAAGGCCTTATGGATGAATCAAGGGAAACCTCCCTTTCTGGATCGATTGGAATTAATTGGAAAATATTTGATTCCAGGCTTTCACAGATAAAAAGTGAATCAATGGAAAGGAAGATGAACGCAACTCTTCTGAAACTTGAGCAGTTAAAGATTGAGAAGACAAATAACATCACTGATACTTCTAATAACATAAGACTTGGAATCACTGATATGAATCAAAAATACAAATCGGTTTTGGATGCTTCAAATGCAATGCGTGGCACAAGAATTAGGCTTTATGCAGGATTTGAAGATGTCACATCATACATTCAGACTGTAGACACCCTTGTCGATACTCAGTTGCAATATTATGCTAGCATATTTTATCTTAGTAAGATGTATAGGGCGTTGGCTTTTGAAAGCCATTCACTTGAAAACTCTGGAATTAGTGAAATACTTGTAGAGACTCTTCAAGATGACTTGTCTGATAATATTACTGCTTCAACTGATTTAAAGTAAACTAATCTAGGCTAACTATGGCAAACACAAACACAAACACAAACACAAAAGAAGTTAAGGCGAAGGACTCATATTACATTGAAGATTACACACCACTTAGAGTCATTGAACCATTCGCTTGGCTTGGTATTGTTGCGGTTTTGCTAGGACTCGGCTCGACACTTGCATGGTCAATATTTGGTTCAGTAAGGCAATCAATCACAGCAAACTCTGTTGTTACATACCAACAGGGCTTAAAGCAGATCTACTCACCAAGTACTGAAAGGATTGAGGAGATTTTGGTTGAACCTGGTGAGAAAGTCACAAAGGGTTCGATTATTGCTAGGCTTAGATCAGAGTCAATGAAAGATCAAGTTGAAGTAAATAAAATGAATCTGGATGAAGCTTTGGAGTTGAATAATACATTAGATACACTGGTACAAGAGAGGCTTGAACAAAATCACTCGATTAATAATAAGCTTGAGCTTATTTATCAACCTGTCGCAAAAAGTGCTCAATCATTATTTGATAGACAACTGATTACAGCTAATGTTCTTGCAGAATCAAAAAAAGACTATCTTAATAATAGGATCAAATACTTGGAAAATAAGTCCACATTGATTGACCTTAGAAAGAAGCTATATCAGGATATTATTGAAAAGAGGGGGAAGTACCTGGTAAGCCAGTCTGAATTAGAGGAGAAATACGTTGTCAAGTCTCCATTTGAGGGCAAGATTATCGATGTAAATTATTTTGTTGGTGAATATCCTACAACCTCAGATCCATTGGCAACTTTACAGGAAAATGATGCAGGTAGCTTGCTTGTAATGGCTACTACAAGCTCTGGTGATATTGACCGGATAAGTAAAAATGACCCGGTATTATTTACACCTGCAAATATTGAGAGGAGTCGTTATGGCGGAATTATTGGTCATATAAAAAGCATACAGAGGGCCCCAGCAACAGCACAGTACATTGTCAATATTGCAGGAAATAAAATGATTGGAGATAACTTAGTTAAATCTGAAAAACTATATATATTTCGTGTCGAACTTGAAAAAGATTCTTCTACTCCTTCTGGTTATATGTGGTCTTCAGGTAAGGGCCCACCAGAACAATTCAAACTACATGCAAACCTATTGGGTAAAACAACTGTTTACTATGATGAGAGAAGGCCCATAACAGTCGTAATACCATTTATAAGAAGTCTTGTGGGCTTGTCAGATAATCCGGGAGGTAAATAAATGATTTTTAACTTCTCGAACCGAACGAAAGCATCTGGTAAAGTTTATATTAAGTGCCCGTCTGTAACGCAATTACAAGAGACAGAGTGTGGTCCGGCTTGTCTGTCTATGTTGCTTGGCCAGAATGGCTTATTCTTGCCACTATCGAGGCTAACGAAAGAGTGTGGTGTAACAAGAGATGGATCTAAGGCTTCAACATTAATAAGCGTCGCAGACTCATATGGATTGAAACTATTACCTAAGAGGTTGCTATTTGAACGATTCAAGAGTAAATCAACAATCCCATGTATAGCATTTTGGTCGTTTAGTCATTGGATTGTCATTGAAGGCTATGACGAAAATGGAATTTTCATTAATGATCCTGCGACAGGCAGGCGATATGAGAAAGATGCTGATTTTCAAAGAGGATATTCCCAAATCGCATTAACAGCTGAAGCTACTCCAGATCTGAAGCCAGGTGGTGACAAGTGGTATATACAGAAGGGCTTTATAACAATGTTCAAACCAATTTGGCAAGATATATTTCGCGCCATAATATTCTCTAGCACAGAAGCAATTCCCAATCTTGTAATCGCATTCGCTACAGGATTATTTGTTCAGAACGTTTTACAGAATGGTTGGGAGTATTGGTTCAAACCAATAGTATCTATAATTTTATTAATGTCTATTCTTTTGATAGTTATTAAATTCTATCAATACTATATACAAAGACGTATAAGACTAACCGTTCAAAGGATTGCACTTGGAAGTTTTCTAAAGTCTCTATTAAATCAAAATGTTGACTTTATTGATAAAAGGCAGCCTGGTGAAGTCTGCGGTAGGCTTCGCACTTTGGATAGCTTAATACTTCTATTGACTGGCTCATTTATTCAAGGTTGCTCTGCATTCCTGATGCTTATATTCTACCTTACATTTGTATTCTTTATCAACCCACTCATTGGCGGCTTAATGCTAGGAATTCTTATAACTTATTTCACTGCTATAGCATTCTTATCTCCTGAGTTACTTGATAAGTCAAATAGGTTTGCTGTAAATAGAGGTTATGCATTTGGTTCAACGCTTTTCGCTATTGATTCCATAGCTACCGTAAAGTCGATGGAACTACAAGTAGGTGTATTAGATCAATGGCTTACTAGCTATTTCAAGCAAATGTCAATCAGTCAAGATATTAGTGCACTGTCTCAAGGGATTGATTCCATATCAGACCTTATTGATAATATTTTAAAGCTTACTCTTGTTGCTATTGGCAGCATCATGGTAATTAAGGGGCATCTTCAACTAAGTGGTTTGGTAGCAATAAGCATGCTGATTCAAACAATTAGTCCTACAGTCAAAAATACAGTTACATACTTAAGGCAAATAGCAGTTGCATATGGTGACATCGCCAGGATATATGATGTGATTCCAAATCAAGAAGCAAAATCCTTTCTTTCAGATTACGACAAGCCTGTTAAACAGCTAAGAATTGAGCCAATGCTTAGTTCTGATAGCCTTGCGCATACACCGAAATCTGCTAAGGATACTGATTTTATTGTACAGATATCAAAAGACACTACCTTCAAATATGATAAATATTTGGACTTCAAACTCTCTTTTCCTGAAGCGGTAACTTTAACCTCAGGAACTAATTACCAAATGGTTGGAGAAGCTGGTTGTGGCAAAACCACATTCGCAAAATTATTACTATCTGAGTTGTCTTGTATATCTGGAAGCTTAGATTTCATGTTGGTTGGTGGTGGTAGATCCGAAAAAATATCCAATGATAGTGTGCTTTGCTCTTATTTAAACGAATCAAGTGCATTTTTCCCAGGACCTTTGTCTGATTCTATAACTTACTTCTCTCAGATTAATAACGTCGAGTATTATACAGACCTTTTGACTTCTCTTGGACTTGATAAATTGACTGACAATATACCTGGCAAACTAAGTTACGTACTCAATGCAACAGGCACCAACATAAGTGCGCGTACATTGAAGATGCTTGAAATTACTAGGTCCTTAGCTATTAACCCTAATATAATCATTTTCGATTATGCATTAGATAACCTTGAAGAAATTTTTGTTAATAAAGTATTAGACCATATCGAAGCTACCCCTCATGCACTTTCCCTTGTCGTTACACGTAACGAAAAAATCACATCTAGGCTTAAACCCATTTTATTAACCAATTAAACCAATGACTAACGTCCATTACAACGTAGCTAAAGATGTTGGCATCGACCAACGAAAATATACTGATCTCCTGGGCAGTGATCTCGAACTAGAAATTAAACCTACAGGGCAAATATCTTTAGATTATATCACGCTTAGGTATTTATTCTTTTTCTTCAAGGTTGATAATTATCAAATAGACGAGAGTTACTTAAAGCAACTTGCAATAGATGAAAAACCACATGATGTCTATATGTCTGTTTTACGCAAGAACAATTTTGTTGTAAAACCAACAATCTACAAATCCAACGATAGCCGATTGTCTAATGGACAGTTGTTGGTAATATTTAAAGACGATAATACCCCGTTGCTATTATTCGATAATTCAGGCTTTCAGCCAAAAGTCTTTGATCCCAACTCAGCTATTATCTCACCAATTAGCAGTGTCTCAAACTACAATATTAAGCCTCAGGCTCTATATGTATCATATTCTGATTCTAGTAATGGACAGAACCTTACCAGCCTCCTTAAATTTGCCTCATCCAGGCTGAAGACTAATTTTATAATACTCTTCTTGACTCTTGCACTAGCGGCAACTCTAGGCCTTGCTTATCCCCTAATTTTATCCTCTCTTATTGAGACAGCGATACCTCAAGGACTAACAAATATAGTTATAGGATTATCTCTTTTTTATCTATTAATATCAATCGCATTCCTTATCTCTGAGTTTGCCGCAGTGTTCTCTTTTATCTTCATTGACACGATATTAGATGTTCGTCTCCAAACAAGTGTATTTATGCGTCTATTCAAGATGCCAATTGAATTCTTTAAGCAATATCGAAGTGGAGACTTGATGGCAAGGGCCGAAGCGATTTCTCAAATAAGAGCTATCTTAAGTGGATCATTTATAGACACGGTTGTCCACAGCTCTATTCTAATTACGAGCTTTCTTGTGATGTTAATAATAAGTTGGAAGCTTACAATCCTAGTAGCCATAATAACCTTACTATATATTATTTCTACTGCCTTTTTGGGAATTCTAGAATCAAAGCAAACAGTAGAACAATTACGCTTACAGGGTTTAAATATTGGTTATATTTTTACTGCTTTAAAAATGGTTTTGCAATTTCGATCAGAGAAGCGACAGCCATTCCTTCTTACACAATTTTCTACTCTTATTTTCAGACAACTTAGCAAATCATTCCGAGCAGAATTTTATGGACAAACAGCAGATCTTATTGATACAATCCTTAAATCATTTGGCCTGTTCTTTCTATTCATTATTGGGCACTCATTAATTAGTTCGACTACAACAAGCAAGGAAATTATACCTTTCTCCCCAGGCATGTTTGTAGGGTTTATTAGTCTATATTCAGTTTATGTTGCCTCTTTATATCAATTGACACGTTCATTGTCTAAAAATGGCAGTACAGCATTTGCTTTGTGGGAAAGGGCATATCCTATTTTTCATGAGTCAGATGAGTCAAGAGCAAATGAATTTCAGTTCAAGAATAATATTTCAAGTATTAAATTAAACAATGTTCATTTTAAATATCCTTCTCAAACAACTTATCTTTTCGATGGATTTGATTTAGACATCAAAAAGGGTGAATCAGTTAATATCAAAGGTGATACTGCTTCAGGAAAAACTACCTTAATAAGGTTGATCTTAGGTTTTCAATCACCACACTTAGGATCCTTTGAAATTAATAACATTGATATTCTCAACCTGAATGTAGATGATATCAGATCAAGATTAGGTTGTATAATGCAAACTAGAGATATACTTCCAGGCACTCTTAAAGACTTTCTTCTAAATGGAGGCCAATATAAAGAACAACATTTGATCACTATACTAAAAGCAATCGAAGCTTATGAAATGTATTCAAAATATCCTTTAGGTCTTAATACTCCTGTAGCATTCAATGGTGTTAACTTTCCATCGGATTTCAGAGAAGTTTTGTTGTTAACGCGTTCCTTACTATCAAAACCTGATGTTTTTATAGCAGATGATTCTTTATATTCAACTGATTTGAACCGTATTAAAATGATCAGAAGTTACCTAGGTGATGATGCGATCATTCTTCTGGTTAGCAATCGAGCCGATATCGTTGATTATTGTGATAGGTCTATCACTCTGCAAAATAAACTCTTAACAACGTAGATACAAGTACTAAGCCTTCTTCTGCTATTCTAACTAACTACCCGAGACAACTATTAAATTGCAACTTAATCTGTTTTTCGATATTTGATTTAACCTGAATTCCACATCTTTTATTTTAGCTATATAATCACTGCCACTGCTATTAAATGCTTTGTCTAGGTATGGCTTAAGGATGATAGAGTCCATTTCTTTCTCTAGATACATATCAATACTCTTGCATTCAATTGATTCATAAGATTCGTCATCTAAGCCATAAGCGCACCACCGGCCCTCTGGAATAAGATAGTTCGTATGCTCTGTAAATGTCTTTATAGCCTGCGCTAATCTCCAGTTGTTTCCATAATATTCATTCAAGTTGCTTCTTACGCTTGCTCTCAGACCTCTCAGACAAGAGATCCATTGTGGGCAACAATTCATAAGATATGTCAGTAAAATTGTGTGATAACTCTCATTATTCTCCAGTTCACTCACATAATTAATCGCTATCAATATTGGCAATATAGCTAAATGGTTGCCTCCTCTCATGTATAGCCTTGCCATATTTATGCATGAAATGTATTTGTGAAAATGAAGGCTAGCGACTTTCATGATTCTAGATTCATATTCTGCAGCTTTATCAAAATCTTTTAACACCATACAGCAAAAAGCTGCTTGGTTAAGTATCAATAGGCTCCTCCAATCATTAGTATTTGTAGTCGCCAGCGGTACATATTTTGTGATCGTCTTCATTGCCATGAATGCATTGAACTCGTCTTTTATTGTTATTGTATTTACGTAATCAATCAAATACTCGGTATGGTATGAGTGCGTGTTCGCATATAAATAGTTTTTGAGCGCCTTAAGTAACGAGTACTCTTGTACATCTACAAGCAAGTTACTTAGCTGATCGATATTCGCGACAATATCATTAAGCCCATGTAATTTGCTTGTTAATATTTCTAGTATCCAGTATTCTATGCAAGTAGATAGGTGCCCATTCATAATATCTTTTTTTATTATCTCGTTCAATTCATTCAATCTTAATCTTGACCAATATAGAATCCTCTCGTCACCGAGGCTACTTTGCTTTCCTTCTACCTTATTTTGCTCTTTACTCATAATGTCTATGTTCTCTTTTAACCTGCATTCAGTTTGCTCCCAGTAGAGTATTATTGATTCTTTGAGAATATTAAATAGAGGCCGTATGTCAATTTCTTTTCTACTCTTGGTTGAGACTTTGCTTATTGATGCTTTAATCTTTTCATTTGTTATACCAGGTAATAGGCTCGAATCTAGGAGCTCTTTTCTTAAAATATCTACTAATTGACAAGGGTTTTCTTCCTTTATATGTACTAATTCTGGACACCCTATCCCTTCATATTCCATCCAGAAGCTTCTTTCACTACTGTCTTTTCTTTTATTAGATTGATTTACCAAAACCTACCTCCATTGTTGGTACTAACTTGTATCTATCCGAATTGAGTAGCCCAACAATATTTTCTGACAATCCTGTTCCTGCTGCGCAACATCCTATATCCATACTTTTGCAAGCTTTATAAAAACTAGATAAGGCACAACCTGTATTTATCAATGTAAGCCTGTAAGCAATGCTTCTGTATTTGTAGCTTATTACAGGAAAGTCTGAAACTATTATCAACATGTATCTTGGTACTTCATTTTCTTGCCAGCATTTTTGCAGATACTCGAAATTTTCGTAGGCCACACTTGGCATCAATTGTTCATCTTTGAAGCTACCTGTTGAAGGCGAAAATTCCTTCATTTTTATCCTATTGTCTATTCCATCCACTATGTGCATTAGAAAATATCTTAGTTCATGCACATTTCCAGCGCTTGGATATGGGCGATGTACCATTCCATAATTGATATCTTTCCCTATACCATCTTCTCTTATATTTACAAACGATCTTCTGAATAATTCAGTCAACTCTTTCTCTTTAATCATGGCCCCACTTTTTATCGTGATCCTCTGCGAATATGGAGGACCATTCGATTGATTGTGATATGCAATTGTCTCTGTTAGCACTTCCATGTCTGCCTTCTCTTCGCATTCTAATGGCTTAAATCTGTAATCTCCTCCTCTTTTAATATGATCTGCATGATGCCTCGTCATTGCATCAAAGATCAAATCATGATAATCCCAATATTTGTACCATTCACTATTGACCAGACTGAAGAAATTATTTTCTTTCAGTAAATTCCTCAAAATGCAATCATACGATCCTGATGAGTTGCTCTCTAAACTATATTCTTCCTCATTTAGTAAGCTAGATGCTAGGTTGAAGAATTCACACTTATCCTTTGACTCCCATTCCAATCTTAAATAGCCATGTGAATCTTCTAAGACCCAGTTGTCATCTTCTTTCCTGATTGTAGTTGTCTTGTTTATGCTTTTAGATTTAGGATGCTTTGAACCAGTCAAGCATTTCCCCTTTACTGACGTTGCCTTGATTTTCCCGAGCTTCTTACCATTATCGCTTAGATCGATGTAGACAACTCTATTGCCAAATAGGTAGTTAATCGTATTTCTGTATTGATAACGCTTCATGATTGGATAACTTTCAATGGTATTGACTATCTCTTCATAGTTTGATTCTCTATCTAATAAATTGCATAGTTGATTGAATTCTTTAATACTCCAGTTAGGTAGAGTCAACCTTGTTGCTGATGAATTTGCTGTTACCTTTATTTCTGATTCTTGGTAGGAGAGAGTGAACTCTTTGTGCTTTTTAATTGATAATTTCATTTAGAAGAAAAAACCTATTTTATTCAATTCACTTTCACTCTTCTTTTTTTGCATGTATCCCAACTTAACCGGCAGATCGTATAGCCTTCCTTCTGCAAATCTTGGCCAAAAATGTCTCATCCCTGGTACGAATACTTTGGTCACTGGAAAACCAATTGAACTATTTGTATAGTTACTAGCATAAGTTGTCATGCCTGCTTTTTTGAGAGAGTTTAATAGCCATTCCAATTCTTCCTCTATGTAGTTGAATTTTATTTCTTCTTTCTCCATATCGTCCTCGCTTAATTCTTTACCATTAAGGTAACTATGGTCTTCAATGCTTTGTGTTAGTAGCCAATCTTTCATGATTCTCTCAACGCCTCCATTGCCTTCACCTGGCTTTTCTGTTGCTAGGTAGTATTTCTCGCTAAGTAACATCTGGTACATTTCCGTAATTGCTCTCGAAACCGCAACTGTGTAACTTGCATGGCAACCCAATCCAACACATATACACTTACCATTTCTTCTATGGCTTATAGCTGCAATAACTGATACATCCAGATCAGTTGGTAGCTTTAATAATTCGAATGTTCTTTGCATACCATTTAGAGAACATCTGACTGAACTTACATACTCGCTAATGCTTTTTGGTATAGGAACCTTTTTTAATATTAGTTTGTTATACCACCATATCGCGCAACTATCTCTTTCAATTATTTCATATAAGCCTTGTATTATTGACTCCGACACTGAATTGCCAGAGGATAAGCCATTGCTACAGGCTAATCTCGAATCCACCTGTAAGGCATCTTTATAATTGTAACCCATCATCGATGTCGGAACCAACTTGCTGCAATTTGGATCTAACATGTTTACTATAGGGGACCAATTCTCTTTTGCACTTAGGTCCAGTTTCTTAGGCACCATGTGCATAACACCAAGTACATTCTTATTTATTTCTTCTCGATTGTCATACTGATATTCACTAAATAAGTTGATTTTATTTGGATCAATGGCTATTTCTTTTATTTCACTGTAACTAGCGGTTATAGTAGGAAGCTGAAGCACTGGATGGTTAGCAGAATACCTTTCAATTGCCTCAGCAATGCAGCTGACTTGTGATTGGTATGCTGTCCTACCTTTGCCTGCCGCACTAACGGGCTGTCCTGTCGATCGAGCTGAATTATTTGTGTTTCGTTGAGCCTTATTTGTCGCACCAAATACTCTCCCTGCTCGATATTCAAAAATTTCCTTACTTATTGATGTTAGCTCTACTTTGTCCACTATTCCTGTGACTGAATCTATAAACGGCTTGATTCTACTTCTCGTATCATTAACTGAACATATTCTATGTCCGCCATCATTCTCTGAACATTTTGGTTGACATCTGAATTCTTTTAGCTTTTCCAAAATAGGGACTTTAAGGTGATTCTGTTGTTTTTCTGATTTCGTTAGCTGTGAATAAAAAGGAATCCTCTGTTCAACCTCATTGTTCGACATACTGCTGGCTTCTTCCGTTAATGTTAACTTGTGGATTTTATGTTTTCTGATTATTTCACTTGGTTCATTGATTTCTTTGTCATCTATCAATTTATTCATCATTGTCCACACTGTTTTCTGGCTTTCACTTAGGTTGTCCAAATCCTCAATTTCGTATTCTATTATGTGAATTATTCCTTTCATTATTTTCTGCCATTTTGTTTTGTTGTATTTATTTCTGTTTGGCACTGTGAATGGTATGTTTCCTGATATTAGATGTGTTACGCCAGCTCTTATTAGTTGCCTTTGATTCATGATTGTCCTGTATTCTTTGTTGTTCGAGTCATATATAGGCCCGATTTCTATTCTGTCTTTCCCCACAATTACTGGAATGTATAAATTGTCTATATCGAGGGATTCTTTGCCTAGCCCTTGAAGTCTGTTTTCCATTAACTCTATGCATATTGATTTGTTGCTGTTATGAATTAACGTTGGGCAATTTACTCTCAGTTCTGTTGACAGAGTATCTGCAATCCAATCGCACTTATCGAGTTCTTCCTGTTTTTCATGGATTCTGAAACTGTAGTTCTCTAAAACAAACCTTCTGCTTTTATGCAACTCCCTTGAGTGGGAGCTGATTTTTAGTGCGCTTCTTTCTCCTCCATTTGTTTTCAGGTCTTCTATGCGATCCTTGTTTTTGTTGTTTGCTTTTTGCTTCCCTTCAATTAAGTTGTTTTTTATTAGCCAGTCTTTTAGTATGTATGCTTGAACTTGATAATCAAAAGCTCTCAAGCAATTTAATTTGTCTATTGATAGATCGCTATTTATTAGCTCTTCTATGAATCTTGCTGCTAAATCATTGAAAATGTACTCTTCTTTTTCTGTTGTCAAGTAGAGTACATCTTCGTCAAGCGCGTATCCATATGTATTTTGAGTTAATGCATACAAATTTTCTTCTACTAGTGCCAATCTGTAAGATTATTGCTGTTATCATTATAAGCAGTTTTTTGATTTATGCAAAGTATTTTGCTTCGGCTCTCCCTGCTTTGTCCCTATGCAAAAAAAAAGCATCTAAACAGATGCTTTTGCTCTTCTCTTTTTTTTTGAGGTTATTACCTTGAATTCAGTATTTTGTTGCCGATTAACAGCAGCAGCAGCAGGCTGTTGTTCCTCCGCCCATTGCAGCGGAAAGCTGTTCAGGTGTCATGTGTTCTGAGAAGTATGTCTCAAACTGATCTGCTGTGAAATTGTAGCCAGCTTTTTTGGCGATCTCGACGCATTCCTGTGAAGACTTCGCATTGCACAGAGCTTTTTCGATACCTAGCCAGCCTTCTCCTCCTTTTACTGAAAACAGCTCATTGACTGTTGCTGGTGCGGGATGTGCGGACATGGATCTCCTCGCCGAAATTTATTCGGAACTTTGTTCCGTACTTCTTTATAGCTGATACGCCAGACGGACAGTTGATCCTATTAAGACTTTTTTGCAATAATCGATATGAACTTTGTCTTTATAATTTCTTGAGTATTTAATTCGTGGATCCAGTGCAGGAACAAGAAGATCTACCGCCACGCTGACTAGAGCCACTAAGGCGGCAATAACAACAACAATTCCTTGCACAACTGGATAGTCGCGCTGGCTGATCGCCTCTTGTAAGCGTAAAGCGATACCAGGCCATGAAAAGGTGACTTCAATCAGCAAGGCTCCGCCTATTAGCGAGGCCACGGTGATGCCTGCAATGGTCAGAACAGGTAGCAGGGCATTGGGTAGAGCATGGAGGACAATGACTTGCGTCTAGCTAAGGCCTCTGCTGCGCGCTGCTTCCACGTAATCCGATCGCAGGGTGCGTTGCAGGTTCAGCCGAAGGGCGTTGGTAAAAATGCCACTTAGCAACAGGCCAAGAGTGCTTGCGGGCAGCACCAAATGTCTGATGGCACCTTGAAGAGAGGCCCAGTTGCCGCTGAATAGGCTGTCTGCGATTAGGAAGCCGCTTCCTTGCGGCGGCAAGAGGCTTGGCGGGAAACGCCCTCCAACCGGAAGCCAGCCAAGCATCACTGCAAACAACAGTTGCACCAGCATCGCCACCCAGAAGGGAGGCAGGGCATAGGTACCAATCCCATAAAGGCGTCCAGCAAAATCGAGTTTGCCTTCGGGGCGGGCGATACCGCTGAAGCCCACAGCAAGTCCAACCACTGCTGCTAATAGCAGGGCCGTAAGTCCCAGTTCAAGGCTTGCCGGAAGATCTCTAGCAATAATTGAGCTCACTGGCTCCTGGTTGATCAGAGCCTCCCCCAGATTTCCATGGCCAAGACCCC
>PVBE011019962.1_pt1 | contig 14337 bp, 11 predicted proteins | sample 1631181 | NCBI WGS metagenome assembly PVBE01 (sample SAMN08397723, study PRJNA350692) | Marine metagenome, whole genome shotgun sequencing project. | isolation source: water | place: Pacific Ocean | collected 2012-04
ACTCTTAATCAGTTGGTTCGGGGTTCGAGTCCCTGATGGCCCACCATTTTTGGCATATAAATCATAAAGTTAATTTATATTCCCTCTTTCCGTGAGTAGCCTCGCACGATCGTGCTACCAGGGTGCTACCTTCATAACACATAGCACACGGCGTGGGCGGCCAAATACCTTGTAAGCATCAGGTCGCGGGTTCGACTCCTGCAGCCGGCACCATATTTCAATGGGTTAGCAATATTGCACTGCAACGTAGACGGCTTGTTCTACGCATGTGCTACGCGTGGCAACAAGAAATCGTTACGTCAGGGGGCGTGTCGGGAAGGGGGAAGTTTCAGATCCAAATGCTCCCCGGGTTTTTCAGTGCTAGCGGGATGCCTTTGAACCCCTAGATCGAATAACCTGATGGTCTCGACTAGTTCAATGGTGAAACGATCAATGCTCCAACAAGATTTCCCGGGGTTCTCCGACTTAGACGACATCATCGAACAATTGTCGAACTCTGGAGCGGAGCAAAGGGGGGCCATATTTACCCGTCCAGAAGTCGTAGATTTCATCCTCGATCTGGTCGGCTACACGCGAACTAAAAAGCTACACACCAAATCGATCTTGGAACCTTCGTTCGGCTCTGGAGAATTCTTGATCGAGGTTGTCAGACGACTACTGGCTTCATACAAAAGATATCGCAGTGGGGGTTACGACTTTCTGCGTGATCTAGGGGGGGCGGTCCGAGCTGTCGAACTGCACAAAGATTCATTCGAGGAAGTGCGTTCTCGAATTCTTGAGCAGCTAACCGAATTCGGCGTGCCGACGATCCAAGCTCGGCGGCTCGTTGACGAATGGTTGATGTGTGGAGACTACCTTTTAAAGGAAATCGAAAAACGATTTGAGTTCATAGTCGGGAATCCGCCATATGTTCGGCAAGAGCTCATCCCAAATCCGCTTCTGGCTGAATATCGAAGGCGATACAAGACAATTTTCGACCGAGCCGATCTATACGTACCGTTCTACGAGCGCTCGCTCGGTCTCCTTGCAAAGAGTGGGAAGCTAGGTTTTATCTGCTCGGACAGGTGGACGAAGAATAGGTACGGGGAACCGCTACGCAAGTTGATAGCCTCCGAGTTTTGTATTGAGTCCTATATCGATATGGTTGATACCGATGCGTTTCTATCTGAAGTTACTACATACCCAGCAATAACCATCATTTCTAGGAAGAAGCCGCGGCCGGTCAGAATCATTCAGCGACCCAGTATTGAAAGAACAGTTCTCAACGCTGTCGTAAAAGATTTGAGGACGGACAAAACGAGCGCGGCGCCACTGCGACCACAACCTCGCGAGAATGGACCAGAGCAGCCGATCAGGCGTTGCGATGTGTGGTCTTTGCCCCTTCCCCCGATAAGCGGAGAGCTGATGGCGCAGGGCGGCGATTTCCAACTGCAATGAGAGCCGCGACCGAAGGGTGGAGGTGAGCAACGACAACAGAAAGCAGAGGACTCGAGCCATGACCCTGAGGGTGCCCAATGGTGGCGGAATTTTCAATAGAATCAACCGACACAGTTTATCGGGACCCACAGGAACCACTGACGTCGCCCGGGCATTGTTCGCCCAAATATTAGGCAGTGATAATTTATGCCTATTATTAGGGCATTTTCGGCTTGTCAAAAACCTGCCCGACCGTCTCCATTATCGGGGAATGGCGTAGCAACTAATTGAAAACAAAAGGGACAAATATTTTCTCCAGCGGAATTCGGAGATTGGCATGCTCTTTGCGATGCCATCAGTAAGGTGGTCGTGAACACCTAGAGCAGCCAAACTTATCTACAGTAAGGGATTCCCAATAATGAAACAGAGACTCGTGGTCGTCGGAAACGGCATGGCCGGCATGCGGACCGTCGAGGAGCTGCTCAAACTTGCGCCCGACCTATATGACATTACCGTTTTCGGGGCCGAGCCGCACGGCAACTACAATCGGATCATGCTGTCGTCGGTCCTGGCCGGCGAGAAGGCCCTGGACGAAATCATGCTCAACGACGAGCAATGGTACATCGATAACAACATCACCCTGCGCAAGGGCGAGGAAATCGTCCGGATCAACCGCAAGAAAAAACTGGTCGAGACCGCCGAAGGCGGCACGGTCGGCTATGACCGCCTGCTCCTCGCCACGGGGGCGGATCCCATCGTGCTACCCGTTCCCGGCCGTGATCTGCCCGGGGTCGTCAGCTTTCGTGAAATCCATGATGTGGAAGAGATGCTGGACGCCGCCGGCCAGCATCAAAACGCGGTGGTCATCGGCGGCGGACTACTGGGGCTGGAGGCCGCCCATGGCCTGATGAAGCAGGGCATGAAGGTGACGATAGTGCACCTGATGGACAACCTGATGGAAAGGCAACTGGACGCGGTGTCAGGCGCCATGCTGCGCCGCTCTCTTGAGGAGCGCGGACTGAATTTCCTGCTCTCGGCCGAGACCGAGGCCATCCTGGTAAAAAAGGGCAAATCGAAACGCGTTAGCGGCGTGAAGCTAAAAGATGGCACCAAGATCGACGCGGATATCGTGGTGATGGCCATTGGCATCCGCCCGTGCATTGCCTTGGCCCAGAATGTAGGTATCTATTGCGAGCGCGGCATCGTGGTCGGCGACACCATGCAGACTTACGATCCCGTGGTTTATGCCGTCGGCGAATGCATCCAGCACCGGGGCCAGACCTATGGCCTGGTCGCGCCGCTGTTCGAGCAGGCCAAGGTCTGCGCCAACCAGCTGGCCGCATATGGCCATGCCGCTTACAAGGGCTCGACGCTTTCCACCCGCCTCAAGGTAACCGGGATCGACCTGTTTTCGGCGGGGAATTTCGCCGATGCCGAGGACACCGAAACCCTACTGTTCCAGGATGCCGGCAGAAAGGTCTACAAAAAGTTGGTGCTCAAGGACAACCGCATCCAAGGCGCGGTGTTCATGGGCGATACGGCGGACGCGCCCCGGTTCTTACAACTTATGCGGGACAAGGTGGATGTATCCGACGACCGCGAGCGTCTGCTGTTCGGCCATTCAGCCCCCGGCGAAGCGGGACGCAGCGTCGAAAATGCCGTCCTCGCCCTCAGCGACGAGACCGAGGTCTGCGGCTGCAACGGGGTCTGCAAGGGTGATATCGTCCACGCCATCACCGAAAAGAAGCTGTTCACCCTGGACGATGTGCGTGCCCATACCAAGGCCTCTTCGTCCTGCGGATCATGCACCACCATGGTGCAGCAGATACTCAGCTACACCCTGGGCGGTGATTTTTCCGAGACTCCCGCCAAGAAGCCGCTGTGTAAATGCACCGAGTTCAGTCACGACGATATCCGCAAGTCGATCGACGACAACGAGCTCAAGACCATCCCAGAGCTCATGGCTTTCATGGCCTGGCTGACCCCGGACGGCTGCGCCACCTGCCGCCAGGCCCTCAATTACTACCTACTCTGCGCCTGGCCGGGGGAGTATGAGGACGATGGGCAGTCCCGTTTCATCAACGAGCGGGTGCACGCCAATATCCAAAAGGACGGCACCTATTCGGTGGTACCGCGCATGTGGGGCGGCCTTACCAACGCGGATGAGTTGCGCTCCATCGCCGATGTGGCGGAGAAATTCTCCATTCCCACCATCCATGTTACCGGCGGCCAGCGGATCGACCTGCTGGGCATCGACAAGGAAGACCTGCCGGGCGTCTGGCACGACCTGAACAAAGCTGGCATGGTCTCCGGACACGCCTATGCCAAGGGCGTGCGGACGGTGAAAACCTGCGTCGGCTCCGAATGGTGCCGTTTCGGTACCCAGGCCTCCATGGCCATGGGCGTCAAGCTGGAACAGGCCTGTTGGGGTTCCTGGACGCCGCACAAATTCAAAATGGCGGTATCGGGCTGTCCCCGCAATTGCGCCGAGGCAACGATCAAGGATTTCGGCGTTGTCGCGGTCGAAAGCGGCTGGGAGCTGCACATCGGCGGCAATGGCGGCGTCAAGGTGCGGGCCACTGACTTGTTGTGCAAGGTGGAGAACGAGGAAGAGGTCCTCGAATACTGCAACGCCTTTCTCCAGCTCTACCGGGAAGAGGCCCACTATCTGGACCGCACGGCACGCTGGCTGGAACGGACCGGCCTGTCATACGTCAAGCAGCGCATCGTAGAGGACGAAGCCGGACGCAAGGCGCTGGCGGGGCGCTTCCTCCATTCGCAGCGCTTCGCGCAACAAGATCCCTGGAAAGAGCGGGCCGAGAACACCGAGAGGCCGGCGGCGGCACACGAGTTCACGCCGCTGAAAATGGTGGTTGGACGATGAGCGAATGGATCGAAATTGGCAGGGTCGACGACATCCCCCTACGTGGCGCCCGAGTCCTCAAAACCAAGTGCGGCGATATCGCCTTGTTCCGTAGCGCCGACGACCGGATATTTGCCCTCGACGACCGCTGCCCGCACCGAGGCGGCCCGCTGTCGCAAGGCATCGTGCATAGCTGGAAAGTCACCTGTCCGTTGCACAATTGGGCCATCGAACTGGTCAACGGCAAGGCCGTGGCCCCGGACGAAGGCTGCGCAACCAAATACCCGGTGCGCATCAAGGGCGGTGTGATTTCCTTACAGCTGGCCGTCGGCCTCATACCGCAAAGCAATTTGGAAGTTGTTTCGGCCTGATCCGCTCTCTCCGAGAGCATGGAATCTAGTTACAGTCAAAGGAATTAGCCATGTACATGGACACTGTCGATCACTTCGCCCGCGTCGCCGAAAAGAAAGCGGGATTGCTCAAGAACAATCCCACATCCTTCTTTATCGGCTCGATGATGGCTGGGGCGTATGTGGGGCTAGGGGTCATCCTGATTTTCACCCTCGGCGCCTTTGTCGACCCCTCGGTCCGCAAGCTGGTCATGGGAGGTGCTTTCGGTATCGCCTTGACCCTGGTGGTTTTCGCGGGATCGGAACTGTTCACTGGCCATACCATGTTCATGAGCATCGGCTGGCTGCGCGGCAAAACCAACGGCAAGGATCTGGCCGGATCGTGGAGCATGACCTGGCTTGGTAATCTGACCGGCGCGCTGCTGCTGGGCCTGCTTTATTACACCGGCAAGGGAGCTCTCATGGGCGCCGGTTCGGATCTCTTAAACGACGTCGCCGCCGCCAAGATGAGTAAATCCGGCGCGCAGCTTTTTGCCCTGGGGATCCTTTGCAACTGGCTGGTCTGTCTGGCCCTGTGGATGGCGGCACGGACCCAGAGCGATGCCGCCAAGTGCATCGTCATATTTTGGTGTCTGCTCGCCTTCATCGCTTCGGGTTATGAGCATTCCGTCGCCAACATGACGATCTTCGTAATCGCCCTGCTCGGCGAACACCCGGCGACGGTGTCCCTGGCGGGGATGGTCCATAACCTGCTCTGGGTGACGCTTGGCAACGCGGTCGCCGGCGCCGTGTTCATGGGCATGGGTTACTGTCGGGCCACACCCGAGGCCTCGTCCCGGCCAACAGTTGCCGGCTCGGCTCGGTTCGGGGGACACCGCTTTGCAGGACGAGCGCGGCATTTCCATGCATTCGACCGTACCACGATGCAACGTGATCGCAAAGAAAATTCATCGGAAACAGACGGTTAGGAATGTAGCGGAACGTTGGTGAATACCACCTGAATCAGCTCTTAATCAGTTGGTTCGGGGTTCGAGTCCCTGATGGCCCACCATTTCCGCCGAGCGGTTGTTTTGAAGAGCGGGGAGGGCAAAACTGTGACCCCCGTCACAGTGCCTCGGCATAGGACTTGAAGACAAATTGTGCACAATGTGACAACTTTAACAGTTCGTGTCTCGGAAGCGTATAGGGCACGGCGGCCCTTTTTGGTTCGTTCGTGCTCAGAATAATAATTAGGCATCGCAGCGATTTCGCGAGAGCCAGATAGTTCGGACTGTCTTGAACAAAAAAGGCAGCAGAACGTTTAGGCAGTATTCGGGAGGGTAAGAGTGCGACCGCACGCGGCCGATCATGTCGCGTTTCATGGACGGGACGTTGCCAAAACAATTCTCGTCGCCGACGACGATCGAACGGTGCGGGCAGTGCTCGCGCGGATCCTCGAAGCGGATGGGTTCAAAGTCGTCCAGGCGGAACGCGGCGAGAAATGCCTTTTCCTATCGATGGAAAAAAAAATCGACGGATTCCTCGTCGATTTGAATATGCCGGGGCTCGATGGCGTCGAGTTGTGTCGTCGGCTTCGCTCACTGGAGCGGCATAAACTTACACCGATCATTTGCGTCACGGGGAACGATGACGATACCTCCGTGAGCCGGGCGTTCGCTGCCGGTGCCGACGACTTCATAGCAAAACCGGTCAACCCGACGACGCTTCGCGCGCGCCTGACCGGTCACCTTCAGAAGATGGATTACATGCAGGAGATGGAGCGGGTCCGCAAGAACCTGAATCGATACATCTCTCGTCGAACTCAGACGATGGTCGAGGCCTACTCGATTACCGGTATGTTACCGACGCCCGAGCAACAGGACGTATGCGTGTTGTTTTCTGACGTTCGGGGATTTACCCAATTGAGCCAGGAACTCGAACCGACGATCTTGTTCAATACATTGAGCGGGCATCTCGGCATGCAGGTCGATTGCGTTTATCGTCACGGCGGCTATGTCGACAAATTCGCCGGCGACGGAATTATGGCGGTATTCGATTCCGACCAACGCGTCGTCGAAGCTTGCCGCTGCGCGCTCGAGATCATGGAAACGACTGAATCCGGAAGCATGGGCCGCGACGCGCAGAGGTTGGAGTTGGGTATCGGCATCCATTCGGGTTCGGCGCTGGTGGGGAACATCGGGTCCGACAAGCACCTAGACTATTCCGTCATCGGGGAAACCGTGAACCTTGCGGCCCGGTTGTGCGGTTGCGCCGATCCGATGTCCATCGTGGTCTCCGAAACCATCGTGGATCGTGGACACGGGGGGAGCGGTTTGGCTTTTACGGCGCCGTGCGAAGTCAAGATCCGGGGCGTCGACGACTCGCTGACCGTATTCAACGTGGAGCGGGCACCTAAATTTCGTTGAAGTCCTGGGACCGGATTCGGGTTCCGTTCGCTTGAGCGATCGCTCGTCCAAGCAGCGGGCGTCACTCAGCTTATGGATACCCTGCGTCGTTCAGTGCCGAGTCCAGTTCGTTTTTCCGGTATCCGGTGAATTTCCGCTCGCCAACCACGATAGTTGGCACCGTCAATGGTCCGCCGGTGACCTCCGCGAGTTCTGCTTGAGTGTCCGGGTCCTCGGAGGAATCTTTTTCGGAAAACGGCACCTTTCTGCGTTGAAGCTGGTTGCGTACCAAATCGCATGCATCACAATTTGGTGCGGAAAAAAATACGATCGGATGCTGGTCGGCGATTTCCTCGATCGAGGGTGCTTCTTCCTTAGGCTCCGAGCGCAGCTGTCGAGTGGATTTGACCGACATCCCGGGCGGGCATTTGTCCCGGAAAGACGATTTACCACTTCCGTCAACGCATTCGACGACTGTGAGCGCGGGTGCCGCGAGCGGAATGAACAATGAAATCAAGCAGCATGCGATGCGATTTATCGATGATCTCATCGGACCCTTACTCCCTTTTCCAAAGTCGTTCGCCGTGCGGGCGATTCGCCCAGATTATAACAGCCTGCACCGTACGGACACGGTTGTCAGGGGTATCAAACCCGTGAACCAGTCACTATAATAGCGACAAATTTGGCCAAAGCTACCGTGGTCACTTGAAAGCGAGGCATAGACGGCCGACGCCGAGACTTGGGTTGGATGAGCGAAGCGGGTGTAGGGCCCATCGGACGAGGGTTAAAGTCCGTGCGAAAGTGGCGGAATTGGTAGACGCGCTGGCTTTAGGTGCCAGTGGGGCAACCCGTGAGAGTTCGAGTCTCTCCTTTCGCACCACACTCGATCCCGTATAGTCCAGCCTCGAAACGCCGGCGTCCGCCGGCATTGTGTATGTCTGACGAAATTGTGAATCGTTATGCAAGTATCAGTTGAGCAGCCCAGCACCCTGGAACGCAAGATGACCGTCGAGGTGCCGGAAGAGCAGATTTCCGGCCGTGTCAACGATCGGCTGCAGGAACTTGGCCGCACCGTGAAAGTGGACGGCTTCCGGCCCGGGAAGGTGCCGCTGAAGGTCGTCGAGCGCCGTTTCGGGGCACGCGTTCGAGAAGAGGTGCTGAGCGAAGTTATGCGGTCGAGCTTCTCGGATGCGATGAACCAGGAAGATCTGAAACCGGCCGGTGAGCCAACCATCGATCCGGTCGAAATGGGGCCGGGAAATGGAATGAGCTACACGGCGACCTTCGAAGTGTATCCGACGGTCGAACTCGCACCGGTCGAGACGCTCATTGTGGACCGCCCGGTCTGTGAAATCGCCGATGTAGATCTGGATAAGATGGTCGCGACGCTTCGCGAGCAGCACAAGACATGGGACGAGGTTGATCGGGCCGCTGAGGACGGCGACCAGGTGATCATCGATTTCGAAGGGAAGGTCGACGGTGAGGTGTTCGACGGCGGCGTCGCCTCGGATTTCGAACTCGTACTCGGCACCGGTCACATGATCGACGGATTCGAAGACGGCCTCGTGAGCAAGTCGGCCGGAGAGACAGTCGAATTGAAGTTGAAATTCCCCGCTAATTATCGGGTCGAGACGCTTGCCGATAAAGACGTGGAATTCACGATAGAGATCAAGAGCGTGTCGGCGCCGGTGCTACCCGATCTGGATGATGAATTCTTTCAGAAATTTGGGGTCGAAACAGGAGGCGAAGAGGATTTTCGCGCGGAAGTTCGAGAGAACATGGAACGCGAGCGGGATCGTTCGCTGCAGCGCCGGTTCAATTCGGGCGTTCTGGAGAAAGTCAGCGATGCTAACGAACTTACTTTACCTCGGGCGCTAGTCGCTGCGGAGATGGCGAGAATGCAGCAGCAAGCGGTACAGTCGATGCTCCAGCGGGGCGCTCAGCCCGGAGAGCTTGATCTCTCGAGCATGACCAACCTTTTCGAGGAACCGGCGAAAAAAAGGGTAAAGCTTGGCCTGTTAATGGCCGAAATGATAAAAGACGCCGGGATTGTCGCCGATCCTGCCAGAGTTCGCGGGCTGGTCGAATCGATGGCTTCGAGTTACGAGGATTCGGCCGCGGTGGTGAAATGGTATTACGAAGATCCACAGCGTTTACAAGAGATTGAGGCAATGTGCCTGGAAGACGAAGCTGTGACGTGGATCGCAGAACGGGCACAAGTTAATGAGGTATCGATCTCGTTTGACGATCTTATGAATCCAGGGCAGACTGACGAGTAAACATGGGCTTATTATCGACCTTATGATGGACAAAAGCATGAACTCGCGGGGCCACGATATTCAGGCGCTGAATCTCGTTCCAATGGTAGTGGAGCAATCGGCGCGCGGTGAGCGCTCCTACGACATCTATTCCAGGCTGCTGAAAGAGCGGGTAGTTTTCCTTGTCGGTCCCATCGAAGACGCTGTTGCAAACGTAATCGTTGCTCAATTATTGTTTTTGGAATCGGAGAATCCTGATAAAGATATTCATTTCTATATCAATTCGCCGGGTGGATCGGTTACGGCGGGGCTGGCGGTATACGACACCATGCAATTCGTGAAGCCGGCCGTCAGCACGATGTGCGTGGGTCAGGCGGCCAGCATGGGGGCGCTACTGCTCGCTGGCGGCGAGAGCGAGAAGCGCTTTTGCCTACCGCACTCGCGGGTCATGATCCATCAACCGTTGGGCGGTTTTCAGGGACAAGCGACCGATATCGACATCCATGCACGGGAGATACTGTCGGTACGAGATCGTCTCAACGAAATCTTGTCCAAGCATACCGGGAAACCCGTCGATAAGGTCGCGGTGGATACAGAGCGCGATAATTTCATGAGCGCGGCAGACGCTAAGGATTACGGAATAATAGACGCCGTATTGAGCGACCGAGACGCGGCCGAACCGACAAAGATCGACAGCCCAAGTCCGGCGTGAAACGCCATTTGTAATTGGGAATCGTCCAGAGGCAGAGCGAATGAGCGAAGGTAAGAACTCAAAAGGCGGCGACGGTGACCGGCTTTTGTATTGCTCCTTTTGCGGGAAGAGTCAGCACGAAGTTCGCAAGTTGATAGCCGGACCTTCTGTATTTGTCTGTGACGAGTGCGTTGAGCTATGCAACGATATTATCCGCGAAGAGATCCAAGAAAAATCGGGTGGCGGCGTCGGCAGTAAATTGCCGATACCTGAAGAAATAAATCATATTCTGGACGACTATGTCATCGGCCAAAGGCAAGCGAAGAAGATCCTGGCGGTTGCCGTTTACAACCACTACAAACGATTAGATTCGCACGTCAAACAGAGCGACGTAGAACTCGCAAAGAGCAACGTGTTACTTATTGGTCCGACCGGAAGCGGCAAGACCCTGCTCGCCGAGACCCTGGCGCGCCTGCTGAATGTCCCGTTCACGATTGCCGATGCGACGACACTGACCGAGGCGGGATATGTCGGCGAAGACGTCGAGAACATCATTCAGAAGCTGTTGCAGAAATGTGACTACGACGTCGAAAAGGCTCAGACCGGCATCGTATACATTGACGAGATCGATAAGATATCGCGGAAATCCGATAACCCGTCCATAACACGCGACGTTTCGGGCGAGGGTGTGCAACAGGCCCTGTTGAAACTCATAGAGGGGACCGTTGCTTCGGTTCCTCCACAGGGCGGGCGCAAGCATCCGCAGCAGGAATTCCTGCAAGTCGACACGTCGAACATATTGTTCGTTTGTGGCGGTGCGTTCGCCGGGCTCGACAAGATTATTCGCGAGCGGTCCGAAAAAGGCGGTATCGGGTTTTCGGCCGAGGTAAAGAGCAAGGCGGACAAGAAAACGACTGGGGAAGTGTTGCACCAGGTCGAACCCGAAGATTTAATTAAGTACGGATTGATCCCCGAATTTGTCGGGCGGTTGCCCGTAATTGCCGTGCTCGATGAACTCCATGAGTCGCAATTGGTCAAAATACTCGTAGAGCCGAAAAATGCTTTGACGAAACAATATGGACGATTGTTCGAAATGGAAGGCTGCGACCTTGAATTTCGGGAAGATGCGCTGAGCGCGGTCGCGCGGAAAGCGGTTGAACGGAAAACGGGCGCTCGCGGTCTCCGATCGATACTCGAGCAGAATTTGCTGGATACTATGTACGAGTTACCATCTCTGGACAATGTCGCGAAGGTTGTCGTCGACGAAGGCGCAATCACCGGAGAGTCCAAACCATTAATTATCTACGAAGGATCGGACATTCCGAAGGCCGCACCGGATTGAACCAAGAGCCTCCGTCGGCAAGGCGGGACGGGGTTGGCCACTTTCCGAAGGGGTGACTGCGCGGATGTACCCGTGATTGCTGCGACGGTATTTCCACTAGTCTATCGAGCGGCACGTTCCGTGAAGCGCCTTGACAAATTTCTGAGTTTTCGAGAAACAGTCCTATGACCGAGTCTACTACCCTAGCCGTATTGCCCCTGCGCGACGTCGTTGTTTACCCGCATATGGTTATTCCACTTTTCGTCGGGCGTGACAAATCCATCCGCGCATTGGAGTCGGCGATGGAAGACGCCAAGCAGATATTGTTGGTGGCACAGCGCAGCGCGGCCGACGACAATCCGTCGGTCGAAGATGTTCATGAAGTGGGCACCGTGTCGAACATCTTGCAGTTACTGAAACTGCCGGACGGTACCATTAAGGTGCTGGTCGAAGGAGTCAAGCGGGCGCGCATCGTGGATTTCGTTGAGACCGACAGTTTTTTTTCCGCCATCACCGAAGAGCTGGAGCCTGAGCCGATTACCGAACGAGAAGGCGAAGTGCTTACGAGATCGTTGATGGGGCAGTTCGACCAGTACGTAAAGCTAAATAAGAAGGTTCCCCCAGAGATTATCTCCTCTCTGTCGAGCATCGATGACCCTTCGCGTTTAGCAGATACCATCGCCGCGCACATGTCGATCAAGATTCAGGATAAGCAGGAGGTATTGGAGTACGTCAATCTTCGCGAGCGATTGGAGCATTTGATTAGCTTGATGGAATCTGAGATCGACCTCCTGCAGGTTGAGAAGCGTCTGCGCGGTCGGGTCAAAAAGCAAATGGAGAAAAGCCAGCGCGAATACTATTTGAACGAGCAGATGAAGGCTATTCAAAATGAGCTCGGAGAGTCTGAAGACGGTTCTAACGAATTCGACGAGCTTGCCGCAAAAATCGCCGATTCTGGGATGCACAAAGATGCTCGAGCAAAAGCGGAATCCGAACTCAAGAAATTGAGGATGATGTCGCCGATGTCCGCCGAAGCGACTGTGGTGCGTAACTATATCGACTGGATCCTTAGTGTACCCTGGAAGAAACGGACTAAAACCAGCCGGGATCTCGAACGGGCAGAAACGATACTCGACGAGGATCATTACGGACTCGAGAAAGTCAAAGAGCGCATCGTCGAATATCTCGCCGTGCAGCAACGGGTCAAGAAACTGAAGGGCCCAATACTTTGTTTGGTGGGTCCGCCAGGTGTCGGCAAGACCTCGCTAGGTCGTTCGATCGCGCGCGCAACCAATCGTAAGTTTGTCCGAATGTCTCTCGGCGGTGTGCGCGACGAAGCCGAGATTCGTGGTCACCGACGAACATACGTTGGTTCGTTGCCCGGAAAAATTTTGCAGAATATGGCCAAAGTGGAAACTCGCAATCCGCTATACCTGCTGGACGAAGTGGACAAAATGGCGATGGATTTCCGCGGCGATCCGGCGTCCGCGCTGCTAGAGGTCTTAGATCCGGAACAGAATAATTCTTTCAACGACCATTACCTGGAAGTCGATTATGACCTTTCAGAGGTTATGTTTATTACTACCGCGAACAGTCTGAATATCCCCGCTCCCTTGCTCGATCGAATGGAGGTGATCCGGCTTGCGGGGTACACAGAAGACGAAAAGGTCAATATTGCTAAGAAGTATTTGATTCCGAAGCAACTCAAGAATAACGGGCTGAAGCCAGAAGAAATCAAGATATCCGAATCCGCAATTCGGGAAATTATTCGATATTACTCAAGGGAAGCAGGCGTACGTAATCTCGAACGCGAAATCGCGACGGTTTGCCGCAAAGTGGTCAAGCGGATCCTGCAGAAGGATCCCGGCCGAGCCGTTTCGGTGACTGCAAAGTCAATGGAAAAATATCTCGGTGTAAAGAGATTCCGGTATGGTTTGGCTGAAGATGAGGACCGGGTCGGTCAAGTAACGGGACTCGCATGGACCGAAGTCGGCGGTGATCTTCTGACGATTGAAGCCGTCGTAGTTCCGGGTAAGGGCAAAGAAACGTATACCGGCCGCCTTGGCGATGTCATGCAAGAATCAATTAAGGCTGCCATGACGGTTGTTCGAAGCCGAGCATCGGCGCTCGGCGTCAAACCAGATTTCTATCGAGACAACGACGTCCATTTTCACGTGCCCGAAGGTGCGACGCCGAAAGACGGGCCGAGCGCCGGAGTCGGCATGTCGACGGCGCTGATTTCAGCTTTGACCGGCATACCGGTCAAAGCCAATGTGGCGATGACCGGGGAGATTACTTTACGCGGCGAAGTCTTACCGATCGGAGGATTGAAAGAAAAGCTGCTGGCTGCTCTTCGCGGTGGTATTAAGACAGTCCTGATCCCGATAGAGAACGAGCGCGAACTGAAGGAAATACCGAATAACATAAAGCAAGGCCTTGATATTAAGCCGGTACGTTGGATCGATGAGGTATTCGGCCTGGCGTTACAGCGGATGCCTGATCCGTTGCCACTCGAAGATGTTGCCGATGAAAGTATCGGTCAAGACAGTTCTGAATCTGAAGAAGATTCGGACGTGATCAGACCGCATTAAGTCTGTCGGTGCCGGCGCGTGATGCACTTGCTTGACGCTCTCAGGGGTGCTTGGTATAACGACCGAGTCGTAGAGACTCGAAACATGCCAAGGAAATAAATCGAATATCAACCAAAACTTACTCACGCTGGGTATGTGATTTGAAGGGGAATTCACGCATGAACAAAGCAGAATTAGTTGACTCTGTAGCGGATGCTGCAGACCTATCAAAAGCCAGCGCCGCGCGCGCGGTCGATGCGGTGACCGATGCAATCGCGAATGTGCTCAAGAACGACGAGCAGGTTACTCTCGTCGGCTTTGGAACTTTTAGCGTGCGCAAGCGCGCCGCCCGGTCGGGTCGCAATCCGAGAACGGGCGAGACGATCAATATCAAAGCGTCGAATGTCCCCGCTTTCAAACCTGGAAAAGCCCTCAAGGATGCCGTAAACTGACGCGCTTCCCGAGGGTGCTTAGCTCAGTTGGG
>PVBE010587066.1_pt1 | contig 14335 bp, 11 predicted proteins | sample 1631181 | NCBI WGS metagenome assembly PVBE01 (sample SAMN08397723, study PRJNA350692) | Marine metagenome, whole genome shotgun sequencing project. | isolation source: water | place: Pacific Ocean | collected 2012-04
AAATACCTTACGCTTGGGAAACGCGTTAATCTGTTGAAAACCCTATTTCACGGATCAGTCTACGCCTCGGCCAATAGGCGGATCTTAAAACAGCGGGATCCAATTAACGCTGGTGCCCTTCGCCCGAGCTGTAACTAGCCAGAACATATTCAAGACCAAACTGTTCCCACGAAAACTTTACGAGAATGCTGTCGGGATCCATGGTCCAAACATCGCCGACGCCGCCAATAAGAAAGTGCGTTGCGTCAAAGGTGCCGGCAGGTACTTTAATTGTCTCTTCACCGATAAATTCCAAAGCTTGTGGTTCCAGTTTTCCGATAGTCGGCTTTGTGAGGTCAGGCATTGAATCGATATTGTAAATAGATCCGGTTTGCTCTCCGCCCTGAACACGATCGTAGTACCACGTGTGCCAGCCATCACCGGCTAGTGGATGAGTGACGATTGAAAATCCTTCAGGCACTTCGATCGTTTCGTTAATGCGCCCCTGGGGACCGTTGGTAATGGCTTCAAGCGTCCTGCCGTTTACCGCAAACATACCCGATCCTTTGAATTGCCCTTGGGTCCAATAGGAAACGTAAGCTTCGATCGGGCGAAAATCTTGAGCGACGCGCAACGTCGCCGTGAGATGTCCGTTGCGTGCATAAAGGTCGTTCCACATGCGCATCGTCCGCGACCCGTCCGGATGCACGGTCAACGTCCAGTCTTCCGTTCCCCGCTCGCGACCATCAGAAATTCCGCGATAAAGATACGTCCCCTTGGCCCACCGAACGATATTTGTGTTGGGACCTCGGTTTTCTTCTTCTTGGGCTTGGGTGTTTACTACAAAGCCGAATATAAACGTCGCGAGTCCAACAAGCCAGACGACCGTCATCAAGGATACACATCGCCATTCTGCAATTCTTTTGAAGTCTTTTTTCATTGATGGTTCTCCCTATTTATAGATGCCGGTCAGTTGGCTGTAGTATGGAAGTGACTAATCTCTAAGCACCTTCGCCCACGTCTGATATGTTAGTTCATAAACGAAGTGTGTGCGAGATAGAAGCATAGAGCTCAGAAATGGGGAGGATTAAATGATTTCGAGATAAGGATTCGCTTACGCCGTCGCAGCGATAACTATATTTTCCTCATCGCCTCTTCAAGCCAAGCTGGTGCGCGCTGCAATCGATTTCTATGATCCGAGGAGTCTAGTAAAACCCTTGTAAAAATGGGGGCAGCATCAAAAATGAACTGATTATTTGGTGCCTCAGGGGAACCGTCTATGGCGTCGTGGGCCAAAAGGTTCGCCCACTTTGGGGTCTCCATAGCATCAATTTCAACCATTTTGAATAGCGGGCGGCGTAGTCTATTTGATGACCATGTCGAGTTCAACTATCAGTGCGATCTTTAGACCGGTGAGTACATTAAGGTATTCGATAATCCCTATACGGATAAAACTATCGAGTTGGGTTATCGCCCTTTTGGCCCTAATATGCTCTTGCTCAGTGAAGACAGCATCACGTTGCCGGCTGAGCGCGAGGAATTTAGGTCAGTCAAACTCAAAACTACAGTCGGATCGGCACACATTCATGATAATGACGCTTGGTTCTTTGAGGGCTTTTATACCGAAGTTCCATTAATGGGCACAGACGGCAAGGCGTGATACACCAACGACATGACAACCTACAAAGGTTAGCTGGATGAGTTAAACGATGAAGACGTCTCGTCTGTGCAAGTGACCTTGTCGTTTCAAAGTGTCGTGTTGTTGGCGGGCCAGAACGGCCATATGATGAGCTGGTTGGCTGACAAGGAATTATTCGGCCGGGACGGTTTGCTGCCGTGGTTTCCAAACGCGGCCAAACGAGAAGATCCGGAAATGATTTGTGATGCTGAAAAACTCATTGAACCGTCTTTAAGTCATCGACGCAGGCAAGGACCGGTGTAAATCTAATTCACTCTGAATTACGGTGCGGGAATGAGCTGACGGTCGTACCTCAGCGCCCGCATAAAAAACCGGCCGGGGTGCACAAGCTCTACCAAACTGCGCTCCAGCGGCAAGGGATCGCCCGCGACCTGGCTTGCGATGAGTTCGGCGGATAACAGCGCCGTCGTCAGGCCGCGCGAGCCCAGCCCCAGATGGACGTAAAGGCCCGGCACATAACGTGCTGCCGGATAACGTCTGAGCTGTCCTTGTCTGATACCTTCATAAGCAACCTCGTAGAAATGCACATCCGGCATCGCTCCGACAACTGGGTTGTGGTCGGGCGTGGTGCAGCGCACGGAGACACGGCCCGACTTTGGCGCGGAGTCGGAACCATAGGCAAGCTCGGGAAGATGGTCTCTAAGCGCGGTAATGTTGCGCAGATTATCCGTGGTGCGAACCTCTTGGCTTTTACTCGCTGCATCGATCGGCAGAGGCTGGTACGTCGCTCCGACGATGTGCTGACCCTGGTAAGACGGCGTGATGTAGTTTCCAAACGTAACGACGTTCTCCAAATTGGCGCTCAACTTTGTTTCTGGCAAATACGTGATTTGACCACGGAAGGCTTCCAAAGGAAGTGCCGCGACTTCAGAAAAGCGGTACGCCTCTGCGCCGTTTGCCACAATGATTATATCAGCAATCGCGAAATTAGTACCTGCGCTGTCTGCTACGTGCCACTCTCCATCTTGAAACGATATGTCGCTGACGGCCGTATCCAAACGAATATCAACGCCGTCGACGAGGCTGGTGCACAGAGAAGCGGGATTGAGCCAACCTCCTTGGGGAAAATAAAGGGACCCGCCCCAGATGGGGGCGCCCGCTACGCGGCTCGCTTCGTCAGCGGTCAGAGCGACCAACATCTCTTTCGGCAGCGCCTCGGCTTTGGTCAGTGCGCTCTGTCGCCGTCGATCTACTTTATCAGCGCTCAATTGTATGACACCGCAAAGATCGTAACCGACTGAGACCTTTTCTGACGACGAACGTGTTAGTTCCTGAATTGTGTAACGGTAAGACTCAGCATGAAAACGCCCGTCGGGAGACAGATCGGAGGTCAAACGCGGCATAATAATGCCGATATCATTCCCCGAAGCGCCCTGCGCCAACGACGACTGGCGTTCAACCAGCGTGCAGTGCCATTGGCGCCTCTGCAATGCTGCGGCAACACTGCAGCCGGCAATGCCGCCGCCGATGATAAGCGCGCGCCCAGGCTTTCCAATGGGACTTGGCGTTTGATACCAGGGCGCCCCCCGACTGAGCGCTGGGTGCCCGGAAAATCGGCCGCGCAACATCGAGCGCTTGCGACCATATCCCGCCGCCCTTTCTACGACGAAACCGGCGCGTTCGAGCCGGCGTCTCACAGTGCCCGCGACCGTGAAGGTCGCAAGCGCTGCTGCGGGCCGAGACAATCGTGCTATTTCAAGAAAGGCATCCTGGGCCCACATATCATCGTTGCAGCGCGGCGCAAAACCATCAAGAAACCAAGCGTCAATTTGAGCTTCCAGATTCTCCAACGCGCTCAATACATCATCCATGATCAGAGTGAGCGTGACGTCATCATTAAAATGAAGGTGATGATACCCTCGATGAGGCCAGGGATATGACTCATACAATTGGCCCGCTAGTCTTGAAAGCTCCGGCCACGGACGAAGTGATCTAGCGAGGTCTCCCTTTTCCAAGGGGAAACCCTCGATCGAGACATAATTGAGGCGCGCGCCGCTAGGTCTGGATCGACGCCATAGATCCCAGCAAGCCAGGAAATTTAGGCCGGTTCCAAATCCCAACTCGCAAATAGAGAAATGCCGCTGACCCTTCCAAGCCTGAGGCAGACCATTTCCGGTCAGAAATACATGGCGGCTTTCCGCTAGTCCGTCTCCGTGGGAAAAGTAGACATCGCCGAATTGCATTGAGATCGGAATCGCACCACCCGACCACTTGATTTGTGCTCGTTTGATCGGGTCCGGCTTTCGTTGCGGGGGCATTGAAAGAGGATCCTTATTTGAAGAGCTAATAAGTGCTAGAAGTGGGGAAAACGTATGATGTCATTTGGACGCGCGAACGCTGGGTGTGCTCTCTGCAATCACCCGCCTAATGGAGGGCAAAGCCTCGTGCGTTGCTTGCCACCCTAAATCGATCAGTTCGTCCGCACGATCAAACTCCACCCAAGTAATGTGGCCAATCTTTGGAACTATATGTATATTCGGTGGGGATCCAACTAATTTAGATTTGGTCAACTCCCGCATATAAAGCGATGCCGATGTAATCAGCACGCTCACTAAATTTGGCTCTTTTTCGCTATTCGCAAAGAGACGCTTGGCAAACCCGGATAGAGGACTCTTCCAGTTTTGCTCTTTTCGGTCCCGATTATCGCGGCGTATCTTGTCCCCCTTATAGGGGTCATCGTCTATCAATCCTGCGGCGCGTGCTCGGCCCTGATAGTCTCCTGTAATGTCAATGGCGATGACTACGTCCGCACCTAAGCTGCGAACAACCGACACCGGTAGCGGATTAACGAGACCACCGTCGACCATCAACTTATCCTTCGCGTTTACAGGCGTAAAGACTCCAGGCAGCGATATAGATGAACGAATTGCATTAACCAGAGAGCCCCTTGTGAAAACCACTTCCGACCCATTTACCAAATCCGTCGCAACCGCCGCGTAGGGTTTCCGCAAGTCTTCGATTACAAGATCTCCAAAATGTGATTTGAGTTCTTTAACGACTGCGCTCCCCCCCATGAGTCCGCGCCCTCGAATTTGAAGATCCGTGAGCGCCAGAATTTGCTTCCAATCCATTGAACGCGCCGTCTCTTCGAGAGCGGCCAGCTTATCGGTGATATAGGAAGCCCCAGCAATCGCGCCGATGGAAGTTCCCGCAACGCAATCGGCCTCAATGTCTGCTTCTATCAATGCCTTCAGCGCTCCAATATGCGCCCAGCCAAGCGCCGCACCGCCACCTAACGCAAATCCTACTCGCGGACGTTCAGACATAAAACTTACGATTCCTAATTACAAAAATATCCAAATCCTGAAGAATCTGTTCATTCGGCATTCACAAAGAGAATTCTAACGTCATCTTTCGCAACCTTTGGGCGATGGGGTGAGCGAAGAGAGAGGTCAATGATATGTCCAAATCCAAGACGGCTATTGCGATGGGCATCCTCATTCTGCTCGGAACAATGGCATTCGCGCCTCCGACATCGGCCGGACCGCGTATCGGGTTCAGAATAGGGATTGTCTTGGACAATAACTATTATAATCCAGGATATGGCCGATATTGGGTAGATGGATATCAAGCTGGCTATTGGTACGCGTGGGAACGATCCTTGCGTTACAACTACTGGGATGCCTATTACGGCGGTTATGATTGCCACCCCGCATTCATGTTCGGTTACCAGCTCCGGCGCAGAGCACGATACGAAGCGATCATCTGTTATGACGAATACGGGGACTATTTTGCTGCACATAATACGTGGGGTGCCCTGTCCTATTTCAGCAGTGGGTTCTGGATCGATCTGGGTAGCCGCAGATGGCAAGACAACCGCTGGGATTGGTATGGGCTTAGAAACCGGGATCGCCGCAGGTGGCGAAACCGCGGCTGGAATCGCAGAGATTTCGCGCGGCGACGGTTCGATCGCCGACGCAACGTGAACAGGCAACGTGGTGTTGAGCGACGGCGCGGGATCACACAACAGCGCAACTTAAATCGGCAACGCAACGTGGACAGACAGCGTGGCGTTAACCGACAACGCAACAGAAATCAGCAGCGCAGTGCTAGACGGCAGCGACAGATCAATCAACAGCGTACTGTCATCCAACAGCGCAACGGCAACCGGCAGAGCAACGCCAGACGCCAGCGCGACCGTGCTCAACAGCAAGACGCAGGACGCCAGCGCAATGTTAATCGTCAACAAATGAGACAACGGGAGGCGACGCGGCAACGTAAAGCCAGAGGCCAACGCAACGCTAACCGGCAACGCAACGCTCGGAGACAAGGCGGTGCCCAACGGAGCCGCAACGGTCGAAGACGCGGGCGCTAAACAGCCATTGAATTTCTAAGTTGAATTGGCGTCCAACACGAATAAGGCAGGCGCCGATTGCTTTTGTGTTATGGCGCCGCAGTCCACTCTCAAAACTGGACTCTTATTCCCTTTCTTCGAGAAAGTCCTCAAAATCTTTGGGCACTGCATTTTCCAGCATCTTGCGGACCATGGTAAGCGGCGCCATCGGTGCTTCCGCGTAGGCCGTTAGCTTCCATTCCCCGTCCACGCGACGAAACACGGCCATGACCCGGTCCCAACTGGTCATGGGCTGCGAGCGCATCACTTTGATGTCGAAGTGCAGGATATAAGTGGCAAGTGCCACATCGGGGGCGAGATAGTGAGCTCTGACTTCTGAATAACGATTGCGGATGCCATCTAAGACCTGCGTGTCCGGCAAGGGATTAAAATATTTGTTGATGGCCTCCCATCCGTACATTGGGGTCTCGACTTCCTCAGCCATATACATAGGAAACGCGTCGTCTCGGTCCCACATAGATAAAAGGGCTTCGTAATCTTGGTGATTGTAGCGTTCGGCGTAAGTATAGAGAAAACTCTCGATGTCCTCGATCAGTTGACGCTGTTCTGGATTTGCTGCGGTAGTGAACTCCGCTGCATCAGGCAGTTTTTGTTCGTGAGCGCCTGCTAGTGCCGCACCTGAATAAAGCAAGGCAAAAATGAATACGATAGTACGCATGAATTCCCCTTCGATGTTTGTTAAAAATGGGATGAAGTTATGTTATCCAATCACCTCTACTCGCTTTTTCGCTCTCTATCGATCACCTGCTTGAAGACGCTCCATGAATTGACCATGGGCCGGAAGTCGTCGAGCGACGGTGGATCGGCGTAGATAGGATAGTAGGTCGCCACTTCCTGCTTCATGCGGTCGGACAAGCCGCCAAAATTGGCGATCTTTTGGCCGGCTGCATGAAAATACATGATCCCTTGCCGCCCACCCATTTGCATCCAGGGCATCCAAGGCGCCACACGTGAGTAAGTCAGGGTGAGATCCATGACCTCATCGTTTGTCGCATCCAAGAGTTCCTCTTCCCCCATGAAGAGGTAAAAAACCTCGGACGCGTGATACATGCCGCCGACATATTTCTGATAATTGCCGCCCAATGGATTTTTATAAAACAATATTTTTTCTGCAGTGGTCCACACCTTGCCATCTCGGAATGTGCCCTCAAATTCGTGCGGCATTTTATTTTCATCGAGCGCATAAAAAGGGAACGGGAAACTCATGGGATCGTTCGAGGTATGAATGACCCTGACCTTTTTGCCGGTCCAAGGATTGTCCCACGTCCGCAAGATTTTATTGGTTTCTGGGTCGAGATAGAGAACGATTTCGCGGGCAACGATGCGGAAGCCATAGCCGCGTATATCGTCTTGATAGGTTTTGCAATTGCGGTTGTTGAATCCCTCGATGTTAAACAAATGCCGGTCCGGTTCTCCTTGGATATGGCTGTAGACTTTTCCTGTCCACGTGAGCACCGTCGGTTTGTTGTCCGTCAGCGAACAATGAACCTTGCGCGTGGCCATCAACGCGTCGTTGGGATCGGACAGATCGAGTGTTTGCGCCCCTGCAGATGATACGCTGGCTACCGCAACAGCAAAATAAGCACTTAGCAGCACAGGAAATAAGAGTAGTCGACACTTGAGGACATCTTGTGTCCAATCCAATTTTGAGGTCGCCATGGAGGCGTCTCCCCTTCGTTGAAGAGTTTCTTATTCAAATATCATACGTGCAATCGACCACGACTGTCAGCGCCGTACGTTGCTCGAACCACTTTTATTGTTGTAAGATAAGTTTGTTGAGTTCGTCGCTCTCAGTGCCCCACATGACGGTACCGTTCTCGTCAACGTAGCGACCCAAAAACCAAATTTCTCCCGGCCGAATGGCCAACTCGTCCTCGGCCACCAAGACCATACCAAACTGTTCTTCAGGTAACTTGCACGTACCGTCGCGCATGGGACCCCGGATTTCCGAGGCTTCGCTATTGACGACTATGAAAAAATCGCACCCACCGTCCCACTTGACATCATCGGCCGTGATTGTCGCGATTTTGACCGGATCTTTATAAGCATCGACCCAGTTTTCGACAGTGTTAAAATTGAGCTCGCGCATGCGCACCGTGTCCGTTCCCGGATCAGGAAAGTACTGCACGATCCCGGCGCGAAATGTTGTATCGAGCGTGCCATCTGATGAGCCTTGTTGAAAATATGTCAGTCCTTCAAGCCATTTGATATCGACCTTGTGAAATACTTGATACATCAGACGGTGTTTCAAATTCTCTGGCACGTCGTTGGCGACGTCGGCTTCCACTTGGGCGCTCGTGTCGTAAACTCCGTCGGCCAGCCATTGCTCGATCAGCGCTAAGGTCTGATCAATTTTTTCTGTCGACTGCGCTGAGCCCGCAGTCAATATCCCGACGCCAAGAGTGAGCGCTGCAGCCTTGAAACACATAAATCGGATCATGTTTGGAAGCCTTTCTTTTCGTATGCTGCAGCATAATTGTTGGTGTCATGTCTTGGTCAAGGTCCGGGCACACCGGTTATGTGAATGTGACTTTTTTCATTACCCTGGTCAGGCTTGATGTTAGGGTAGAGAGCGAGACTGTCCAAGTTATATTTATAATAAGGCGGCGAGTGCAAATTCCAACTTACCTAGATATGCCGCAATGATCCGGCAATCAAAGTGGAGGCCGATATGACCACATCAAAGTTTTCAAATATTGCCGTCGATCGGCGCACCATGCTGCATGGTGTCGGTGGATTTAGCCTGCTCGCCGCATCGACCGCCATGGCCGCTGGAAGTTTACAACCGACACGTCAGGCAAACGCAGTGTCAGCACTTTTCCTCGACACGCCGCAAGAACATCTCGAAGCCTATATCAAACTCCAGGCTAGCACTGAACCGGAAGTGGACTGTCCTTGGTGGTATGAAGGTAAGATTTACGGGGTCCGCAACGGCGAGCCCGCGCGGCCGCTGGTGCGTTTCGAAGGGCTTGAAGCCTATTGGCCAACCAAAGACGAAGATGGCTCTTATCTGTTGCAGGGCAATACGCTGACGTTCTTCCGGGATTTTGAAACCAATGAGATGATCTACAAATTTGATAATCCGTATACAGGCAAAACGAACGAGGTAAAGCCCAACATACTTGGTGGTGGATTGGGCTTGCGCCATACGGTCGACGGTATTTATTGGGAGGGGATGAAAGACAAGTCTCCTTCCGGGCGGCTGAGCTTTGAATGGATGGCTGCAGGTGACATGATCATTCTCAAAAGTGCCCGCGTGTTTCCTGAGGGCGTGCCACTCATTGAAGCGCAAACCATGTTCGCGCCTCTTAAGGAATTTGAGGATTCGGATATGACACGGTTCAACTCCGGCTTTGCGTCAACCTACATTGCTCCATGGCTCACCTGGATGGATATGCGAGGTGATCGCGGTCAGACGATCTGGCATGCTTTCGGCCGCAAGCTCGGCAGCATCGATGAATTGCCTACGGAATATCGCGAACGCGCCGAGCGCGAACATCCCAAGCGCTTAAGCGGGAGGCCCGGCGCCGAAAGCCGCACGCCCGAAGGGATGTGATAACGGCGCCGTGCAGGTCTACACGTCCTCTTCGGCCACAATCATGAGGCTCGTTCCGTCAACGCCGGTCACACGAACTTAGGTACCGGCGGGCAAGTCTTCGCCTTCGATCTTCCACGTCGTGTCGTCGACTACAAGTTTGCCTGTGCCGTTGATGATGAGTTGCACGAGTGTGAACATATACCTACATACTGCTCGCCCCGCCGATTGAGATTGCTATCTTCTGTTTGGAGCGGATTGTGCCGGAGACATGCGCGTCCGGCGGTGGCGCTGACAACCGATAAGATGGCAAAGAAGGTGACCTGAAGTTTCTAGCTCATGCCAGGGATAATCAATACGATAAAACCGACAACGGCAACGGCAAGATGAAGTCACAATGATTAGAGCCCTATCGTTTTACCCCAACTAAAAATCAAGACAGTTCTGTCTGATTTGAGTTCTTCGTGCCTTAGCGCGCAGACACGTTATAGTTGGCCAAAAACCGGGTGGCTTCAGACGGAGAGGTAATTCATGCTACGTGTTGTGAGACGTCGGCGATGGGGTGCCGCTGACGGTACTAGCCGTCTTGGCAATGTGGCCAGCTCATGCTACGGACGAAATGTTGGGTGATGCCCTTAAGGCTCAGCTGCTCGAAGTTGTCGCAGAAGATTGCCCCCGGCACGCCTCTCATTTATATGATGCTGGAGAACGGACTACTTGACAATTCAATCGCACCCTTTTTGGATAATGATCTCGGAATCAACAGGGGTTCTAAGATGCATCTATCGCCATAATAAAAAACTAGAATAAGTTATTCAGTGGGTGAATCTACTCATGAATAAAATGCGAACTATGTTGGTTGGGTAAATAAGGGAAACGGGAAGACATGAACTTCATTAGATCAATTATCTTCGTCATCGTCTTACTAGCGGTTGCATTTGTGGTAGCGAGTTTGGGCAACAGACCTCAATCGCAAGAAAAAGGAACCGTGCTCGTTGCAGGTGCATCCGGACGGACCGGCGTCCATCTCATGCAACAATTGACTGATGCCGGTTATCAAGTGCGTGGGTTGACGCGCAATATCAAAAACGCTCAAGAAAAATTACCTGGCGACTATGACTGGGTGGCCGTCGACGTGCGCAAGATCGACACGATGCGCACTGTATTCGCTGACGTCGATATCGTAATTTCCGTTCTTGGAAGCGGCGCGCCAGATACGGATAATAACGCGGCAGCCGTCGACTATGGCGGCAATAAGAACCTTATTGATCTCGCGGTCGAAAACGATATCCGAAAGATCGTTCTCGTCTCTTCAGCCAATGCCGGCAATGCCGATCCTGAAATTTGGCTCAATAAAAACCGCGGCAACGTACTCGTATGGAAAGGCAAGGCAGAGGATCATTTGCGCGCAAGCGGCATCAACTACACGATTGTGCGCCCAGGCGGTCTTGTACCTGAATACGAGCCCGGTGAGCGCGGTCTCAAAATCGCGCAAGGGCTCGAATCCCTCGGTATGATTCATCGGGCCGACCTTGCTGCCGTGGTTGTAGCTGCACTTAAAGATCCCGCTTCAAACAATAAGACGTTCGAAGTGATCAGCGACGCAGACGCCGAGCCGGATGCCTGGCGCGATGATTTCGCAGCGCTATCAGCCGAATGGCAGGGCATTGGTGACTTGCCGGATCCGCGGGATTGAGCGCGGCGATTGCGTAACACTGATCAAATGCAAAAGAAGAAAGAGAAATGATTAACCAAATTCGACGCAAAATAATTGTATTCGTGTTTCTAGCGATCGGGAGTTGTGGCCTTTTTCTTGCGGCGCTGACAGCGCCGCAAGTTCAGGCGCACGAGGGCACGGAGCCATCCGGCATTAAGATCGTGGTGATTGGAGCGACCGCGCGCACGGCCAATGATCTCATACCGCAGGCCTTGTGGAGGGGCCACAAAGTTGTTGCGCTCGCGCGCCGCCCACAGCGTGTGTGCCACGCACGCCATCCTCGCCTGACCATTTCTAAAGGCGATGTCTACGATCAGGAGTCCATCGAAGCGGTATTGACCGGCAAAGAAGTTGTGATCTCGGTCTATGGTCCGCGCGTCGATCCGACCGAAGAAGTCCCAGAAACCGATCTCATGTCACAAGGCACCACCAACATCATAAATGCCATGAAAAAGAAGGGTAACACCAAGCTGATGGTGACGGGATCGATGGCTGCTGAGCGCGTCAAGGAAGCGGGCTATATCGCCGACACGCCGAAAACCGATGACATTACTCCGGAAAGCGGTCTTTGGATTTACAATTTGCGCGGGCCTTATAATGACATGTTGAAAATGGAAGAGATCACCAAACAAACTGATCTCGACTACATTATTTTGCGCCCGGGCCAGCTCTTAATTGAACCGCCGCGCGGCGACTTAAAAGTGGCCGTTGACGATGAGCCGGTGCCCAGTCAAATGGTGATCATGTATTCTGATTTTGCTGCCTGGATCTTGGATCAGGTGGAGTCCGATGAATATGTAGGCAAGACCGTAAGTATTTTTAGCGACACGCCCATGAGTGAAGTCGAGGGCACCGGCTTCGAAAGTGCGGTTAAAAAACTCAAGGCAGCCAAAGAGCAAGCCGACGCGGATTTGGCGGCTGACCCCGACTACAATGAGGCGCTGCAGCAATAATGAGACGTCTTGGACAGAAACCTTTTAGAGGTTGTCTAACATTTATAAGGATTGTGTTCGGCGTTTTGATTACAACGGCATCGCCCGCGTAAAAATGTGAGCCGGCCTTAAAGGGCTTGGTATCTTCCGCGATCGGTCCAGTAACTTGCGATGAACGCGGCGCAGCGCCTGTGCTTTGCTAAGCGCCTGATCCAATGTGCCAAAGACCATGGCGTACATCATAGTGAAGGTGCGGCGAGCAGATTTGGCGCTGCCCAGGAAGCATTCCTGATTTTCAGAGAAGGGAACCCCCCGCTGATTAGGCAAGCGCGCGCGCGCCATTGCCGACAATGGGTCCGTGAATACCGCACTCGTCCTTGTCACTATCAGCCCAACGGCCCGATCGAGGCTCGGGCCCTTTGGTTTGCTGGGTGCACGGCCAACAGCCGACCGACAGGAAATCCCGTTCGACCAAAGGATGGGAAGGCAAGCCACTCTCATCAAAAGCTGCGTCGATTTCTTTGCGAGTCCAGTGGGCGAGCGCATTGACTTTGACGAGGCTACCGCCTGCTTCGATCCGAGGCAAGCGAACTCGCGAGCCGCCGTGAATTTGCTTGCGCCCGTTAATCCAGGCGTCAAAATTACCAAGTGCGTGATCGAGGGGAACGACCTTGCGAAAGTGACAACATTTGTCTGTATCCCATTGCCAAAGGGAGCCGTCCGGGTCGTGTTGAGCTATGTCTTCCGGGTCGGGCGTTACCGAGCGTACGTCTGTGAGATTTAGCAAGTTCGATATGCGATCGCGATAGGACAATGTCTGGGGAAAATGCATGCCCGTCTCGAGAAAGACAACGGGAATCGATCGGTCGATTTTAGAAACCAGGTAAAGCAAGACTGCCGCTTCCGCGCCGAATGAAGAAACCACTGCGATTTTTCCGGGAAACTCATCTTCAATCATGGCGCGGAGAAAATCGTCGGTTGACGCATCGGCGTACCGCTGTTCGAGGTTTCTGGCCTGCATCGCCGGAGAGAGCACTGCTTCATGCGGTCTTTTCTCGCTGAGCAAAATCGTGTGCCGCAAGGCCTCATCTTTGAAGGCAATGTCACTCACCACGTTACTTCGACGTCGTCTCTTGCTATGCCTTAGCTCTAAAACCGAAGATCGGTCATCCGTGGCGGGTTGATACGAAATGCTAATTTCGCTGAGCGCCTCATACCAGTTATCGAGCATGCTTTCGTCAGCCACCTCGTAGGCGTTAAAACCGCATCGATGCATAAACAGTAGTTGATCGCGTAAAACCTCACCTGCAGCACGTAGCTCGCCCCGATAGCCAAAGCGGTCACGCAGGAGTCGTGCATAGGAAAACGCGCGGCCGTCTTTGAATACAGAAAACTCCAAAGCGATCACGTCGAAATACTCGAGATCATTAGCAACCAAAGTTGGCGATTGATCCGATTTCAGGCGCAGCCCGAGTCGGCTGTTACGGTCGATGAATTGTTCTCGTTCAGCTTGCCAGCGTTCCAAACTAATGATGATGTCCTGGTGTTCAACGCTGGCTTCCATATCATATTTGAGAGTGACCCACGGGTCGTCCGCAATTTGACCATTCTTAATGAGCGCCATAGAGCTTCTCCTTGAATGGTTTCAGGCTGATGCGCGAAAGCATTTCGTTAAAGGACTCGCCGTTTTTTCGCTCCTTCACATAGACGTCGACAATCGTTTCAACCGCGTCGACCACGTCATCATAGGAAAAGGCCGGTCCAACAATTTTGCCGATAGACGCGTTTTCGTCGGCACTACCGCCCAGCGTGATTTGATAGTACTCGGTGCCTTTCTTATCGACGCCCAAAACCCCGATATGACCGACATGATGATGGCCGCACGCGTTGATGCAGCCGTCGATATTGACCCTGAGTTCACCAATGTCATGCTGGCGTCTGAGATCTTGAAACCGCTCCGAAATCCGTTGAGAGACGGGAATAGACCGAGTATTGGCAAGGCTGCAATAGTCGAGTCCCGGGCAGCATATAATGTCGGAGATCAATCCAAGATTGGGCGTACCGAGTTCCGCACCCGACAAGGCCTGCCAAACGGCAAACAGATCCGATTTCTTGACAT
>PVBE011389221.1_pt1 | contig 14335 bp, 5 predicted proteins | sample 1631181 | NCBI WGS metagenome assembly PVBE01 (sample SAMN08397723, study PRJNA350692) | Marine metagenome, whole genome shotgun sequencing project. | isolation source: water | place: Pacific Ocean | collected 2012-04
CGTCATTTCCACCGTTACAACTTACATCTGTTACGAGAGGTGTCATTATGATGGCAGAGCTACCGCCAATAATTGCTGTGTAAGTTCCGGTACAACTGTTTGCATCGGTAACTGTGACAGAATAGGTTCCAGAGCACAGAGTCGATAGATCTTCAGCATTGCTTCCATTCGACCATGAATAGGTGTACGGGGCTGTTCCTCCAACTACCAACAGATCAATACTTCCATTACATGCTCCTGCGCATCCGGCATCAAATATCGTTGCAGTTAGAGTAATTGCTGATGGTTCTGCAATGCTGTGGCTGCTGGTTCCGGTACATCCATTTGCATCGGTAACAGTCACAGAATAATTGCCCGCAGGTTGTCCGGTTAAATCTTGTCCGGTTCCACTTGTTGACCATTGATAGTTAAAAGGTGAGGTTCCACCTGTAACAATCAGATCAATATCTCCATCATTTCCACCCATGCAAGAAACATCCGAAACAACTGCACTCAGGCCAATTGCATTGGGTTCACCAACCGTTGCGCTGATGGTTTCATCACATTGGTTTTCATCGGAAACTGTAACTGAATAGGTTCCGGCAATCAAGCCTGAAATGTTTTGAGTGAATGCACCATTCGACCAGGTGAAACTGTATGGTGGGCTTCCACCGCTTCCGCTCAGGTTAATGGCTCCGTCATTTCCACCGTTGCAACTCACGTCTGTTACGGTTGGGGTCATAACGATAGCTGAACTTCCCCCAACAATTGCTATGTAGGTTCCGGTACAGCTGTTGGCATCGGTTACTGTAACCGAGTAGGTTCCGAAACAAAGTGCTGAAATGTCTTCTGAGTTGCTTCCATTCGACCAGTTATAAGAATAAGGTGAAGATCCACCGCTCACTAGCAAGTCAACAGAACCGGTGCATACACCACCACAACCGGCAGGGATCACCGTTGCAATGATTGAAATCATCGCTGGTTCAACTACTGTCCAGGTGCGTATTGAAACACATCCGGCACCATCTGTGACCGTGACAGAATATGTTCCGCCACTAAGGCCCACAATATTTGCTGTGGTGGCACTGTTCGACCAGTTATATATATATGGTGTTGTACCTCCTGAAACTGTCAGGCTTATAGAGCCATCTGCTCCACCATTACAACTTACATCGGTTACTGTGGCGCTCATTGAAATCGAGTCTGGTTGAGAAACCGTAATAGTCAGGGATTCTGGACATTGATTTTCATCGGAGACAGTAACCGAATATGTTCCGGCAGAAAGGTTGATGATACTTTGAGTACTAGCTCCAGTTGACCAGGTAAAGCTGTACGGTGGCACACCACCGGTTCCGGAAATCGTAATAGAACCATCAGTTCCACCAAAGCAACTTACATCAGTAACTTGTGGAGTCAGGCTGATTGCCGAACTTCCGCCAATGGTTGAATTGTAGGTAATCGTACATCCATTACCATCAGTTACGGTGGTATTTAAGTTTCCAGCACAAAGATTTTGCTGGCTGGCATCAGTCGCACCATTAGACCAGCTATAGAAGTAGGGTGGTGTTCCACCTGAAACAAACAGGCTGGAAGATCCTGAGCATACACCTCCACAGCCTGCGGGAATCACGGTAGCACTTACCGCGAGTGCAGATGGTTCGGTGACATCAATAGTTGCCGAATTATTGCATCCAACCGCATCACTTACGGTTACGGTATAAGTTCCGGCAGTCAAGCCACTTACATCTTCCGTTGTGGCTCCAGTTGACCATGCATAAGAATATGCCGGTGTTCCACCTGTAATTGTCAAATCAATAGAGCCATTATTTTGCCCGTTACAAGTAATTCGTGAAACTATAGAACTCAAATCGAGAGAATCGGGCTGCCCAACTGTGGCTGTTCCAATTTCTGAACATTGATTTTCATCTGTGATGGTAACGGTATATGATCCGGCAGCCAGTCCAACGATATTTTGAGTATTGGCTCCATTAGACCAACTAAAAGTGTAAGGCGGAGATCCGCCACCCGATCCTGCAAGGTTGATTGAACCATCTACACCACCATAGCAAGTAACATCAATAACGTTCATCACAATGTTGATCGCGCTACTTCCGCTGATGGTTGCACCGTAGGTTCCTGTACATCCGTTGGCATCGATAACCGTTACACTGTATCCACCAATACACAACAAAGTCAAGTCCTCGGTGATGGCACCGTTCGACCAGGCATAAGTAAAAGGAGATGCTCCTCCGGTTACGGTGATGTCAATGGTTCCATCACAACTTCCTGCACATCCTGCATCAGTAACAGTACCAGCTATTGAAAGAGCACCAGGCTCGTTCACCGTTGCGCTGTCCGTTACAGCCGGACAGCCATTGGCATCCACTATTGTAACCTCATAGGTTCCCCCAGCAAGGTTTGAAATATCTTCGGTGTTGGAACCATTGCTCCATGAAACGCCATAAGGTGAGGTTCCACCGGTAATCGTTAAATCTATTGCACCATCAGCACTACCATTACATCCCACATCGGTGACGGCAAGGTTGGTTGAAATTGCATCGGGTTCATTAACAACGGCTGTTCCAGTTGCAGTGCATAGGTTTTCATCGGTCACTGTTACAAAATAGGTTCCAGCAATTACGCCATTCAACTGGCCACCATTTGCTCCATTGGACCATAAAAAAGAGTAAGGTGGCTGGCCACCACCCGAGCCTGTAAGCGTTACTACCCCATCGTTGCCACCATTACAGCTAACATCGGTAACATTGGTAACCACGGTAATGGCTACACTGCCACCCACATTCGCGGTTTGCGTGATGCTACAATTGCTTGCATCTGTGACAGTAACCGTGTAGGTACCGGTACAAGCCTGCGTAAGATTGGCATTGGTAGAACCATCCGACCAGGCATAAGTGTAAGGTGGAACACCATTGGTAATGGTGAGCATAACAGATCCATCGCAACTACCGGCACAACCAGCATTCACAATATTGAAGGCAGCCTGCATCTGGTTGGGTGCATTGATAACAAATGAGGTAGTTACGGTACAACCCGAAGTATCAAGTGCTGTTATTGCATAAGCACCCTGACATAATCCCGTTATCGAATTGCCATTACCCCCTGTTGACCACTGATATTGATAAGGCGGATTTCCAAAAACAGGAACCGCCATCGCAGTGCCAATACAATCACCAGGACAATTTAAATCTGTGGTTTGAATGGTGAAGAATGGACTGGGCACTGTAATGTTGTATGAATAGGTCTGAATTCCATTGATCGGACAAGCATCATCCTGAACAGTAACCGTGAAGGCATGAGGAATCAAAGCCACATCGTTGAAAGAAGGGGTCCAGCAGAAAGTTCCGGTTGGATTTGCACCTCCCGTAATGGAGAAGGTTCCACCGGGGATTCCCGAGTTCCAGGTCATGGTAACTGTTTGGCCCGCATCTACATCGTTTGAAAAAACATCAAAACATATAGCCTCATCAGGGCAAACCGAAACTGAATAAGAAGTACCACCATTCATTCCAGTTGCTGTTGGTAAATTATTTCCCTGGCAATTAATCACCCAAATTTGAATATCACGCCTGATGGACCCAATTAACACACCGTTTCTGTATTCATCGACCAGCACGGTAATCACCGTAACTTCCTGAATTTGAGGATTCATGACTACATCACCCGTAATAGGATCAATCGTTAATCCAGGAACTGAAGCAAGTGGATTAGTGTACGAATAAGGTGGTATATACGGTATCACCGTGACCGAATCATGCAAAGGTTCTGCAAGTGAATATGCCAATGAATCACCGTCAATATCAATCACACCATGATTGTACGTAAAAGATTGATTCAGGCAAACGAAGGCGATAGGTGGATTGGTGAATATCGGTGAACTGTTGCATTGTACATTTTGATTGTCCATATGAGATTCAACATAAATATCCTTGTTACTTGGTGACACAAGGTTTGTGATCGCGTTATTTCTACAACAAAGCGAGTAGCTGAACACCCAGTCGGAACATGTATCCGGAATGGTTACTGTGTTGCGATAAACCCATTCCTGCAAGCCTGGCTGGGTTCCTCCAGCACATGTTGAAGGGGAAGACGGGCAAGGCACAGTGATTTCCTGACCTGTTCCGGGAATCGGGTTTAAGACTACTGTACTGTAAACTCCACATTGGTCTGAAGAGTATGCCACAGTAACAGAGGCTGGTGCCGCAATTCCGGAACAGTCGCGATAAAATCCAACTTCAATTTCGTAGAGATTACCACCCAAACAAGTGTAGGTGAGATTAGAGCCTGCCGAATGCGAGGCAAATACATCATGGGTAAAGAAGCATGCCCCAAATAGAGATACTATTACCACTAAAACATTAATTCTGCGTTTCATATTAAAGAGTTTTGGGATGATGAATAGTTGGATAATGCACATACATTACCCTAGGGGTCAATTCAATGTAAATGTGTTTTGTCGTTTAGAATTTTAGGTTAAAGAATAAAATTTAGTTGTGTGAAATCAGTGAAGGAAGGGATAGGGTACTTGTGGAGAAATAAGGGAGTTATTACTTCCGGGTTTAGACGGGGTGTAAATCTTAAAGAGGTGCATTGGTTTTTAAAAATATCTAGCAGCGCTGTGTTTTGCAATAACATAGCGCAAGCCTGATGCAAAAATATTGGAACAATAAATTTCAATTAACTCGACAATTGCCGCTTAAAACAAATTCATGGATTCTGAGAGTGGTTTCCTGACAGAAGCAGGATAGGAGGTGGGTAATAATGTGAAGATAGGTTTTTTTACCTAATTGCCAAAGTAATCCATTTCAATTTTGCAGATATTTTCATTAGCATTTAAGAACCGTCCAATTGTCGTTATTGTGAACACCTGCAAAACAAAAAAAGCGGCCCCTTTCGGGACCGCTTCTCTGCATTTGAAAAAATCAAATATCAGGATCAGTATTTTATGAACTTCGTGTTGGTGAGTACTTGTTTTCCATCAATGATAGAAATGAAGTAAGTACCGGTAGTCAGTTCTGACACATCGATAGCCAATTTACCACTGTTAGATTCAACAGCATATTCACGAGCTACCTGGCCAATTGTGTTATACATTCTGATTCTAACGTCTTCCACATTATTGTCAGTATAGTATTCCAACATCAAAGTAGTTTCGGCTGGATTCGGATAAATATTAAGCACATCAGCATCAACAGTTGTTGCAGTAAAGCTCGAAGGTGCCGGACCAACAAACTCATCTACAGCGCGGAATTTGTAATCGTGGTAGCCTATTGCTGCCTGAACCAGGTCGCGGGCTTCTGCACTGTGCAATCCACTGCGATCGTCAATAGCTTTCAATTCAGCAATGATGGTCGATGACAAGGAAGAAGCTGGCAGACGATCCACTTTCAACGTAGTTCTGATGATCTCAATTCTTAGCAACTCAGCCTCATTAATGTTACCAGCTGCCATGGTATTCAATGTAGCCAGCGCATCAATGAAATGGCCGTTATTGCCTTCAACACGATAAGTAAACCAAGCGGCTTCGTTTCCAACCAAAATTCCCGATTGCGCGATGTAACCGGCAAACTGGTTCATTTCATTATCGGTTTCATTGTCACCAAGAATATCGAGGATAGCAATGGTGAAAATGAATTTGTCATCAGCCTGAGCTATCGCGCTTTCAAAGCCATTGGTCAATTGGTAGTTGTTGCCATCCAGATTTAATGGATAACTCTTCTCGATGAATTGTTTGAACAATTCACGTTGAGAAAGCGTACCTAATCGAGCCTCGTTGTTTCCAATTTGTTTACCACAGGAAGCATTGGAAGTTGTGTTACAACTTGTATTTACCAACACGTTAGGGAAGTTGATCACCAGATCAGAAGAGTTTCCTTCAACTGTGATGGTTGAATTCGTTGAAACCACATCCATCGCAGCTCCAAACGGAGCCAGGTAGTTGCTCACAAATGAGTTACGACCAGCATTGTTTGGATATCCGGCACATAATCCGATTGAACCTTCAAAACCGGTGTTATGTACACCATATCCTGAGTAATTGTACAGGAAGTTGTTTTGAACGATAGGAAGCGAAACACTGTCGCGATTGGTGCTGAACAACATGGCAGTTTCTGCATCGCTTACACAGTTACTGCTGATTGAAATGGTATTGAAGATGAAAGGACTTGTGTTGTTTACCGTGAAGGCAATTCCGGAAGTTCCGTTCATGCTTGCACAAGAAACTTCATTACCACTAACGCTCAAGGCACGTACACAATTAGTAACCGCAATACCAGCCACACCTGCATCCGTAATAGTATTTCCATCTACGGTAAAATTCCATGCGTTAGTAATAAAGACACCGTAAGTTCCGGCATCGGTAATGTTGTTTTTCTGAATGTCGTTGAATGCAGCAGTATTCATGTGAATGCCACTGTTAAATCCATGAATATCGTTACCAGATACAATCAGGTTTGTACAACGATAAATGTAGATCCCGTTTTGGGTTCCTCCGGCAGCAATGTTATAGTCTAATTCGTTTCCGGTGATTCCAACAGGGCTGGTGAGTACTTCTGACACACGGATACCTGTAATTGAAGAACTACCTCTGAAAGTATATTCAATACTGTTATTCTCAATCGAAGTAGCGCCAGAAACACTATTGATGTCAACTGCACGATGCATATTTGAGAAAGTGTTTTCAGAAATTACAGCAGAGCTTCCATTGATATAAACTCCGTGGAATTGGTTAGCGCTTCCCAAAGCTGAATTGATGAAGTCGTTTTGTGAAATCAATCCATCAATTGACGCATTCATCAATTTGATACCGAATGCCGAGCCAATGGTTCCTTCCGTGGCAGGGTAGCTATCACTGAACAGGAATGTGTTTCCTGTAATGCCTTCCATGAAATCAGAATTTTCGCCAACGTTCGAAATCTGAACACCAACTCCATTGTTGGAGAATTCATTGTTTGCAATTCGCACATCTGATGCAGAAGCGATATCGAGACCAATTTCAGCATTCTTGAAAATACATTCATTAACCACACCACCAGCCTGATCTATAAACGACAAACCACTCCAGGTTTCATCATCTGAACAGGATCGCAAAACAGAGTTGTTGGCACGCAGTGATGAACCATCTTCGAACGTGATGCCTGTTCCTTCAGCAAACACGAGGTCAACATTTGTGAGATCCAGTGTGGCGGATGCCTGAACTACCACATCAGTAGTTACATAATACTTGCCATCCCAAACATCGCTGGCAGCAATTACATTGTTAGATCCATCAATCGTTACAAACACGTTACCGAACCCATCAGGGAAACAGCAAATCTCGCTGGTGAAAGTTGCGCTGTCAACAGCCGTACAACCTTCTGCAGTAGTAGCTGTAACTGAGTATGTTCCAGTCATAGAAACCATGATTGATTGTGTGCTCATTCCATTTGACCAGCTATAAGTTGCAAATCCACCGGATGCAACAATCATGATGGTATCGCCTAAACATGAAGATGTATCATCAAAAGCGATGATGTCCTGATTAATATTTTGAGTTGGCTCACTAACGGTTGCAGAAAAATCAGCGGTACACTGATTAGCATCTGCTATAGTGACAGAATAAGTTCCAGCCACCAGGTTTCCAATATCTTCTGTTGTGTCACCGGTTGACCAACTGAAGGTGTAAGGTCCCGTTCCACCGGAAACGGTCATGTCAATAAATCCATCGTTTCCTCCCATGCATGAAACATCGTCAATCGAGAATGTTGCAGCAATCGCAGCCGGTTCAGCCACAGTGGCAGTAACCACAGTCAGACAACCCAATTCATCTGAAATTGTAACCGTGTATGTTCCCGAACACAGATTACCAATTCCTTGTGTTGAATGCCCGGTTGACCATGTGAAGGTGTATGGTGGAGTTCCACCAGACCCGGTCAGTAGAATGGAACCGGTACAGGCACCAGGACATAAAACATCAGTCACAACTGGTGTAATATTCAAACTTGACCCACCGGCAATCGTTGCCTGATAAGTAGCTGTACAACCATTGGCATCGGTAACGGTCAACCCATAATTTCCAGCACAAAGGCTATTCAAACTAGCTGTTGTTGAACCGCCATTCCATAGATAAGTATAGGGTGAAACGCCACCAGTTACTGTTGTACCGATAGAACCATCACATACGCCCAGGCAACCAGCATCAACGACTATGCCCTGGATATTGATAACAGGTGGCTCAGTGATAGTTACGAAGGTTGAATTAGAACATCCGGAAGTATCAGAAGCAGTTACGCCATAAGTTCCGGCAGTTAAACCTGTAATTGTATTTCCAGTAACTCCATTAGACCAAACATAGGTATAAACAGGATTTCCGAAAACAGGACTGGCTTGTGCAGCCCCATCATTACCACCGTTGCAACCTACATCAAGTGTTTGAACGGTATAGAATGGACTCGGCACTGTGATATTATAGGAATATGTTTGGATACCATTGATTGGGCACGCATCATCTTGCACGGTAACAGTAAAAGCATGTGGAATTAAACTAACATCATTGAAAGTTGGGGTCCAGCAAAAAGTGCCTGTTGGGTACGGTGACCCGCTGATCGTGAAAGTACCACCTGGAACTCCACTGTTCCATGTCATAGTTACTATTTGACCCTGATCTACATCATTACTGATCACATCGAAACATAATTGTTGATCGGGACAAACATCAACTGAAAATGTGTTAGATCCGTTCATACCAGATGCCGTTGGAAGATTGTTTCCGCTACAATTGATTACCCAGATTTGCAAGTCGCGAATTACGCTACCAATGACTTGTCCATTTCTATATTCCACCACCAAAACAGAAACCACTGTTACTTCCAGGGCAGTTGGTGTCATGGTGATATCCCCTGTAATCGGGTCGAACCCAACAGCCGGTGTTGAAGCCAATGGGCTGGATGATGAATAAGGTGGAATGTAAGTAACAGGAATTCCTGGTGCATCCAGAGGGTCAACAAGAAAATAAGCCAAAGAGTCACCGTCAAGGTCAACCACACCGTGGTTGTAGGTAAATGACTGGTTCAAACAAACAAATGCTACCGGATTGTTCGTGAAGATTGGTGAACTGTTACAAGGTGCAGCAACATTGTTCAGGGAAGATTCCAGGTACATTTCCTGGCTTCCTGGGTTATTGATATTCGTAATGGCATCGTTTCGGCAACAAAGGCTCCAACTGAACACATAATCATTACAAGCCGTAGGTAGCGCAATAGTGGCTCGATAAACCCATTCCTGCATACCTGGTGAAGTTCCACCCTGACATGTAGAAGGAGAGCTTGGGCATGGTACTGTAATTTCATTTCCAGTTCCTGCAATTGGGGTTAAAATAGCTGATCCGTTGCCACAACTTGAAGTGTAGTCAACGGTTACCTGTGCGGGTGCGGCAATACCAGAGCAATCTCTGAAAAGAGCTAGTTCAACCTGGTAAGAATTACCTCCCAAACAGGTGTAAGTTAGGTTTGCGCCTGCTGCATGTGTTGCATTAGCTTCTTGCGTAATGAGCCCACACAGCACAATACAAACGCATGTAAATAGATAACTGATCCTGAAATTCATGTGTTAAAATTTTAGTTAGATGAAAAAAATGATAGAATAGGTTGTATTACACAAAAGGAGTCCAAATATATCGATTTGACTCATCAAAGCCAAAACTTTGCTGCAAGCGCTTTGCAAATAAATTCGGGTCGAAAACAAGCCATTAAAACAGCTTCAGATGGCAGACCATCGAAAAGAGTGAATGAGCATGAAATATACCCTCAAAAAAGGCTCGTTCTGTTTAGTAGTCGTTTCTCTTTTCCTTGAGGATATGGTACACAGTTCTTTCGCTGATGCCATATTTATAGGAAAGAAACGAGGTTGCGGCATTACTTTGATTGTGATTCTCTCTTAATGCCTTGGGGTATTTTTTAATAATAAGGTAATTCCTCACGGTTTTTTCTTTGATGATACCGCGATTCAGCAATTCAAGAATGACTTCATGCGTTGAACCGGCTTCCCCAATTTGAGACGAGAGCTCTTCAATAAATTCGCTGGTAAGTTCGGGCTTCATAAGTACTTTCATAGTGGTCAATAGGTTGTTCGTGACAAATAGATTCTTTCAATCAATAACAGCAATGTATTTTAATTCAATTGTATTGTCAACTAATACAATCAAATACGGCTCTTCGGCCGGAAATCCAATAAACAGTGGGGAGTTTATGTCTGCACTAAAGCAGCGGTTCTCAGGATGTATCGAACGCCTAATGCATTCGATATGGTGAGTCTAATTTACTCTAATTCCTTGATATGGTCTTCAAGTATGTATTCATCACCTTCCACGTAGCCGGAATGTGTGTAAACAATACTTCCCTTTGAGTCAATTAAAAGGGTGTAAGGAACGGTTTGAAAATTCAACGCTCTTTTCAAACTGGAGTTGGGGTCGAGCAAAACATCATAATCCCATTGCTGGCCATTAATGTATGTCTTCACCTTAGAAGCATTCCTGGAATCATCAATTGAAACGGCTACTAATTCCATGTCATATTCATCCTGCCAGTCTTCATACAATTCGGCTATGTTGTTCAGTTCTTTCTTACAAGGTGAACACCAGGTAGCCCAAAAACTAAGTACCGTAATTTTTCCATTTTTTCCGTAATCAGAAATGTTAACGGATTTATTACTCAAATCCTTCACGGTTACATCTGGCAAGGTTTTATCTCCAGCCAAATGCGATTTAACATTTTGAGCATGAATGGTTGCAGTACTGAAATATAATAGGGAGAACGTAATAATTGAAGCCAGGGAGTTAGGAAATTGCCTTTTCATTTTGTGTTTTTTAATTGCTGAAAACAACTACTGTGCCAGAGGGGAGAGCGTGAAATTAACACAAAATCCCACTGCTCAAAAAGTTTTCGGTTTGTAGGGTAATCGGTCTAATTTTGCCAACTTTTAACCTATCGCAGATTGATATGCAACACCGTCTGAATTTCTTACTGCCAGCGTTGATTTCCCTCAGCACAATTTCTGCATTTGCTCAAGGCTATTTTTCGGGTGACTTAATGTACAATCTGGATTATTACCATCGGGACACCACCATTGATGCAGCAAATACACCGCATTACGATGATCTGAAAACTTCCATGGATGGTTGGTTATCGTTGAACTATACCAACGATCAATTCCGATTGGATGCTGGAATGCGACTTGATCTTCATCACAATTCCAATCTCCATGAACCGGGAAGCCCTTTCAACGGACAGGGAGTTGGCATCTGGTACATCAGAAAGAGTTTTCAAAACCTGACCGTAACCGGTGGAAATTTCTATGACCAAATTGGCTCTGGAATTGCGTTTCGTGCCTATGAAGAAAGACCCCTGGGCATCGACAACTCCCTCCTGGGAGGTAGGCTGCAATATGACATAAAGGAAAATTGGTTTATCAAAGGTTTCGCTGGAGTTCAGAAAAATCGGTTCGATTTATATGGGCCTATCATTAAAGGTTTGGAGGTTTCAGGAAGCATTAACGTTGGAGAAAACGTCTCGATCATTCCCGGGGTCGGAGCTGTGAACAGAACCCTTGACGAAACTTCGATGGATGCCATAACCGCCAATATCAACGCCATGCCCGAAGTGGAAGATCGATTTGTTCCGAAGTATAACACCTTTGTTTTTGCTGTTTACAATACGCTGAACATTAAGAACTTTAGTTGGTATGTAGAGGGCGTGACCAAAACCAACGAAGCTATTGTTGATGAGAACAGCGATTTGGTTGACAAACCTGGAAATGTGATTTATACAAACCTGACATATTCAAAGAAAGGATTTGGCATTACTGGCCAGTTTAAACGAACAGAAAATTTCTTGCTTCGAACTTCTCCAAATGAAACTTTATTGAACGGAATGATCAGTTTTATTCCACCTATCACTCAACAAAATGCTTTGAGGTTGCCGGCCAGGTACTCGCCCTCCAGCCAGGAGTTGGAAGAAATGTCGAGCAGCCTCGACCTGACTTTTTCACCCATCAAAAAAGTAAACTTCCACCTCAATTTTTCTGATGTGCGCGATTTTGACATGGAGCAGTTATACCAGGAAGTATATGGCGATGTTGAAATTCGCCTGAAGAAAAAGTGGAAGACTACTGTTGGCGCACAATGGCAAACCTACGATCAAAGGTTTTTCGAAAATGATGTTTTCGGTAACTATAGAAAACTGACCACCGTTACTCCATTTGTGGAGTTCACCTATAAATTCAACCGTAAACATTCTATGAGAATTGAGGTTCAGACCCAAATTCTGGACAATTATGTTGACACAACAACAGCCGAATTGCACGAGGAACCAAAAGACTTCGGCAACTGGATGTACGGGCTGGTGGAATACAACTTTTCTCCCTGGATGTCGGTCTCCATTTCGGATATGTACAATTACAAACCAAATCCTCACAGAAAGGAGGAAAAGATACATTACTACTACGCCTTTGTGGCGCTCACCCACAAATCCCACAGGCTGAATATTGGTTATGGTCGCCTTGTTGAAGGAATTGTTTGTGTTGGCGGGATTTGCCGATACGAGCCTGCCTTCAGCGGTGCGAAGATCCAGCTAACCTCAACTTTTTAAAATCGATTCAGCATGGTAAGAACAAAACTATTTTTCATTTCAAGTGCCATCTTAATGCTGGCTGGTCTTGCATTTAATGGTTGTGAGGAAGTTGGCCCATTCATTGATTTTTCAGACAACACCGGCAGTGTTTCAGATACTTGCTATCTCGATATAGCGCCAACGGCTCAATTAAAAAGCGTACTCATCGAAGAGTTCACAGGTCTGAAATGCCCCAACTGTCCTGAAGGCCACCAAACCTCTCAGCAGATTGCAGATGCTAATCCAGGAAGGGTCATTGAAGTTCGAATCGTCAATTATTTCCTCGACCCGCATTCATCAGCCATTGAGGACTATCAAATTGCTGAAGGTGAGCAAATCAATCAACTGATCGGCCCAATTACAGCCTGGCCCAAAGCTGGCATTGATAGAAAACTGTTTAGCGGACAATCCGACATTTTGCTCGAACGCCAAAGTTGGGTAACCTCAACAGATGAACAACTTGCCCTCACCACCCCAATAAATATTGAAATTGAAAACACATACAACGCTACAGATCACACAGTTGAAATTAAGGTGACTTTGCAATTCTCTGAAGAAGTAACAGATCAGTTATTTCTAAGCGCATTGTTGACAGAAAGTAACATTATTGATGTGCAGGACGATGCAACCGGCACAATCACAGATTATAATCATAAACACGTTTTGCGAGATTATGTGACTTCCACAACCGGAGTTTCTTTACCCCAGGAAAATGGTTCTTACCCTTCTGGGTGGAAATGCCTGAGGTTTTTCACAGCTACTTTGGAGTCGCATTGGGAAGCCACGGAAACAGAGGTAGTTGCCTTTGTTCATACAGACCAAACCAACAAATTGGTAATTCATACCAACGCAGAACATGTGTCGCAATAAGACCTAAAAATGAAAGTTTCCTACAACTGGATAAAAGAATACCTCGAATTTGACAAAACACCCGGGGAAGTTTGTGAATACCTGACTGACACTGGCTTGGAAGTGGAAGGACTCGAAAAGTTTGAATCTGTCAAGGGAGGACTTAAAGGACTTAAAATTGGACACATTCTCTCTTGCGAAAAACACCCAAATGCCGATAAATTATCCGTTTGCTCGGTGGATGTTGGCACTGGTGAAGCTCAACAAATCATTTGTGGCGCGCCAAATGTAGCAGCCGGTCAAAAGGTTGTTGTGGCAACTGTGGGTGCAACACTCTTCCCCCAGGAAGGTGAAGCCTTTCAAATCAAAAAAGCCAAAATTCGTGGGGTGGAGTCGAACGGAATGATCTGCGCTGAAGACGAAATTGGCCTCGGTGAAGACCATGACGGTATCATGATACTTCCTGGAGAAGTGGAAATCGGATCAGCCGCCAGCGATTGTTTTGATATTGAAAACGACTGGGTGATCGAAATCGGCTTGACACCCAATCGCTCTGATGGAACCGGACATATTGGAGTAGCGCGCGACCTGCGAGCTGCACTAAACAGGTTTAAGGAATCTGCTTCAGATCTGAAATTACCTGATGTTTCTGCTTTCAAGGTCGATGAGCAATCGCTGAACATTCCCGTTGAAATAGAAAACAGCCAGGCGTGTGCACGATATTCAGGCATTACGATTACCGGTGTTAGTGTCAAGGAAAGCCCGCAGTGGTTAAAAAATAGGTTGAGTGCCGTAGGCATCAGACCAATCAACAACATAGTTGATGTCACCAATTTCGTTCTTCTGGA
>PVBE010645342.1_pt1 | contig 14334 bp, 11 predicted proteins | sample 1631181 | NCBI WGS metagenome assembly PVBE01 (sample SAMN08397723, study PRJNA350692) | Marine metagenome, whole genome shotgun sequencing project. | isolation source: water | place: Pacific Ocean | collected 2012-04
AACGTGTTTCGATCTTGAGCCGATTCCTCACCTCGTTCGGAATGACAGCGCGCAAGGTCCGAATCTTGGCCAAAACACCAACCCATCGGAGTTTTTCCGCAACCTGTTAGACCTATCATCAAGCCGTGAGGGTCCACACGGGATTCCCCGGTGGAGGCCCCGGCGCGCCACCCTGGAGGAAATGCGGATGAAATCGATCGCACGACGTTTCTCGTTGATGATCCTCGTCTTAACCTTGATTGGCTACACGGCCGCTTCTTCCATCGCCGCCGAATCCGTCCGATTCGCGCTCGACTGGATACCCTATGGAAAGCACTCGGGCCTGTTCGCCGGCCTCTCACAGGGAATCTATGCGAAGGCCGGCCTGGACGTGAAAATTCAGCGCGGTTTCGGGGCCGACACCCTGAAGTTCCTTTCCGGCGGAAAGGCGGATTTCATCATCGCGGAAACCGACCAGCTCATCGTCCGGCGAAGCAAAGGGCTGATCGCGAGAACCCTCGGCATGTTCCACGATAAGTCTCTCTTCGTGATTTATTCCCTGAAAGGCGCCGGCATCCGGGGGCCCAAAGATCTCGAGGGGAAGACCGTCGGCGGGACCAGCTACTCGATGGACCGCGTCATTTTCCCCGTCTTCGCCAAAAGGGTTGGGATCACGAATGACAAGGTCTCCTGGGCGACGATGGACCACGCGGCCTTGATCCCGTCCCTTCTGAGCGGCAAAGTCAAAGCCATGTCGACGTTCCACACGGTGTACGCCGCGGTGAAGCGGGGCGCTCAGAAGGTGAACAAGCAGGTGACCGTTTTGCTCTACAGCGACCACGGGTTCGATATCTATTCGGGCGCTGTTTCCGCAATGGATTCCCTGATCAACAAGCGTCCGGACTACGTTCGCCGCTTCTTGAACGCCTCGTACCAAGCCCTCGCCTGGAGCATCGAGAATCCGGAAAAGGCCGTCCGCGGCTTTGTCAAAACCCACCCGGAGGCTTCCTATGAAGTCGCGCTGGCCGAGTTCCAGGTCTTCGTCGACCACATCCTTACGCCTTACGCCAAGAAACACGGCCTTGGCCAAATCTCGGCGGAGAAAATGAAGACGACCCGGAACGTCGTGACCGGGTTCTTCAAGACCCCCCGGATCCCTGAAGTGTCCGAGCTTTATTCAAACAAGTTCCTTCCCAAACTCTTCCCCAAACGGAAGAAAGTCGATTGCAAGCTCTGCCCCTAAGGGGCGATAGGCTGAGAGAGCGGCGGCCAAGATAGACCTTTGACCGGCGATCTCTCAGACAGGAATTCGAAGCGCCCCGCGGGTTGACCGCGGGGCCTTCTTACGCAGGATCATGGCGCGGTTTCCTTGAAAAGGCGGAAGCGGGCCGGTGCGCTCCATCGTGCGGCCCGTCGAACCCGCGGAGGCTCACTGGGATGAGCTTGTTGGGCATTGGGGTGGACATCGGCGGGACCTTCACGGACGTGGTCGTCTACAACGAGCGGACCCACGCCATCAAGACCGTCAAGACGCCCACCGTCCATGAAGACCTGACGCGCGGCATCCTCGAGGGGCTGGACAAGGCCGGGGTTCTCCTCCATTCCGTCTCCCGATTCATCAACGGCACGACCATCGCGACCAACACCCTCCTGGAGGGAAAGGGCGCGCGGACGGCCATGTTGACCACGCGGGGATTCCGGGACGTCCTGGAGCTTGGCCTCGCCAACCGGATGGTCCTCTACCGGCTCGATTACCGGAAGACGCCTCCCCTGGTCGCAAGGCCCCTCCGCCTGGAGGTGGACGAGCGCACGCTGGCCGGCGGCCGCGTGGCCAAGGCGGTCACGCCCGCGAAGATCGAGCCCCACGCCCGGCGGCTTGCCGACGAAGGGATCGAGGCCGTGGCGATCTGTTTCCTTCACGCCTACGCCAACGCGAAGAACGAGGAGCGCGCCCGCGCCCTGATCGAGGCCCGGCTTCCGGGGGTCTTCGTCTCCACCTCGGCCGAGGTCGTGCCCGAGTTCCGCGAGTACGAGCGCTTCTCGACGACGGTGCTCAACGCCTACGTGGCCCCGCCCATCGACAGGTACTTGAGACGCCTTCAAGCCGGGCTGGGGAAAGGCGGGTTCCACGGTCCCCTCCATGTGATGACTTCCAGCGGCGGCGTGATGTCCCCGGGGGAGGCGGCGCGCCTTCCCGTCCATCTCCTGCTCTCGGGTCCGGCCGGCGGGGTGACTGCGGCGGCCCATCTTTCCCGGATCACGGACGAGCCCGGGCTCATCACGTGCGACATGGGCGGGACGAGCACCGACGTCTGCCTGGTCCGGGGCGGAGCGCCCTCCATGACGACGGAGAGCGAGGTCCTGGGGCGCCCGAACAAGACCCTCCAGATGGAGATCGAAACCATCGGCGCGGGCGGGGGGAGCATCGCCTGGGTCGATCGGGGCGGGGTCCTGGCCGTCGGTCCCAAGAGCGCCGGCGCCGACCCCGGTCCGGCCTGCTATGGGCGCGGCGGGGTCGAGCCCACCGTGACCGACGCCAACCTCCTGCTGCGCCGCCTCGCGCCCGATTCCCTCCGGGCCGGCGGGGTCGCGCTCGACCCCCGCCTCTCCGAGGAAGCCGTCCGGCGCGTCAGCCGGCAGGTTCCCGGATTGGATGAAATCCGCCTGGCCGACGGAATCGTGAAGATCGCCGTCGCCCGGATGGTCGGCGCCATCAAGGCCATCACGGTCGGCAAGGGGCTGGACCCCAGGGAGTTCACCCTGCTGACCTACGGCGGGGCCGGGCCGATGCACGCCGCCCAGATCGCCGAGGAGCTGGCCATCGGCCGTATCCTGGTTCCGCCCGCGCCCGGGAACTTCTCCGCCCTCGGCCTCCTCCTCGCCGACCACGGCCTGAACCTCGTCCGGACGCGGCTGGCCCCGGCGCGCGAGACGCCGCTCCCGCTCGTCACGGACACCCTGCGCGGGCTGGAGACGGAGGGCCGGGCCCGGTTGTCCGGCGAAGGCCGGCGTGAACCCGGCGAGATCTCGGTCGGCCGATCGGTGGGGCTGCGGTACGTCGGCCAGTGGTATGAGATCGACGTCCCGTTCGACCCGCGCTGGAAAAACCCGGAGGACATCGAGAAGGATTTCCATCGTCTGCACCAGGAGCGTTACGGCCACTGTGACGAGGCGGAGAATACGGAGATCGTCAACTATCGCGTCTCCGTTTACGCCTCCCTTCCGAAACCCGAGTTCCCGGCGCCGAAAAGCGGGGGCGCGTCCCGATCGGCGAAGAAGCGGGAGGTCTATTTCGGCGAGGGCTTTCTTCCGGCCTCCATCTTCCGGCGGGAAGACCTCGGGGCGGACTCGCGCCTCAAGGGTCCGGCCATCGTGGACGAGGAAGGGTCCACGACGGTCCTGCCCCCCGGCTGGACCGCGCGGGTGGACGCGGCCGGGAATCTGGTTCTCGAAAGGACCCGGCCATGAGCGGGCCTCGGATCGACCCCATTACGCTGGAGGTCATCGTCGAGGCCTTCCTGAGCGTCGTTCGCGAGATGCGGGTCACCGTCATCCGGACGGCATACTCTTCCGTCGTGTGCCAGGGGCACGATTTCTCGTGCGGCCTCTTCGACCCCAAAGGGCAGCTCATCGCGCAGTCCGAAGACCTCCCCATGCACGTCCTGCCCATGTCCTGGTCCATCCGGGAGATCGTGGAGCGGTTCGGAGAGGAGATCCGGCCCGGAGATGTGTTCCTGGTCAACGACCCCAGCTACGGCGGGACGCACCTGAACGACGTCATGGTGGCGATGCCCGTCTTCGCGGACGGCGAGCTGTTTCTCTTCCCGGCGGTCCGCGCCCATTGGCTCGACGTGGGCGGCATGGTCCCCGGGAGCCTGTCCGGGGCGGCGCGCGAGATCTATCAGGAGGGGATGGTGATCCCCCCCATCCGGGTCTATGACGAAGGCCGGCCCAACGACGCCGCCCTCGACCTGCTGTTCGCCAATTGCCGGTTGTCCGAGGATCGGCGGGGAGACTTCCGGGCCGGCCTGTCCGCGTGCAAGCTGGCGGAGCGCGGGGTCGTCGATCTGGTGGAGCGCTACGGCGCCGAGACCCTCGCGGCGTGCGTCCGCCGGACCATGGACCGGGCCGAGGAACGGACCCGGGAACAGGTGGCGACCATCCCGCCGGGGGAGTACCATTACGAGGACTACCTGGAAAGCTTCGAGGAAGGGAGGTTCGTCCCCGTCCGGTGCTGCGTCCGCCTGGAAGTCAAAGACCGCTCGGTGACCGCCGATTTCACGGGCACGTCCCCCCAGGTCGGGCATCCCATCAACTGTTCGTACGCCGTGACGGCGAGCGGGGTCTTCATCCCCCTGAAAACCATCCTCGACCCGGACTATCCCGTCAACCACGGGAGCTTTCGGCCCATCCGCGTGATTGTGCCGGAGGGGACGATCTTCAACGCGCGGCGGCCCGCCCCTGTCGGCGGGTGCTGCGAGGTCGAAAAGCGGGCCACGGGCCTCGTCCTCGGGGCGCTGGCCCAGGCCATCCCGGATCGCGTCCCGGCGGACCAATACGGGACCGTCTTCCACAACATGATCGGCGGGATGAACCGCCGGACCGGGCGGCGCTTTGTCTACTACGAGTGGCCGAAGGGGGGAAGCGGCGGGTACGCGGGGTCGGACGGGCAAAGCGTCATGGCCGCCTTCGACGAGGGAGACACCCGGTGCATCCACTCGGCCGAGGCCCTGGAGACCGAGTTCCCCGTCGAGATGGAATGCTCCGTCCTGAGGACCGATTCCGGCGGGGCCGGAAGACGGATGGGCGGCCTCGGCGTCAAGCGTCAGGTCCGCGTCCTGAGCGAGGGGACTTACTCGATGCTGGCGGACCGGGCCGTTCTGCCGAGCTACGGCCTGGGCGGCGGGCGCCTGGGGAAGCCGACGGCCGCCGCCGTCCTCCGAAAGGGCCGGGAGATCCACGTGGCGACCCCCGGAAAATGTCACGACTTTCCGATCAACCGGGGGGACCGTCTTGTCATGCTCTCGGGCGGGGGCGGCGGATACGGCGACCCCCTGAACCGGCCCGTCGAAGCCGTGGAGGCCGACGTCCGGGCGGGTTACATCTCCCGGAAAGAGGCGGAGCGGTCTTACGGCGTGGTGTTCACGGCCGGGGGCGAGATCGACAAGCGGCGCACGGCGGCGAGAAAGCGGACGCTTTCGCGGAAGACGCGCGCCAAGGTGGGCCGGGCCGAAGCCTTGGGCGGCGAGGGCCTGGTGAACGGCCGGAGGGTCTGCGTCGCGGGAAGGAACGTCGCTTCGCGGCTGGGGTTGCGGCCGGGGATGATCGTCGAGCTGCTCGGGACGAATCCGGCCCCCCTTCGCGCCTGGGTCGAATTGAACGCCCACGCCGCGCCGGGACGCATCTTCCTCGACGCGTACGCCCGGACGGTGATCGGCGTCAACGCGGACGATTTTGTTCATATTCGGGGGCTGGACAACCTTTTCCCTGAAAAAGGGACCCTCGCCGAGGGGGTTCACGGAGGACGGAGGAAGCGATGACCGAACGGACGGTTTACCTGAACGGCGAGTTCCTGCCCGAGAGCGAGGCCCACATCTCCCTGTTCGACGTCGGATGGCGGATCGGCGACGGGGTGTACGACGTGGCCCGCACGTTCGGCGGCCGGCCCTTCAAGCTCCGGGAGCACGTGGACCGGCTCTACCGGTCGATGACGTACACGCGCCTCGACCCGGGTCTCACACCCGACGCGTTCGAGAAGGTCTGCCTGGAGGTCCTCGACCGGAACCGCCCCCTCCTGGGGCCGAAAGAGGACCACGCCCTCTGGATGAACGTGACCCGGGGCCTCGGCATCCTGGGCCGTGACCCGAACCCAAGGCCGGGACCGACGGTGGCGGTCTACTGCATCAACATCAACCTCAAGCCCTTCGCCAAGTCTTTCACCGAGGGGATCCGCCTCGTGACGCCCTCGGTCCGCCGGAACCCGCCCGAGTCGCTGGACCCCAAGGCCAAGGTCTCCAACAAGATGAACCACGTCCTGGCGGACCGGGAGGCCCAAGCCGCCGACCCGGAGGCCTTCTCGCTCATGCTGGACCACAAGGGTTTCATCGCCGAGAACAGCGCGTCCAACTTCTTTTTCATCGATCGCGGGGAGCTTTTCACCCCGACGACGCGGAATGTCCTGGCCGGGGTCACGCGGGAGACCGTCTTCGAATTGGCCGACAAGCTCGGCATCCCGCACCACGAAGGGGATTACACGGTGTACGATGTCCTCACCGGGGAGGAGGCCTTCCTCACGAGCACCTCGCCCACCATCGTGCCCGCCCGCAGCCTGAACGGTGTGGATTTCCCCTCGGACATCCCGGGTCCGGTCACCGACCGCCTCCTCGACGCCTGGTCGGACATGGTCGGCATCGACATCGTCGAGCAGGCCCAGAGCCATTTGCACCTGTAGGGCACTTGCGTGCCGGCCAAGCTGCGATTGGGGATCGTTTGCGCTCATTACAACGTCTTTGGCGCACGGAGGGGCGCTTGCGCGCCAGCCAGGCTGCGGTTGAGGCGCTTGCGCGCCGACCAAGCTACGGGTGAAGCTCGTTGGGCTCATCGCAACGTCTCTGGCGCACGGAAACTTTTTACCCCTGAATCTATCCACAGGTGTCAATGATTGGGTTCCCATTTCGATGAATCTGCGAAATCTGTGTAATCTGCGGATAAAAGTTTTCTCCCGAAAGCCAAAAGCCAAACAGGAAATTCTTTCAGGGCAAGGGGAATTTGGGTTTGTTTTTCACTTTTGGCCCCAATGCGTAAAAATTCATGCGGTTTGATTAAGGACCTGGGTGATTCTGCAGAAGAGGGATTGCGTTTGCGGATGGCTCATGAGACGCAGCACGGTTCGCCCGCCGGGTCGGAGGAGTTGTCCCGCACGGTTCAACCACTCGAACCGCAGGGTCTCAACGCCCTGGCGGACAAACAGGGCCGTCCCCTTGCGCGAGCGGGACCGTCGGGCCGCCTCGAAGGAAGCTCACATGGCGCGAACGCCGTCCGCCGACGAACAGCAGCCCGAGAAACAATCGAACTATCGCCACCGCCCCGCACGAGCCCTTCGCGAAGATGGGAACGGATATGAGCCCATTCAGGCCCATCCAGCGGAAATGGCGCCTCAAAAGCTCCAGGCCGGCATAGGAGGTGAGGTCCGTGCCGCAGAACTCGACTCGAAGGTCACCCTTGACACGGCGGGTCAAATCGCGTTTTCTTACTCTCACTGTCAGTGGCCTTTCGTTGCGCCCGAAGGTTAATTCTCTCAACCTCTTCAGAGCGTAGCGGAAGGCCTTTTTGCAAGCAAAAAAGAATCACCGCGCCTCGAATCTTGACGCATTGGGGTTGGTAGTGTGCCGGCCTTTTGTATGGAATCCGGGCGCTCTGGAGTCGCGATTGCTCGAAGGATTCCAGCCGTGAATAGGCCGAGCGAGGGGCTCGGCCGCCGAAAGTTTTTCAGGGGGTTCCCAACCCCTGGGAGGGGTTCGGGGGGCGGTTTTTCAAAAAAGCCCCCTGAAAACTGTGTCAATCATTTGTTGATTTTAAGGGAGTAATGACCGTGCAGCTCGAAGACAAAGTCATCATCGTGACCGGCGCGGCGCGCGGGATTGGGAAGGTGTACGCCAAGGGGATCGCCGCCGAGGGCGGGAAGGTCGTCGTCTCCGACATCTTCGACGGCGAAGGGACCGTGGAGGAGATCCGCAACGCGGGCGGAGAGGCCGTCTACGCGAGGGCCGACGTGACCGATGAGAAGAGCGTCGAAGCCCTCGCCAAGGCCGCCCAAGACAAATTCGGCCGGATCGACGGACTCCTCAACAACGCCGCCTACTTCGCGGACATGCGGTACGCTGCGTTCGACGAAGTCACCGTCGAGGAATGGGACAAGATGATGGCCGTCAACGTCAAGGGCGTCTGGCTGGCTTCGAGGGCGGTTTATCCCTACTTGAAGGGCCGCGAGCCGGGCGGTCCGGGGCTGGGGAAGATCGTCAACATCACCTCGGGCGTCCCGTTCAAGGGCGCGCCGGTCTTCGCCCACTACACCGTCTCCAAGGGGGCCGTGATCACCCTCACGCGCGTCCTGGCCCGGTCGATGGGGAAAGACGGGATCTGCGTCAACGCCCTCGGTCCGGGACTGACGCGGAGCGACAGCCTCGTCGCGGCCCGGGGCGCGTTGATCGACCAGGACGAGGCCGCCCAGGTTCCGGGCCGGGCCATTGCCCGAAGCCAGATCCCGGAGGACATCGTCGGCGCCGTCGTCTTCCTCCTTTCGGACGGCGCGGACTTCATCACCGGCCAGACCCTGCTGGTGGACGGCGGCTCGCACATGAATTGACGGCGCTGTGAACCTTGGAGGTCCGGCCGTCCACCCGGCCAACGGGGAAAAAGGGAGTCAGACCATGAACGGCAAAAACGGCGGGCGCGCCGCGACGAACGGCCGAATCCCCTACCGGGACATGCGCGGCCTGCTGGATCACCTGGAGGCGAACGGGGAGCTGCTCCGGATCAAAAAGCCCGTCCCTCCGAAGTACATGCACACCCTCCTCGCCAAGTCCGATCAGGCCGTCCTCTTCGAGAACGTTGCGGACTACGGCATGTCCGTCGTCGGCGGGCTGATTGGGTCCCGAAGGCGTCTGGCCCTGGGCCTGGCCGGCGACGAGAAGGTCCTGGGCCGGGTCTTCATGGACGCCCTGGAGCGCCCGATCCCCGCCGAAGTCGTTCCGGACGGTCCCGTCCAGGAGGTCGTGAAAGTGGGGGACGAGGTGGACCTGACGGAGATCCCCATTCCCTTTCAGCACCGAAAGGACGGCGGCCCATACATCTCCGCCGGGATCGCGGTCTGCAAGGATGAAGAGGGTCGCCGCAACGTCGGCTGCTATCGCCTGATGTACCGCACCCCCAACGAGACGGGGATTGACCTGGTGTCGCCCTCGGACATGCGGTTCACGTATCAGCGGGCGCTCGACCGGGGGGAGCCGCTTCCCATCGCCATTGCCCTCGGGACGGGCATCCCCGAGATCCTTTCCGCCGCCTACAAGGCCCCGCCGGGGTTCGACGAGTTCGCGGTGGCGGGGGGGCTTTACGGCGAGCCCGTCCGGTTGACGAAGTGCGCCACCCTGGACCTGGAAGTTCCGGCCTCGGCCGAGATCGTCCTGGAAGGGGAAATCTCCGCCGACGGCTGGACGATCGACGAGGGCCGGTACGGGGACTTCACGGGGCACCAGTGCTCGATTCGCTGGAACCCGGTGTTCAAGGTCAAGGCGATCACCCACAGGAAGGACCCCATCTTCCAGACCATTTTCATGCCCTGGGAGAATGACTGGCTGGAGGCGCCGCCCATGGAGGCGGCCGGCTGGCGGGCGCTGCGGGAGGCGAGCGTCCAGACGACGGCGGTCTACTCGACCCCGGCGAGCTGCTGCTACTGGCACCTGTTCGCGTCCATCAAAAAGCGCCCGGGCGAGGGCAAGAACGCCCTGCTGGCGCTCATGGCCCTGCACGCCGTCAAGCTGGTCATCGTCACCGATGACGACGTGGACATCACCGACTGGATGGGTCTCGAGCGGGCGCTGGCTTTCCGGGTCCAGCCGGACGAGGACGTGATTATCGTCTCGGGCGCGCGCGGCAAGCACCTGGACCCCACCCTCCGGGCCTCGCAGCTCCCCAAGGGCTCGCTGCCCACCACGTCCAAGATGGGGATCGACGCCACCATCCCGGAAGGCGTGGACCGGTCGGAATACGAGCTTCTGGAATACCCGTTCCTGGATGAGGTGAAGCTGGAAGACTATTTGTAGACGGGTTTTGGATGAATTCGGGATTTGAGGGCCGGGCGGGATACCCGGCCTACCGAGGTCATCGGATGGTGATTCATCCGACGGGGTGGGGCGGGCATCTTGCCCGCCCCGTTTCTTTCAGTCGTATCAGCGATCCTGTTGTTGCCCGTCCGGCTGCGCGTCCCTGCAATCTACGGCGTCTCGATAGGCAGCTCCTCGCGCTCGCCCCACTCGGCCCAGGACGATATGTAATTCCGGACCTTTTCGTACCCCAACAGCCTGAGGGCGAGGTAGGCGTGAGCCGAGCGGTACCCGCCTTGGCAGTAGGCCGATACGTCCTTGTCCGGCGTCACGCCGGCCGGCGCGTAGAGGGCGGCGAGGTCGTCGGCGTTCTTGTACGCGCCGTCCTCGACGTTGTTCTTCCACTCGATGTGGACGGCGCCGGGGATCGCCCCGCCCCTCTTGGCGCGGGCCTCGGTTCCGTGATACTCGCCGTCGGTGCGGGTGTCCACGACCACGCATCCACCGTCGTCGAGTCCCTTCAGGATCGTCTCCGCCGTGGCGAGGCGGTCCGCGACCGGCCGGGCCTTGAAGCTCGCCCCCTCGGGTTTCACCGGGTCCCGGCTCACGGGGTGCGCGGCCATCTCCCAGGCGTCGTATCCGCCGTCCAGGACGTGGACGTCTTCGTGTCCGAAATACTCCAGGAACCAGAAGGCCCGCGCCGCCCTCGTTCCCGTTCGCTCGTCGTGGACGACGACGGTCTTGCCGTGATCGACGCCCCGGTTGCCGAACAGCCCCTCTATCATCCAGAAGAACGAGTCCAGGGACTCCGGCCCGGTGTGCCGGACGGACAGGCCGAAGAGGTCCAGGTGGACCGCACCCGGGATGTGCCCGGCCACGTAATCCTGCGTCGTCCTGATGTCCAGAATCAGAGGAGGCCCGGCGTCCAGAGCCCGCCGCAGCCGGTCGGGGGCCCAGAGAAGGTCCGGGTTCTTGTAGCCGCGCATGTCTCAGCCTCCAGGGCGCCGGGGGGGGGAAGCCGTTTGAAGGGCGTTCGCCGGCCGTCGTCACGGTCCGTCAGGGTTTATAGTGGATGACCCGCATGGGTTTCAGCGCGCCCGAGTTGCAGGGGTTCCGCTCCTGCGGACAGTTGGACATGGCCGCGAGGACATCCATGTCCGCCTGGAAATCGACGTAATCGCCCGCCTTGGATTTGGGCTCTTCAATGGTGAACGTCCCGTCGGGCTGAATGGGGCAGTTCATGAAGACGTTCATGTTGTACGGGACGTCCTTCCAGTTCAGGCCCCAGGGTTTGACGGCGGCGGCGAAGTTGTCCCGGCAGTTGGGTGTGTCGGGCACCCCGTAGCGGTACTCGTTGGTGAACCGGGAGCAGGCCCCGGCGAGCATGTCGTGGACCCCGCACGTGTCGGCGATGATGGTCATAAGCTTTCCGGCTTCGTCGGAAAACAGCGTGTAGCCGACCTTGGGGAACACCGAGCGGTTCAGGTTCACCGTGTTCTCGGGCGAGAGTCGTTCCTCCAGCCGGTTGAGGTTGAAGGCGAGGAAGTCGGCCACCTGCTGGCCTTGGATGTCGATGATCCGAAGGACCTCGCCCTGGCGGATCTCCCGTGCGTAATGGCCCCGGGGATCGACGATTCGGTCCTCGAGGACTTCTCCTTGAACTTCTCCGGCATCCGGTGTCATGGCAATCGGTCTCCCGTGCGATGGGCCAGTCCAGTCTTCATTGAAGGATGAAAGTTATTTTAGAGCGGTGTCCGTGGCGGGATCAATCCCCCCCCCTTCCCCCCCCGGCCCGCGGAACGGAGAAGGCGGGCAAGATGCCCGCCCTACCTGTTTTGAAAACACCGGGTTTACACCTTTCGGTAGGCCGGGCGTTTGGGTCGGTTGACCCCTTGCCCGGCCGGAGAGGGATCATTCGGGTCACGAGATGTAAAACCATTTACGAGACACTACACTGGATCGGCTTGATTGAGTTGAACTGGGGCGTCCATTTCCTCTAGACTGTTTTTCATCAACAATCCGCTGAATTCCGCCGTGCTTCAAGGGCGCTTGGGCATTACCCGAATGGGGAAGGAGGGATGGCGATGAAGGACGTAACCAACCTGGGCGAGTGGGTGGACCCCTCCACCTCGGCGCTCATTGTGATCGACGTTCAGAACGATTTCTGCCATTCCGAGGGGGCCTTCGGGAAGCTGGGCACCGACATGGGCCCGATCCGGGAGATCCTCCCGCGGCTTGAAAACCTGATGGAGGAGGCCCGCGGCGCCGGCTGCAAGGTCGTCATCTTCCGGGTCGCCCGCTCGCCGGACGCCGACTGGTCCGCCAAGCAGCGCCTGGAGGAGCTCAACTTCGGTCCCGACGCCGTCCCCATCGTGGAAGAGGGAAGCTGGGGGGCGGAGCTCTGCGAAGGGTTTGAGCCGAAGGACGGCGACGTTCTCCTGACGAAGAACCGCTACGGCGGATTCACCGGGACCAACCTGGACCTGATCCTGCGCAACCTGGGCGTGAAGACGATCATCATGACGGGCGTCGCCACGAACGTGTGCGTCGAGAGCACGGCCCGGGAGGGGTTCATGCTGGACTACAACGTCGTAATCGTCGAGGATGCCTGCGCGACGACGAGCACGGAGTTTCACGAAGGCACCCTCGCGAACGCCCGCAGATTCTTCGGCCGGGTCGCCAAGGCCGATGAGGTCAGCGCCGCCTGGGCCGAGCGGGGCGCGGCGGTGAAGCGGTAAGGAGACGGATTTCGCGCCGGAGGCCTTCCCGGGAATCCTCTCCCGGACCGCCCCCGGGGAATCTCTCATTGGCGAAGCGGGCGGCCCTGATGGGGCCGCCGTTTCATTTCGGGTCGAGATCATGGGGAAGCGTGGATGAACCTAAAAAAGTTTGACCAACATCCGAAGTTCCACGTCAAAGACGAAGCATTCTATCAACGGCTTGCCGAAGGTTGCGAGGGCGACGAACGACTCCAGGAGTTCGTCATCCCGAAAGAAACCGGCCGGGCCTTCGTCGTCGAGAAGGGTCAGGTCCTGCGCGTGATCGAGGTTGAAGGACCGCAGGTCGCGGATTTCAACGCCTTCGGCAAGGACGACCCCCGGGAGGTGTTCTGGTCGGGAAGGACCCGGATATTCGAGGGGGCGCACCTGACGGTCGGAAGTCAGCTTTGGAGCACGCCGCCCGGGATGCGTCCCATGTTCACGATCATCGCCGATACGGTCGAGCACAACCCCCTCCCGCACGGCGCGGCCTCGCATGATTTGCTTTTTTCGAGATGCAACGAGGTGTACTTCGAGCTGTTGACCGGCGAGAAGGGCCGCCCGAATTGCCAGAACAACCTGGCCCGCGCCATCGCGGAATTCGGCCTGAGCCCCGACCATGTGCACGACGCGTTCAACATCTTCATGACGACGGGGATCGATGAGGAGGACCGCCTCTTCTTCCTGGACGCCGACGCGAAGAAGGGGGATTCCATCGATCTGTACGCCGAGATGGACTGCATCGTCGCGATCTCCGCCTGCCCGGGGGGGTGCAGCGGACCGCAGAACAAGCCGCTCGGCGTGGAGATTCTTAGGCCTTCAGTGTGACCGTCCAAGGAGGCACTGGCGCGCGCGGGGTTACCAACCCCAAGCCGCCAGTCGCCACCGGATTATTGGATGAGAAGCTCCTCGCAATACGGCGCGCGGCTCATTTACTCGGGGCCGTTAGACAGAAGCCGAGGGGTGCGATGGATACTTGGTGGATCTGCGAACCGCATCTCTTGGGAAGCAGGAACCCCACGACCGCCGAACTCGAGCAGCTTCGAGGTGAGGGTTTCCAACTGCTCGTATCTCTCCTTCAAGAAGAAGAGCAAGCGCCGAAGTACGACATTGCCACCGTCGAGGCCTTGGGGTTTGTGAGACACAACATACCCGTGAAAGACTTCCATCCTCCGACGATCCACCAGCTGGAGCAATTCGTGGAGCTCATCGAGAAGTTGTCCGCTGGAGCGAAGGCAATCATTCACTGCGAGGGCGGTACTGGTCGAACTGGAACATTCGCAGTTGCGTATAGGATCGCGAAGGGTATGACGGTGGCGGGCGCGATTGCTTACGTCAGGAAGGCTAGGCCTCATGCCGTTGAAACTCCAGCGCAAAAGGCAAGCCTGGAGCAGTTTGCCGGTGCGTGGTAAATGCGGGGGAAATGGAGTCAGGTTTTGCAATCATGCACCTTGTCTTCTTCTTGCCTCCAGACCCCTGGGCCTGCGGCTTACCGTAAGGGCCGAGACATGCGGTCATTCTATCTCATGAAAATGTCGTATTCCAAGTTCTGACCCCATATGGGTGATGTACGATTTTTTTAACTATGGTGTCCCTAGAATCCCGGCCGTAAATTTCCCACTTACCTAAGGTATTTTGACCTGCCCCCCTGAAAGCCGGTGCAGTTTGAGGGTTAGGATTTTCGTACAGCTTTCGGACTGGATTGGCCTAGAAAGGGGGCAGTGATGAGTCGGAAGGGATTCACCGCGGAGCAGATCATCCACAAGCTTCGTCAG
>PVBE011286421.1_pt1 | contig 14333 bp, 9 predicted proteins | sample 1631181 | NCBI WGS metagenome assembly PVBE01 (sample SAMN08397723, study PRJNA350692) | Marine metagenome, whole genome shotgun sequencing project. | isolation source: water | place: Pacific Ocean | collected 2012-04
AAACGCAACCGAATCAACCCGCGCGTCATCAAACGCAAAATGTCTGGCTGGCCGAAGAAGCGACCACAACACCGGCACCCACCGCCACCAACGAAAACCTTTAAGCAGTCAGTAGTTGTGATTCATTAAACGGTATTGGGGCTTAAGCACCGATGATTTGAATTACCCGCTGCTAGCCGACCCGGCTCAAACGGTTAGCGCAACCTGCGGCGTGGCGTTTCAGATGAGGATTCACACCGAGTGGAGCAACCGTCCGGCGACATTCATCATCGACAAAGAAGGGATCCTCCGATATGCACGTCGAGGCAAGTCGTTCTCCGATCGGCCACGTCCGGACGAGATCCTCGATGAACTAGAAGCGATCTTAAAACCGTGATTCGCAAGTCCCTTTCCCCGCTCGTAGCGACCGAGGTTGAAAATATCTTCCCCGAATTACCAGATCCGAATCCGCTCGACTGCGGGTTTGAAAAGCTCGTCACCGGACTTGACGTCGAATGCCTCATAGAAGGCATCCAAGTTCATGACGGGGCCGTTGGCGCGATAGCGCGAAGGTGCGTGGGGGTCAGTCAACAGGCGACGGACCATTTCTGCGTTTCGGTACTTCCGACGCCAGACTTGGCTCCAGCCAAGAAAAAATCGCTGTTCGCCCGTCCACGAGTCGATCACTGGCGACTTCTTACCGCCCAACGACAGTTGATAGGCTTTGAAGGCGATCGACATCCCCGATAGATCGGCAATGTTTTCACCCAAAGTTAGCTGGCCATTGATTCGTTTTCCTGGCAGTGGTTCGTAGCCCGCGTATTGGGCCACGAGTTGTTCCGTCAGTTTTCGGAAAGCCTCGCGATCTTCGTTGGTCCACCAGTTTTGCAGGTTACCATCACCATCGTACTTACTTCCCTGGTCGTCAAAAGCGTGACTGATCTCGTGCCCAATGACCGAACCGATGCTGCCGTAGTTGACGGCATCGTCTACTGTGGCGTCGAAGAAGGGAGGCTGCAGAATGGCCGCGGGAAAGACAATTTCATTCATGCCCGGGTTGTAGTACGCATTGACCGTCTGTGGCGTCATACCCCACTCCGTCCGATCAACTGACTTGCCCAGCTTATCGACCATTCGCCGGTACTCGACCTGGGCAGACCGACGTAGATTTCCAACCAGATCGTCGTTGATTTCCAATCGCGAATAGTCACGCCATTTCTCGGTGTAACCGATCTTCGTAGTGATCTTGGCCAACTTCTCCTGCGCACGTTTCTTGGTCTCCGGGGTCATCCAAGTCAACTCGTCAATACTCTTCTGATACGTCTTGAGCAGATTATTGACCAACACGTCCATTCGTGACTTGGCGTCGGCGGTGAAGTGTTTCTTGACGTACAGTTTTCCTACTGCGTCCCCCAACACACCAAACCCTCGCGCGCCGGCGGTGGTCTCCACCGCACGCTTCCACCGCGGTTTCTGCTCGGGAATGCCAGCGAGCTGTTTCTTATGCAATTCAAATGACGCATCGACAAAATCTTTGGAAAGGGCTGACGCGTAACCATCGATGACCTGGAATTGAAGATACTGCTTCCAAGCGGAAACGGGCGTCTCGGCAAGAATCGCCTCTAGCCCCTGGAAGAAACTGGGGGTCATCATGTTGACGTCGGTCAACGAATCGACATCCGCGGCAGCGAAAAACACTTTCCACGGAAGCGTTGGAGTTACCTTGTCGAGATCGCCGATTGCGTATTTGTTGTAGCGTTGTTCGGCGTCACGCAACCTGGTGCGTTCCCACTGGACTTTGGCCAAACGCGTTTCGACATCCAGCACAGTTTTCGCCGCACCAGCTGGATCAGGCAAATCGGCAAGTTCGAACAACTGTGTCACATAGTCGAGCAGCGCCTGCCGAGCCTTCTCGTACTTTGGATCGTCTTCCAAGTAGTAGTCTCGATCCGGCAATGTGGTCCCGCTCTGCACCAGGGCCGCGAGGTACCGGGTCGAGTCCTTGTCGTCCAAATCGACGAAGAAGCCAATCGGAGTACCCACACCGGCGGTTTGAAGATAGCCGAAATGACGCACAACGTCAGTTTTCGACGTGAGTTTGTCGAGCTTCGCGAGTTCGCTTCGGAGCGGCTTGATCCCAAGTTGTTCGATCTTCTCTTCGTTCAAATAGCTCCTGTAAAAATCGCCAACGCGCTGAGCGTCGCTGCCTTTCTTGTTTACCTGCTGCGCCGCCTCTTCAACGATCGCGCGAAGACGACTCTGAGAGTCATCAGAAAGTTCAATGATCGTGCCGTAGTTTGACTTGTCCGATGGGATCGGCGTGTGCTTAAGCCATTCGCCATTGACGTGGAGGAACAGGTCGTCTTGAACTCGGACCGTCTTGTCAAAACCCTTCGGGTCGATTCCAGACTTGAGCTGAGCGTTGACCGTCGAACTGACTAGGAGTGGTCCGATCAAGGGCAGAATCCAGGCTTTCATGAAGGTGACCTTTGTGCGAGCAAGGAAACAGAATGCGATTGAGTGGGAGCTATTTCACGGTGACCCTTACGAGCTTGCCGGATCTTGCGTCGCTCCCTTCGGTGGGTGTACCAAAGACGGTGACGTAGATTGTGTCGTCTATGACAGCGAGGGCGGTCGGCTTGTCCAGCGAAACCAGTTTCTTCGCCTCGACGGATTGCTTGCCATTGTCGTTGGTGCCGACCAATTGGAAAAGCCCGCCTTCGGTCGTCTTCATCCAAGCGAAGTCCGTTGCAAAGAGCTTCTTGCCATCGGCGCTGTATGCCAGGCCGGTAATGTCGTACAAGCCAGTTTTCAGATTGAGCAACATCTTGCCGGTCTTGGCGTTGTAAAAGGTTAGCAAGGCATCTTCCGGAACCGTCACTTCGCCGCCTTGACCAATCACTAATTGGCCCTTGGGACTGATCACGGCGGCAATCGGTGCATCGATGTCGGTGGCCTCTTTGGTTGGCAAGAACCGTTTGAATTCGGTCACTTTGCCTTTCTCAAGTACCGCTCGTGCAATCCAGCCCTTGGTATCGTCGCCGTTACACGTGACAAAAACAGCTTTGTTGGTGGCGGCTAGACCATGAAAGTTACCTTCGCCTTTGACGTCTTCGGTAGCAGGCATATTAAAGCTTCCCGTTGCATCGCTGGCTTTGATTGCGGGGCTTCCTACGCCGGGGACCGAAAACACTCGCAGCAGTTCGTCCCCGTCCGGCTTGTCACCACCACCGACAACCAGTGTGTCTTTGTTCAGAAACACGAGACCTAGTGGACCGATATCGAATTTTGGGCCCTTTCCGTACACGTCCTTTTCAAAACCAACGATGACATCCTGGGCTTTCCCATCGACCACGCGGACCACGCGTCCTGCCCCACTGTCAGAGACAAAAACGTGCCCGGTTTCCGGCTGCACGGCCACGGCACATGGATTGTAAAGTCCGTCGATCACGGTTTCGATGGTAGGATCCGCGGCAACAAGTGGCGATGCTGTGAGAACGACCATCGCGACAGCGTTGAGAATTAGTGTCTTGATTTTCATCGGGGATAGCTCCTATCTTCCGAATGGTGAATAGGTGAATCGCATTGAGGTCAGCTGAGTTGGGCCTATTGGATGCCGTTGGCCACCTCGTAGGCGGAGATCTTGTCCGCCATTTCTAATGAGAGGGCGATGTCATCCAGGCCTTTGAGGAGGCATTCGCGCCGGAATCCGTCAATCTCGAACGACAGCGAAAGGCCGTGATCGTCGGAGACTGTCTGATTCTCCAAGTTGACGTCGAGCTGGTAGCCGGGGTGCGAGGCGGCACGCTGGAAAATCTGTTCAACGGTATCTTCATCCAAGCTGATCGGCAAGACCGCATTCTTAAAGCAGTTGTTGTAGAAAATATCGGCGAAGCTGGCAGCGATGACCACGCGAAATCCATAATCATCCAACGCCCACACGGCGTGTTCGCGGCTTGAACCACTACCAAAGTTACGGCGCGCCACCAGGACCGATGCTCCCGCGACCTCCGGTTGATTTAGCTCGAAGGATGGGTCGTCCGAACCGTCGTCGTTGAAGCGCCAGTCGAAAAACAGATATTGGCCAAAGCCAGTGCGTTCGATCCGCTTCAGGAATTGCTTAGGAATGATCTGATCTGTGTCGACGTTGGCCCGATCCATCGTGGCGACCAAGCCTCTGTGCGTGGTAAATGTCTTCATGAAAATGTCCTAACTGCATTGCGTCACAAAACGCGAATAGGAATCGTATCGCTCTTAAGTTAATTGAACTGCCACTCACGGATGTCGACGAAGTGCCCCGCGACTGCGGCCGCCGCCGCCATCGTTGGCGAGACCAGATGCGTCCGTCCGCCTTTGCCTTGCCGGCCCTCGAAGTTGCGGTTACTGGTCGAAGCGCATCGCTGGCCGGGTGCGAGCTTATCTGGGTTCATCGCCAGGCACATGCTGCAGCCGGCCTCGCGCCAATCGAATCCAGCGTCCTGGAAAACTTTATCCAACCCTTCGGCTTCAGCTTGAGTCTTAATCAGTCCGCTTCCTGGCACAACCATGGCGGACACGCGATCCGACACCTGGTGGCCTGCCGCAACTGCCGCGGCCGAACGCAGATCTTCGATGCGTGCGTTGGTGCATGAACCGATGAAGACCCGCTCGATCGGAATGTCAGTGATGGAGGTGCCAGCCTTGAGGTTCATATATTCGAGCGCACCGGCGGCCGTCTTCTGGTCGGTTGCGTCGCCCATGTCGGCGGGATCGGGCACGGTGGTGTCCACTGCGACTACTTGGCCTGGATTCGTACCCCACGTAACTTGGGGAGCGATATTGGCGGCGTCAAAGATCAGTGACTTGTCGTAACGGGCACCTTCATCAGTCGCGAATTCCTGCCAACGAGCAACGGCCGTGTCAAAGTCCGCAGGTGCGTACGTGCGGCCGCGGAGGTATTCGTACGTGATTTCGTCTGGAGCAATCATGCCGGCCCGAGCTCCCGCTTCGATCGACATGTTGCAGACAGTCATCCGCTCCTCCATGCTCAGAGCACGAATCGCGCTGCCCGTGTATTCGATCACATATCCCGTGCCGCCGTCGGTCGTAATTTGACCGATCAAGTAGAGAATCACGTCCTTGGCCGTGACACCACGAGGCAACGTGCCATCGACCCGCAATTCCAACGTCTTGGGGACTTGTTGTAGTAAGGTCTGTGTGGCCAACACGTGCTCTACTTCGCTGGTCCCAATGCCGAACGCCAATGCGCCAAAAGCACCGTGCGTGGCGGTGTGGCTATCGCCGCAGACGATCGTCATTCCGGGCTGAGTATAGCCCTGTTCTGGTCCAATGACATGGACGATGCCCTGGTTCACGTCGTCGAGGTCATAGAGGCGAATGCCGAATTCCTGACAGTTACTGCGCAGCGTGTCAACTTGCTGTTTGGAGATCGGGTCTGCGATCGGCAGCGAGCGATTCGTGGTCGGGACGTTGTGATCGGGAGTGGCAATCGTGAGTCCGGCACGGCGGACGGGGCGACCATTAAGACGCAGCCCCTCGAAAGCCTGGGGACTGGTGACTTCGTGAACTAAGTGCAGGTCGATGTACAGCATCGTCTGCTTGTTTGGTTCGGCGTGAACCACATGCTGGTCCCAGATTTTTTGGAACATGGTGCGAGGAGAGGCTGATGTCATGTCTTTCTCGTATCGTGGTTTGAGCGGGGAATTCCAGAGGTCTCGGATATTTTGACGGAGGTCGGTAGACCAGAAAAACGACAATTCTAAACGACAGTCGCGTCTTTGGGGAGGTTCACGTGGGGGCGATTGTGGGGGGAAAGCCAATCGCTTTTCCCTATTTCCACGGCTATACTCAACTGTTCCAATGACTTGCTGATTCCATCGAGACCATCGATCGCAAAGCAGAGTCGGCTTCGCACGCCATTTCGGTTCTGACTTTCGCCGGGCACCAGCCGGAGCCCACGCAACTGCCGGAATACGCCGCGCGGCCAGAGCTGTCTCCACCTTCTCGGCGGCCAAATCGGGTTACAAGGGAATCGGAATGAGAGAGTTTCTGTGGCAACCGTCGAACGCTTTATTGAAAGGCTCACACGCAGCGGGTTAATGGCCGCTGACGAAGTGCATGCCGTGATGGTCACCCTGCCACCCGACATGAAGCCCGTGACGACGAACTCACTGGCCGTGGAATTGGTGCGACGCGGTCGGCTGACAAAATACCAGGCCGGACGGGTCGCGGCGGGGAAGATTGCAGGCTTGGTCCTGGATAAATATGTGATTCAGGACAAGATTGGCGAGGGCGGCATGGGCGAGGTCTTTGTGGCCGAGCACCGTCGGATGAAGCGCCCGGTGGTCGTCAAGGTTTTGCCGCCCGCAGCCACCCAGTCCGAATACTACATACGGCGTTTCCAACGAGAAGTCGAAGCGGCCGCCAAACTGACGCATCCCAACGTTGTGACCGCCTTCGACGCTGACGAGCAGGACGGGATCTATTACCTGGTAATGGAATTTGTGGATGGCCAACCGTTGGGGCATTTGGTCGCCACGCGCGGAGCGATGCCCGTCAAGCAGGCCATCTCCTGCATTCTACAAGCGGCACGCGGGTTGGCATACGCTCATAGCAAGGGCATCATTCATCGCGATATTAAGCCGAATAACCTGCTGCTCGACACCGATGGCGTTGTCAAGATCCTGGATATGGGGCTGGCCCGATTCGACGATGGCCGGCAGACCATAATCGCGGGTGACGAGTTGACGCAGCAGAACCAAATCGTCGGGACGGTCGAGTACATGGCTCCCGAACAAGTCGACGATTCGTCGTTGGCCGACCGGCGCTCGGATATTTACAGCCTGGGATGCACGTTGTTTCGGCTGCTGACCAAACGACCACCTTATCAAGGCAAAACACTAGTCGAAACACTGATCGCCCATCGGACGCTGCCCACGCCTCAGATTCGTCCCGATTGTCCCGCTGCCCCCGAGTCGCTACAGACGATTTTTGAACGCATGTTGGCGGTCGACCCCGCGGACCGCTATCAGTCCGTCGCAGATCTGATTGTCGATCTGGAGCCCGTCTACGAAGAGTTGGCAGACGACGAATCCGTCTGGATTAACGCCGAGGCGCGGGATGGCCCTTCGTCATCCGAGCGGGACACCACGATCGTCGCGTCACCTCAACACCTAGCAAACATCGGCCAGGCCGTGCCCCGGAAAGCAGCTGAAGCCCTGACGGAGGTTTTGCAAACGAGCGGAACGGCTGAGCTGCCAGCTGCCAAGAGCAAAGAAACCCGCGGGCAGTCAACGGGCGCCTACAACGCTGCAAAGTCCGGACTGAAAGCCATCGGCATCGATTTAGGAACCACCTTTTCGGCAATCAGCTACTTGGACGACGTGGGTCGACCGCAACTGTTGACCAACATGGAAGGTGACCAGACGACGCCCAGTGTCGTCTTGGTTGATGACGAGGATATCGTGGTCGGTCAAGAGGCGCTCAAGGCCATGGCCACTGATATGGAGTGCATTGCCGAGTCCGCCAAGCGAGATCTGGGATTCAAGGCGTACCATAAAGAGCTAGGCGGTCGTCAGTTTCCACCGGAAGTCGTGCAGGCCTGGATTCTCAACAAACTGCGCGTCGACGCTCAGAAACGCCTAGGCCCCTTCACGCAGGCAGTCATCACGGTCCCCGCGTACTTCGACGAAGTGCGCCGTAAAGCGACACAGGATGCGGGTTACATCGCTGGGCTGGATGTGCTGGATATCATTAACGAACCAACCGCGGCGGCACTCGCTTTCGGGTTCTACCGTGGGCGGTTGCATTCCGCCGATGCTGATTTGGTGCCGAGTCGGGTACTGGTCTACGACTTGGGCGGCGGTACGTTCGATGTCACGATCATGGAGATTGGAACCGGCGAGTTCTTTACGCTGGCGACCGACGGAGACGTTCAACTGGGTGGCCGAGATTGGGATCAGAGGTTGGTCGATTTCGTAGCCGAGTCGTTTATTCGCAAGCATGGTCGTGACCCGCGCGAGCATCCGAACACCTACGGAAGGTTGTTGCGTGATTGCGAAGACGCCAAGCGTACACTGACTTCGCGAACCAAAGCGAAGATTGTCTGCGATATGGGGAATGTCGCTGAACGGGTCGAAATCTCACGAAGACATTTTGAAGAAATCACGGCAGACTTGTTGGAGCGGACCGCGTTTACGACGCGGCAGACCCTGCAAGCTGCGGAGCTCACTTGGAATGCAATCGACGATGTGCTCTTGGTCGGTGGTTCCACACGAATGCCCGCCGTCGTGAAAATGGTGCGCGAGCTGACGGGTAAGGAACCGGATATCTCAGTTTCGCCCGATGAAGCCGTAGCGCAAGGCGCGGCGATTCACGCAGGCGTCGTGCTCGACCGCCTCCAGGGCAATCGGCCTCGCATCAAGGTTCGAAACGTCAATTCGCACAGTTTGGGGGTCGTGGGAACAGACACCAAAACGCAGCGCAAACAGACCGCCGTCCTCATTCCGCGAAACACACCGTTGCCGGCCAAAGCAAAACGAGTGTTTCGTACGGCCAAGGATGGACAGACGGCGATCGTCGCGACGATTGTCGAGGGGGAGAGTCGTGATCCGAAGGAGTGCACGGCAATTGGCAAATGCACGGTGACCGGTCTGCCGGACGACCTGGCGGCCGGAACGCCGATTGAGGTGCGATTTCAATACGCTGACAACGGTCGCCTTCGTGTTCACGTGAACGTCGCCGGAGTTGACGATCAAGTGACGCACGAAATCAAACGTTCCAACAACCTCTCCCAGCGAAAGCTCAATGCCTGGCGGAAAGCTGTCAGCGGCGAGAGTCCGACGGCTTGATTGTGCCCCATATGGGGACCAGTGGTTTCATTCGCAATTGGCCCTATAGCGACCATCGGCGTCTCTTGCCGTTGGTGCTGCGGAGCGTAATTGACTTTCAACCGGCGATCGTTACGATTTGATTTCACAAACGTAACTTCAGAAATTCACAGTCTTTATCGCGGCACGTGCGAGACTCTCACGAAAGGATTCTTCCATGGCGACGCAAATCCAGGCGGCACGAGCGGGTGAAATCACACCCGAGATGGAATTCGTGGCGAACCGCGAGAGCCTGTCGCCTGAGTTGATTCGAGACGAAGTGGCGGCTGGCCGGATGGTGATTCCGGCAAACACGGTTCACCTTGGTAAGAATCTTGAACCGATGTGCATCGGGATCGCCGCGAACTGCAAAATCAACTCGAATATCGGAAACTCGGCGGTAACGAGTGATATTGCGGGAGAGCTGGAAAAGCTGCACACGTCCGTTCACCATGGGGCGGATACGGTGATGGATCTATCGACGGGGACCAATGTCGATTCGATCCGCGCTGCGATTATCGACGCATCGCCGGTGCCGATCGGTACCGTCCCGATTTATCAGATGTTGGAAGAGATCGGCGGCAATATTGAAGACATGACGGGCCAGCACTTCCTGGACATGGTCGAACATCAAGCTCGGCAGGGGGTCGACTACATGACGATCCACTGTGGAGTGATGCTCGAACATCTGCAGCTGGCCATGAACCGTGTCACTGGGATTGTCAGCCGAGGTGGTTCACTGATGGCCAAGTGGATGATGGTGCATTGTAAACAGAACCCGTTGTATACGCATTTTGACGACCTCTGTGACATCATGCGTCAGTACGACGTCACATGGAGCTTGGGCGATGGTTTGCGACCTGGCTCGATTGCGGACGCCAGTGATGATGCCCAATTTGCTGAATTGGAAGTGCTTGGAGAGCTGACGCGTCGCAGTCAAGAAAACGGCACACAGGTCATCGTCGAAGGTCCCGGACATATTCCGATGGACCAGATCGACATGAACGTTAAGAAGCAAATTGAGATCTGCAACGGTGCGCCTTTCTACTTATTGGGGCCGCTTGTGACGGACATTGCGCCCGGCTATGACCACATCACCAGTGCGATTGGTGCCGCAATGGCGGCTTGGAGCGGTGCCGCGATGCTGTGTTACGTCACTCCCAAAGAGCACCTTGGATTACCCGACAACGAAGATGTGAAGCAAGGTGTGATCGCTTACAAGATTGCGGCCCATGCCGCTGATGTGGCCCGTCATCGTCCCGGTGCCCAGGACCGTGACAACGCATTGAGCAAGGCTCGCTTTGAATTCGATTGGAACGAGCAGTTTCGGTTGTCCTTGGACCCGGAAACCGCCCGCGCGTACCACGACGAAACTCTGCCGCAGGATACGTTCAAGAGCGCGCACTTCTGCAGTATGTGTGGTCCCAAATATTGCTCGATGAAGATCACTGAGGACATCAAGCAAATGGCTGCCGATGGTGATCTGGTGGAATTGGAAGTGACAACGCCCGAGTGATGCGTTGCGTTGGCTGAATGAGCGCGCGGATTTGGCCTGGAAAGGACTCCAACGTGTCAGAACAGCCTGATCCTGAAGATGGCGAGTCCTTAGCGGGCAGTGGGGATTTCGAACCGGTGGCGAACGCTCCCGCTACGCCGCTGCTACGTGACCGATCCTTTCTGGGCATGATGGCCACACAGTTCTTGGGAGCGTTTAACGACAATCTCTTCAAGCAGCTAATGTTGCTGTTGGCCATTCCCGTTGGTGCTGCGGCGGCGGTCGAAAAAGACCGGCAGGCGGTGGCGACAATCGTTTTTGCGATCCCCTTTATCCTCTTTTCGGGATACGCCGGATTCCTTTCCGATCGATTCAGCAAGCGGCGGATCATTGTGCTCGCAAAAGTTGCCGAGATCGTCGTGATGATGCTGGGGCTGATCGCATTTCTTCAATTTCAGTTGGGTGGAACGCTCGGTCTGCTGTTGGTGTTGTTTTTGATGGGAATGCAGAGCGCGTTCTTTGGTCCGGGCAAATACGGTATTCTGCCAGAGATGTTGCCCAAAAAGCACTTGCCTCGCGCCAATGGCATGATCCTGATGACCACGTTCCTGGCCATCATTTTCGGGACTGCTGTCGCTGGTTTTTTGGGTGAGTCATTTATCGATGATACGGCAATTCCAGAACTACGCGCCGTTGGTTTGTGGCGAGGATCCATCCTCTGTGTGGGAATCGCGATCACGGGAACGTTGACTTCATTGGTGATTCGACGGCTTCCCGCCGCAAAGCCGAACTTGAAGCTGCACCGCGATTCGCTCGTCGTACCAGCTGACACACGCAGGCTGCTGGCACAGGATCGCGCGCTACTGATGGCCCTGTTTGCGTCGTGTGTCTTCTGGCTCGTGTCAGGAATTGCGATTCAGGCGGTCAACTCCTTGGGAGTGACTCAGCTCAGAGAGGGTAGGTTTCGGACCAGTGTGATGACCGCGGTGATCGGGCTGGGGATCGCACTGGGAGCCGTGATTGCCGGTCGGTTGTCCCGTGGCAAGATTGACTTTCGCATCGCCCGCTTTGGCCTCTGGGGGTTGTTCTTATTTCTTGCCTTGCTCTCGGTTTCCCGGGCCGGCGGCGTGCATCTGTTGGGTTTCTATGGCAGCCTGGTCGCACTGACCCTCTTGGGGATGTCCGCCGGGTTCTTTGCCATTCCGGTACAGGTTTTTATACAAGAACGGCCTCCGAAGGAGCAAAAGGGCCGGATGATCGCCGCCATGAACTTCTTCAATTTCATTGCTATTCTCTTGTCCGGCGTCTTGTACTACGTATTTGACCGTACGGTGGAATGGCAAGGATGGCCGCGAAGCATGATCTTTGCGATGATGGCTGGTATTGTCTTGCCACTGGCGATTCTTTATCAACCAAAGAATGTGGACGCGAATAACTAAGAGTGTTGTGCGACGGTCTCTACCAGTGGTATACATCAGATCATCATCTATGAAGCACAATAGAAGAAACGGAGACAAAGATGCTCGGTGCTACGCTGGCAACAAATGCCTACATGCAACGCCTGGGTGATGAATTGGTGAGGATCGACCAGGAGGCCATGCAACGCTGGGCGGATCTAGTCTATCGGGCGTGGGAAAACGAACGCTTTGTCTATATTTTTGGCAATGGTGGCTCCGGCACGACGGCCAGTCACATGGCGGAAGATCTTGGTAAGAGCACACTCCATGAACAAGACCTGAGTGACGAATCAAGAAAACGCCTGAAGGTCTTGAGCTTGACGGACAACGCGGGCTGGCTCATGGCGATTGGTAACGACCTGGACTACGACCAGATTTTTGTCCAGCAACTCATGAATTACGGTAGCCAAGGCGATCTGGTGATCGCCATCAGCGGCTCGGGTAATAGCGCCAACGTGCTCAATGCCGTCGATTGGGCGAATCGCCACGGTCTGACGTCGTTTGGCTTGACGGGCTACTCGGGTGGCAAGCTGAAACAGATGCAAACCGATGGACTTCACGTCGAGCTCGATGACATGGGAATGGTCGAGAGCATTCATCTTTGCCTGTTTCATTGGGTGTTGAACGATGTCTTCGCGCGGATCAACTCCGAAGGCAAATATTGTTCGGAGTGATCACCACCGCCGTGTTTCTTGCCTTCTCGATTCCTAAGCGGGGTTTGCAAATGATCACACAGTCGACTCCGAGAAACAGGTTGAAAGATCCAGGGCTTCTGATTTGGGCACCGCGGATTCATTTCTAAGCACCGCATAGTTCCAATCACTAGCTGCACAATTATGTACCTTGGCATCGAAATTGGTGGAACGAAACTGCAGTTGGCCGTCGGGCCAGGAGATGGTGGTGCTTTTGTCGGATTCGAGCGCAGAGACATCAACATTGCCCGCGGGGCGGACGGCATCTTAGAGCAAATCCGGGAAGCCGGAACAAAGCTGCTCGAAGCGCACGAGGTGAAACGCGTTGGGATCGGTTTTGGTGGACCCGTCGATCATTGTGCCGGTCGCGTGATCACCAGCCATCAGGTCGACGGCTGGGATAACTTATCGCTGACCGCTTGGTGCCAACAGAACCTTAACGTACCTGCCGTGCTTGGTAACGATTGTGACTGTGCTGCGTTGGCGGAAGCAAGGTTTGGTGCAGGGCAGGGCAGTCAAACGGTCTTCTTCGTGACGGTGGGAACGGGGATCGGCGGCGGACTGGTAATCGGTGGGGAACTTCACGGTCAGAGGCGGCCCGCAGTCGCGGAGATCGGGCATTTGCGGCCTGGTGTGAGCGCGGATTCGCCCGCTGCGACCGTCGAATCGTATGCTTCGGGCCCAGGTATTGTCGCGTCGGTCCAGACGCATCTTGGACAGGATGGCGTGGACGATGAGGAACGCAATCAACTGCTGGAGCGCTGCGGTGGCGACCTCGATCGATTGACTGCAAAATCAGTCGCAGAATTGGCGGCGGAGGGTAATCTAGTGGCGCGGACGGCATTGGTCAGTGCAAGTATCGTACTGGGTTGGGCGATTGCGCAGATCATCGCCATCACTGCGGCAGACACTGTTGTCGTCGGAGGAGGCGTTTCATTGATCGGTGACGAGCGGTTCTTTCAGCCGCTGCGCGCTGAAGTCGCTCGCTACGTGTTCCCACCTCTGCTGGAAGCGTACCAAATCGTACCAGCCGCCATGGGAGAAGCAGTTGTTGCGCACGGCGCGTTGGCGTTGGCTGCGATGTCTGAGCGTGAATCAAAGTAGCCGTCACGCTCCGCCGTGACGAGCCTTCGACGTCTATCTCACCTCTCCGAGGGCAGACTTCTTCACTTTTGACCACGAGAAAAAGCCGGCAGCGAGCCCCTTCTTCCCTCGGGGAGAAGGATAGGATGAGGGGGCGAACTGCCAAATGAAATCAGCCGCCCCTCATTCGGCCTTCGACCACCTTCTCCCGAGGGGAGAAGGACATGTTTAAGGCTACTTGCTGTTCGCTTGCCGTTTCATTTTCCGATGGATTTCCGGCAGCGGATATTCCTGGATCGTCACATTCGAACGGGCGACTTCTTTCAGCCGTCGCCAACCGCGCGTGACGAGCTTCTCGCGTTCGGCCACGAACGCCTGGTCCAACATGCGTTTGTCAAAGTCGCCTGCCAACGTAACTGGGGCAAAGTTCGGGTCGACAATGAACTGAGCCAGCGATGGATTACAGCGAATGTGGCGCTCTTGGGTCGTATGCAATGTCTCAGGATCGACCAGGCCAATTACGAATCTCAAGTAGAGATCGCTGTCGGTGATCTCTGGGACATCGTTGGTGCAGACTTCGCACCGATAACCTCCGTCACACTTTGCCATCTGTTTTGGGCCATCTGTTTTGGACACAGTATTTTGGAATACAGTGTTTTGGACCATGGTGTCTTGGACCATGGTGTCTTGGACCATGGTGTCTTGGACCATGGTGTCTTGGACCATGGTGTCTTGGACCATGGTGTCTTGGACCATGGTG
>PVBE012732130.1_pt1 | contig 14333 bp, 15 predicted proteins | sample 1631181 | NCBI WGS metagenome assembly PVBE01 (sample SAMN08397723, study PRJNA350692) | Marine metagenome, whole genome shotgun sequencing project. | isolation source: water | place: Pacific Ocean | collected 2012-04
CGACCTCGCTCACGAGCTCCACGCCCTCCTTGACCGGGTATTCGTAGTTGCGCTCGGCATACAGCTGCTGCGCCTCGTCCGAGCTCAGGAACTCGACGAAGGCGCGGGCCGCGTCGAGATCGTCGCTGCTTCGGGTCACCGCTACCCCTGAGATATTGACATGGGTGCCGCGGCCCGACTGGTTGGGAAAGAAGATCGCCACCGCCTCGGCCCAGGCGCGCTGCTCGGGATTCTCCTTCATCTTGCCCATGTAATAGGTGTTGCCGAGCGCGACGTCGCATACCCCCTCGGCGATCGCCCTGATCTGGGCGCGCTCGTTTCCCTGCGGTTTGCGGGCAAGGTTCGCCTTGAGTCCGCGCAGCCATGCCTCGGCCGCCGCCTCGCCGGCGTGCGCGACCACCGATGCCAACAGCGCCCGGTTATAGTCGTGGTGCCCCGAGCGCATACAGATTCGGCCCCGCCACTTTGGGTCGGTCAGATTCTCGTAGCTCGACAGCTCAGAGGGATCGACCCGGTCTTTGGCGTAAAAGATCGCGCGCGCCCGCGTGGTGAGGCCGAACCAAAGGTCGTCTTCGCCGCGAAACCGGGCCGGCACGTTGGCCAGCACCGTCGCCGAGCGGAGCGGCTGCAATACTCCGGCCTCGGCCATCGCCGCGAGGCTCGCGACATCGGTGGTCAAGACTACGTCGGCGGGGCTATTGCGGCCCTCCGCCTTCAGTCGCTCCAGTATTCCCTTCTTGATGAAAACCGCCTCGACACGGACACCGCTCACCTCCTCATAGCGCTCCAGCAGCGGGGCGATGAGAAACTCCTGTCGCGAGGAATAAAGGCTGAGGGCGCCGCCGGCGCCAGAATCCGATTCGGCTTGCGTCCCGAGCACGCCGAACAGCCCCAACAGCATGAGCACCGCAAGGGTTCCGCCGGCCCAGGCCGCGCGACTGGGCCGGGCGCGTGTCGCTCGTTCTGAACTTCGTCGTCGCATAAGCGCATCTCCTCCGGCGTCCGGCACGATTCCTATCACAAACATAATTGCGAATGCAACTCATTCTCATTTGCGATGTGTTCCATTCCCGTGAACCTGCAAGACAACTCGAAGACGGCCCCGCCGCCTTGATGTGGATCAAGCCGAGGTGGCCTGGAGTCCGCCCCGCGACTGGACTAAACTAGAGCGGCCAGGCGATTGGCACGGGAGTGCACAATGGAAAAAAGAATGGATCGGTTTTCCGGCTTTCGCGAGATTGTCACGACGGCGGAGGAAATCTCCGACGTGATGGGGAAGCCGCGCCAGCGGACTCTCGACAAGGTGACCGACCACATCGACGCGATGGGCCGTGACTTCATCGCCCGCTCGCCGTTCCTGGTCATTTCGTCGACCAGCTCGCAAGGACACCTGGATCTCTCGCCCAAGGGCGACCCCACGGGCTTCGTCGAGGTGATCGACGAGCGCCACCTCGCCATTCCCGACCGCCTCGGCAACCGCCGCATCGACACCTTTCGCAATGTTCTCCACGATCCCCGGGTCGGATTGATCTTCTTCATTCCGGGGCGGAACGAGACGCTGCGCGTAGCCGGCGAGGCGCGCATCGTGCGCGATACCGATTTGCGAGAGCGCATGGCCGTGAAGGACCGCCTACCCGACTTCGCCCTCGTGGTCTACGTCACGCGGGCGTTCTTTCATTGCCCCAAATGCATGATCCGCTCACACCTGTGGCAACCCGAGCACTGGCAGCGCGACGACGGCACCCAGCATCTCGCCGAAATGCTGGTTTCACTCGGGGGGCCGGACGATACCGTGGAGAAGATGCAAGACCTGATCGATACCGACGCGCGGGAACGCCTGTACTGAACCAACGGAGGACCAGGACATGATCGAATGGCGCATCAAGGGGCGTGAGTTCGCCAACTGCAATTGCTCGTACGGCTGCCCGTGCCAGTTCAACGCGCCCCCCACCCATGGCAACTGTGAGGCCATGCTCGCCGTCGAGATCGACGAGGGACACTTCGGTGAGGTCAAGCTCGACGGCCTGCGCACCGCCGGCATGTATAGCTGGCCTGGCGCGGTCCACGAGGGCAACGGCACCATGCAGCTGGTGGTCGACGAGCGCGCCGACGAGCCCCAGCGCGACGCGCTCCTCAAAATCATGCAGGGCGAGGAAACCGAGCCCATGACGACGATGTGGGCCGTCTACACCGCCATGACGACGACGATTCTCGAGCCGCTGGCGCGGCCCATCGACTTCAAGGTCGATGTCGAGGCGCGGCAAGCGCGGCTCGTCGTTCCCGGCGTCATGCACACCACCGGCGAGCCCATCCGCAACCCCGTAACCGGCGCCCCGTCACGGGCTCGTATCGACAAGCCCGAGGGCTTCGAGTTCACCTTCGCCGAGATCGGCAGCGGCACGACCAAGACCACCGCGGCCATCGCCCTCGATCTCCAGGGCACCTATGGCCAGTTCGCCGAGATTCACCTCACCCATGAAGGCGTCGTCCGCGACGCCGCCTGAATTGGGATCCACGCGATGATCGTCGCGGCGCCGGTACTCGAACGTGCGCTGCGACGCGACCGCACGCTGGTCGCGGCGGGCCTGATTTCGGTGATCGCCGGCGGCTGGGCCTACACGCTGAGCGGCGCCGGAATGAACCTGGCTGTGCCCTCGGGGGCAAGCCTGGCCACCCTCTCGCTTACCTTCGCCATGTGGTGGGTGATGATGGCGGCGATGATGCTGCCGGCCGCCGCGCCCACCATCCTCCTGTTCGCCGCCGTCAACCGCAAGAGCGGCGAGCGCGGCCATCCGATCGTCCCGGCCGCCGTGTTCGCCGCCGGGTACCTCGCCGCTTGGGGCGGCTTCAGCGCGGTTGCGACCCTCGCGCAGGCGGTCTTGGAGCAGAGCGGCCTCCTCACGCCGATGCTGTCAAGCGCCGGGGCCTACCTTGGCGCCGCACTTTTGATCGCGGCCGGCGCCTACCAGATGACGCCGCTGAAGCACGCCTGCCTCCGCCACTGCCGCGCGCCCCATGACTTCATCGCCCGGCGCTGGCGCCAGGGCGGCGGCGGCGCGCTGCGTATGGGTCTCGAGCACGGCGCCTTCTGCCTGGGGTGCTGCTGGGTGCTGATGGGTCTGCTGTTCTACGGCGGCGTGATGAGCCCGCTGTGGATCGCCGGCCTCGCGCTCTACGTGATGGTCGAAAAGCTGGCCCCGGCAGGCCATTGGCTCGGCCGCTTCAGCGGCCTCGCCCTGATCGCCTGGGGCGCCGCGGTCGCCTTGGACGCGAGCATCTAGGCTGGCTGGTTCGTTTGACATCCGGCGCGCCTGCGGGCCCTACGCGCGATGAAGGCGATCGTCCACGACAACTACGGCCCTCCGAACCTCCTACAACTCCGAGAGATCGACAAGCCGGTCGTCAACGACAACGACGTCCTGGTGCGCGTCCACGCGGCGTCCGTCAATCCCGCCGACTGGCACATCATGCGAGGCAAGCCGTTCTTCATTCGTATGATGACCGGGCTGTTCAAACCGAAAGCCAACCGCCTGGGTATGGATCTGGCCGGACGGGTTGAAGCAGTTGGCAAGAACGTCACGCAGTTTCACCCCGGTGATGAGGTATTCGCCGAAGGCGACGGAGCCTTTGCCGAGTACACCTGTGTTTCGCAAGCCGCGCTGGCGCTGAAGCCGGCCAACCTGACGTTTGAACAAGCGGCGGCCGTACCTTTGGCGGGGTGCACCGCCTTGCAGGGCCTGCGCGACAAGGGAAGGCTCCGGCCGGGGCAGAAGGTCTTGATCAACGGCGCGTCGGGAGGCGTGGGCACGTTCGCGGTGCAGATCGCCAAGTCGCTCGGTGCTGACGTGACCGGCGTGTGCAGCACGAAGAACGTGGACATGGTCCGATCGATCGGCGCCGACCAGGTCATCGATTACACGCGCGAGGATTTCGCCTGCGGCGGGCGGCGCTATGACCTGATGTTCGACAACGTGGGCAACCGCTCGCTGTCAGAGTGCCGGCGCGTGTTGGCTTTCGACGGGACATACGTCTTGGTCGGGGGAGACGCCGACCGACTGGGAGTTGTGGCTCGTTTGCTCAAGGTGCTGTTGTCCTCACGGTTCGTGAGCCAGAAGATGGTGGCGATGCTGGCGAAACCAAACCAAGAGGACATGCTGGCGCTAAAAGAGCTTCTCGGAGCCGGCAAGCTCGCACCGGTGATCGACCGACATTATGAGTTGAGCGAGGTCCCCGAAGCCATCCACTATCTGGAACAAGGTCACGCCCAGGGAAAGGTCGTCATCCGCGTGTGAGGCGACCGGCTGCTCTGCGGTCGATGCGCTCAGGTTTCGTCCGCGGCGTCTTCTTCGGTTTGTGGACCCTCAGCGCTCGGGGCGCCACCGATCGGCACCGGCGTCGGGCGCGAGTCCAACAATCCCGCCGCCTTCAACTCTTCGACCCCGGGCAGGTCCTCGACGCTTTCGAGACCGAAGTGATCGAGGAACCCCTCGCTGGTGCCATAGGTCACCGGTCGGCCGGGCGAGCGGCGGCGGCCCACCGGTCGCACCCATCCCGCCTCCATCAACCGGTCGAGCGTTCCGCGACTCAATCCCACACCCCTGATTTCCTCGACCTCGGCGCGGGTGACAGGCTGGTGATAGGCGATAATGGCTAGCGTCTCGATGGCCGCGCGCGAGAGTGCACGCACCGTTTCCACTTCGCGCCGCAAAAGAAACGCAAGGTCCGGCGCCGTCCGCAGTGCCCACTTGCCGGCCACCCGAACCAGCTGCACGCCGCGCTCGGCGTACTCGGCCCGTAGGCGCGCCAGCACCGCATCGACGTCGGCGTCTTCGGGCAGCCGTGCGGCGATACTGGCATCGTCAAGCGGCTCGACGGCGGCGAACAGCAGCGCCTCGGCCATGCGCGCGTGTTGGTCGATCTCGGTCATTGCGTGCCGGCTCCCCCCTCGCCGGGTGGCCGCCGCAGATGGATCGGGCCGAAGGCGTCGCTCTGGCGCAGCTCGACCTCGCCCGAGCGCGCGAGTTCGAGGCTCGCGGCAAAGGTCGAGGCGAGCGCCGAGCGCAGCCGTGAATCGCCCGCAAGCTCGGGCGGCAGGCAGGCTTCGAGGCGCGTCCAGTCCGCCATGCCTGCGATCAGCCCGCCCAATCGGCCGAGCGCACTTTGCACCGAATAGACCGCGGCCGGCGCGATGGCGAAGGCCGGCGCGTCCCGGCGCACCGAGTGCTCGGCGTAGCCGCGCAACAACTCGTAGAGTGACAGCTCGAAGACAGAGTTTCTAACCACCCGCACGCCCTCGGGTGCGCCGCGGGCGAAGACATCGCGGCCCAGCCGATCGCGTCCCATCAGCCGTGTCGCCACTTCGCGCATCGCCTCCAGCCGGCGCAGGCGGAAGGCGAGCGCCGCCGCCATCTCGGCGCCGCTCGGTTCCTCGTCTCCTTCAGCCTCGGGCAGCAGCAGCCGCGACTTCAAGTAGGCGAGCCAGGCCGCCATCACCAAATAGTCCGCGGCGATCTCGAGCCTCAAGCCGCGGGCCTCAGTGACGAACGAGAGATACTGCTCGGCCAGATCCAGGATCGAAATGCGCGTGAGATCGACGCGTTGTTCGCGTGCCAGCGCCAGCAGCACGTCGAGCGGCCCCTCGAAGCCGTCGAGGTCGACGATCAGCGGGCCCGCGGGCCGCGGCACCTCGCCGGATTCGAAAGGCTCTTCGGCCACGCCGCCCCTATCCATGTCCCGACAGCACGCGCAGCGAATTATAGAATAACTCCACGATCGGCGACACGATCCAGTCGTAGGGATCGATCCCCAGCCCCAACTGGCCGCCGAACAGCGGCAGCACGAAGAACACGACGACCACGATCATCAAGCCGTAGCGCTCGAGCCGGGCGAGCAGCGCGGACAGGCGCGTAGGCAACAGTTCCACGGCCAGCCGGCCGCCGTCGAGCGGCGGCAGCGGAATGATATTGATTGCCGCCAACAGAATGCTGATCCGCACCATGTTCATCAGATTGTCCGCAACCACGACCGTCCACCCATCGGGCCGGTAGTCGTGGATCGCGGCCAAGCCATTGACGTGGTCGGGCAGGCTGCCCACCGCGTGCAACGCCAGCGCGGCGACGATCGCGAGCACCAAATTGGCCGCCGGCCCCGCCGCGAGCACGGCGACCAGGTCTCGTCGGGAACGCGCGAAGCGGGAAAAATCGATCCGAATCGTCTTGGCGTAGCCGAACGGCAGCCGCAGGCCGGCGATGATCAGCAGCGCGGGAAGGACAATGGTCCCGAAAATGTCGACGTGGCGCAGCGGATTGTCGGGCAGCGGGCCGCCGGCGAGGGCCAACTCGCCGCCCAGGCGGCGCGCCGCAAGGCCGTGCGCAACCTCGTGCAGCACGACCGCCGCCAGCACGGGAATCGTCCACTCGACGAACATGTAGAGGATTGATTCAAGGCTGAACAAGACCGGCCCCCGCCGCCCCGCCGATCGATGTCCTTACCCGTGGCCGGCGAGCGTCATGATCACGGTGTAGAAGAAATTGACCGGCGGTCCAATGATTCGCCCGATGCTGATCGGCAATCCCAGTTCCCTGCCCACCAAAGGTAACAGGAAGATCGCGCCGATCAGGATCAACATTCCGTAACGTTCGAGCCGAGCCAGGGGCCGCGCGAACTCGCGCGGCAACAGCCCGACCGCCACCCGTCCGCCGTCCAAGGGCGGCAGCGGGATCATGTTGAACACCGCCAGCACCAAGTTGATAAGAATCGCGTTGTGCAGGTTTTGCAGGAGCCACTGGTCGACGCCCGTGGGCAGCACCAGCGCCAGGTACATCAAAAGCGCCGCCGCAAACGCGATGATCAGGTTGGCTGCGGGACCGGCGGCGGCGACCAGCACCATGTCGCGCCGGGGGCGGCGCAGGCGGCCGAAGTTCACCGGCACCGGTTTGGCGTAGCCGAACAGGAATGGCGAACCGGCGACGATCAGCAGCCCCGGCAGGAGGACCGTGCCGAACGGATCGATATGGCGCAGCGGATTGAAGGTCACCCGGCCCAGCCGCTTGGCGGTGTCATCGCCCAGCCGCCACGCGACAAATCCATGCGCGGCCTCGTGAAAGGTGATCGCGATGAGCACCGGCAGCACCCACACCGATGCGGTGTAGAGGATCGAACCGAGATTCACTCGCCGCCACCCACTTCCGCGCCCAACAGACCATCAAGCCGTACCGCCATGGCGTTTAGATCGGCGGCGCCGGACTCCGGGACAAGGGCGGCGGCTTGGGCAAGGCGTTCGCGCGTCTCCCCGCCCAGCGCTCCGACAGCCGCCGCGATCTCGGCCATCTCGCCGGGCTCGCCGGAACAGTGAAGGGCTGCATCGCAGCCTGCGGCGATCACCGCCGCGGCGCGCGCGCCCATCGCACCTGACAGCGCCGCCATACCGAGGTCGTCGGAGAGCACCACGCCGCCAAAACCGATGTCGCCGCGGATCGTGCCGGCGATGATCGTGGCCGAAGTGCTCGCCGGCGCGTCCGCATCGAGTGCTGGGTAGCGGACGTGGGCGGTCATCGCCCAGGGCATGGCGTTGAGCGCGCGGAAGGGCGCGAAGTCCACCGCCTCCAGCTCTGCGCGCGAGGCTTCCACCACCGGCAGCGCCAAGTGGCTGTCGGCCCTCGACCGCCCGTGCCCCGGCACGTGTTTGAGCACCGGCGCCACGCCGCCCGCCATCAACCCCTCGCACATCGCCCGGCCAAGCGAAATCACGCGCTCCGGGTCCGGGCCAAAGGCACGGTCGCCGATGACGTCGTGCGCGCCCGGCGCCGGCACATCGACGACCGGCGCACAATCGACCGTGATCCCCAGGTCAAAGAGCTCGGCGGCGATCAACCGCGCGTTTAGGCGCGCCGCCTCGGCAGCGGCCCGTGGATCGCTCTCTGCCAGCACGCCGAAACGTGCCGCGGCCGGCGCCGTCCGCCAGTGTGACGGCCCCAGGCGGGCGATACGGCCGCCCTCCTGGTCGATCATCACCGGCGCGTCCTCACGCCCCACGCAGCCGCGCAGCTCGACGACCAACTCCCTCACCTGATCGGGTTCGACGCAGTTGCGTCCCATGAGGATGAAGCCCAGCGGATTGCACGACGCGAAGAACGCACGCTCGTCTTCGCCGAGCGCCGGTCCCTGGGGCGCGAAGACGACCGCCTTGACGGGCGGTCTAGCGGTGACGTGGGGCAAACGAATATTGGCTGGCTTGGGATCCGGAAGGACCGAGCTTATCAGACCGCGGCCGGGCCGGTTAGCCGCGCCGAACCCCGATCCCTCACACTTAGTTGAACGATAGTTCCAAAATTATTATTGAACGATCGGTTGGAAATCACGAGATCACCCACGAAGACAACTCACCCGAGGAGACGACTTGATGACCGTGACGGAAAAAGCGCCCGCCGCGCCGCTTCATGAGTCCCTGACCGATCCGCAGATTGCCAGCGGAATCGAAGGATTGGGCCGCCATTTGGTGCGCTACGCCCTGGTGGCGGTGTTGGCGTGGATGGGGCTGATGAAATTCACCGGCTTCGAGGCCGCGGCCATCCAACCGATGGTGGCGAACAGCCCGTTCCTCTTCTGGCTCTACGAAGTGATGAGCGTCCAGGCCGCCTCGAACCTGATCGGCTTCATCGAGGTCACCGCCGCCGCCTTGATCGCGATGCGGCCGTGGTCGGCCAAGGCCGCGCTCGCCGGGGCATCCCTCGCCATCGGCACCTTTGCCATCACGATTTCCATGATCTTCTCGCTCCCCAGCTGGGAGGCGAGCCTCGGTTTTCCCGTCCTCACCGTAATGCCGGGCCAGTTCTTGATCAAAGATGTGCTGTTCCTCGGCGCCGCGGTGTGGCTCTTCGGCGACGCGCTCAAGGGCATGGCGCGCACCGACTAGCCATCCCTGGCCTCCGGCGGCACCCCCTGGCCGTCGGAGGCCCACCCCTCCCCGTCGCTTGTTCGTCCCCGACGCTTCGCGTGCGGGCGCTGGCTTTGATTGCCGCCGGCGCCATCATGCTGGTGCTCAGAAACCGCCGGCTACGGCGCGACGATCAAACAGCCCTGCTCGCGCTCCCGCAACGTGTCGCACAGGGCCTTGGCCGCGTCGGAGTCGGCCATCGGCCCGGCCTGCAGACGATGGAATATGCCCTTTTCCTCGCCAAGATCGACGCGCACAACCCTGTGCTCGAGCCCGCCCAGCAGGTCCTGGTGCGCTTCGACGATCCGTTCCCAGCCGATCTCGGCCCGCTCCGGGGAGCGGAACGCGGCGAGCTGGACCCGCGGTCCCGAGGCGGCGGGCGCGGCTTCTTCCGAGGGCTCGGCCATCGCCGGTTCGGGCTCGGCCGGCGGCGACTCCAAGACGATCGCCTCCGCCTCGGCCTCGGCCTCGATCCGCAGCGGCTCGGGGTCCGCGGGCTCCGCCGCGGGGGCGGTCGCTACCTCCATCGACTCTTCGACCACTTCGGGCTCGGGCGCGAGCAACACCTCTTCCTCGGGCGCCTCGGCATCCTCTGCCCCGGCGTCCGCAGTCGGCTCGGCCAGGCCTTCCCCCGCGCTCGGGGCCGAGGCATCCGCGACGGCGAGTTCCGCCTCGCTCGGCGGCTCGGGCGCGGGCATCTCCATCGGCTCTTCGGGCGCTGGAGCGAGAACTTCCTCGGCGGGTGGCTCGGCGCCCTCGTCGATGGCGTCGAAGACCAAGGCCTCCCGGTTGGGCACCTCCATCCCGCCCTCCTCCTCGGGCGCCACCTTGGTCGGCGCCGCATCGGCGGTGATTAGCGGCGGCGAGGCGGCGATGCCGGCCTCGAGACCGCGCTCATAGGCGACCACCCAGGCCCCCGCCGCACCGCCCACGGCAGCGATGATCACCAGTGTGATCCACAGCACGACGCCAAAGCCGCCCTTGCGTGCGGGCGCTTGCGGGGCCGGGCGGGCTTTTTCTGCGCGCTCCGCCATCGCCGGCTACCGCAGCTCCTCGGCCGGCGCAACGCCGATCAGCCCGAGGCCCGAGGCGATCACCGTGGCCAGCCCCTGCACGAGCGCGAGCCGCGCCGCGCTGAGCGCCGGCTGGTCGGTGAGAAGAAAGCGGAGCGAGGCATCGCCGGTTCCCTTGTTCCACAGCGCGTGGAAGGCGGATGCCAGGTCGTGAAGGTAATACGCCACGCGGTGCGGTTCGTGCGCCACGGCGGCAGTCTCCACGAGGTTCGGCCAGTTGGCCAGGGCCTTGATCAAAGCAAGCTCAAGCGGTTCGGTCAAGCGCGAGAGGTCGGCCGTGCCGAGGTCGGCGTCGGGAAGGGCCTCGGCCGCGTGGCGCATCACCGAGCGCGCGCGGGCGTGCGCGTACTGGACGTAGAACACCGGGTTGTCGTGGCTCTGCTCGGTCACCCGCGCAAAGTCGAAATCGAGCGGCGCATCGTTGCGTCGCGTCAACATGATGAAGCGCACGACGTCCTTGCCCACCTCATCGATCACCTCGCGCAGGGTGACGAACGCGCCGGCGCGTTTCGACATTTTGACCGGCACCCCGTCCTTGAGGACGTTGACCATTTGGCAGACCTTGACGTCGAGCGTTGCCTTGCCGCCGCTCACCGCCTCCACCGCCGCCTTCATGCGCTTGATGTAGCCGCCGTGATCGGCGCCCCAGACGTCGATCATGGTGTTGAAGCCGCGCCTCAACTTGTCACGGTGATAGGCGATGTCGGAAGCGAAGTAGGTCCAGCTTCCGTCCGACTTCTTGAGCGGCCGGTCGCTGTCGTCGCCGAAATCGGTGGCCCGGAACAGCGTCTGTGGGCGCGGCTCCCAGTCCGCCGGCTGCTTGCCCTTGGGCGGGTCAAGCACGCCGGTGTAAATGAGGCCGTGCGCTTCAAGCTCGGCCAGCGCCGCCTCGACCGCGCCGCTGCGATGGAGATCGCGTTCGGAAACCTCCGTCTCCTGCTGAACGCCAAGTGCCGTGAGATCATCGCGCACCAGCTCCATCATGGAATCGCGGCCGAAATCGGCGCACTCGGCCATCCACGCCGGCTCGGCGGCCTCCATCCACTTCGCGCCGTCCCGCTTGGCGAGCGCCTCGCCCACGGGAACCAGGTACTCGCCGGGATAGAAGCCCTCCGGCGTCGCGCTCGCATCCTCCCCCAGCGCTTCGCGATAGCGATAGAACACCGAGCGCGCCAGCGCCTCGAGCTGGGCGCCGGCGTCGTTGACGTAGTACTCGCGGGTGACCGTGAACCCCGCCTTCTCCAGCAACGCCGCCAGCGCATCGCCGAACACCGCGCCGCGGCCGTGTCCAACGTGGAGCGGTCCGGTGGGGTTGGCCGAGACGTATTCGACGTTGACCGCCTCGCCGGCACCAAGCTCGGAATCGCCGTAGGCGGTGCCGGCCCCGAGCACTTCGATCAACCGATCGTGCCAGAATCCATCCTTCAGCCTGAGGTTGAGGAAACCCGGCCCCGCGGCCTGGGCTTCGGCCACCGCGCCATGTGCGCCCATTCGCCGCGCCAGTTCCTCGGCAATCTCGCGCGGTTTGCGCTTGGCGCCGCCAGCCAGAACCAGCGCCGCGTTGGTCGCCAGGTCGCCGTGATCGGGATCGCGCGGCGGCTGCACCGTGATGCCATCCAGGGCGGGCCGCTCGCCCAGCAAACCGGCCCCCGCCATCTGCTCCACTTCTTCCTTAATAAGCTCTCGGAAGTGACTGAAATAATTCATTAAATATTGGTATCCATACCGAACAACCGTTGCCGCTCCTGGAGCGCGTAGCGGTCGGTCATCCCGGCGATGAAGTCGGCCACAACGCGTGCGGTGGCGGCCCCGCCGGGCCCGTCCGCCGCGGCTTGCCATTGCGGCGGCAGGCACTCGGGCTCCTCGAAAAAGAACTTGAACAGCTCGCGCACCACGCGCCGCGCCTTGGCGTGGCTCCGGTTCAGCGTGTAGTGATTGTACATGTTGGCGTAAAGGAACGCCTTGAGCGCGGTATCGCTCGCCTTCATTTCATCGGAGAATGCGACCAGCGGGCGCCCGAGCTCGCGCACCGCCTGCGCGCTCGCCGGCCCGGCCGCCTCGATCCTGCGGCGGGTCTCGGCGGTCACATCGCCGATCATGCGGTCGATCAGCCGGCGAACCGATTCGTGGATCGTGCGGCCCCGTTCAAGTCCGGGATATCGTTCCGCGACTTCGGCGAACACCGGGCCGACCAGGGGCAGCGCCTTCAGATCACCAATCTCGAACAGCCCGGCGCGCAGCCCATCGTCGATGTCGTGGTTGTTGTAGGCGACGTCATCGGCGATCGCGGCCACCTGCGCCTCGGCGCCAGGCCAGGTGTCGACCTCGAGATCGTGCTCGGCCACGTACTCGGCGATCGCCTCGGGAAGCGCCTCGCCGCTGCCGGTCAGCGGCCCGTTGTGCTTGACCAGGCCCTCCAGCGTCTCCCAGGTGAGATTGAGCCCGTCGAAATCGGCGTAGCGGTGCTCTAGTTTGGTCAGCACCCGCAGGCTCTGGGCGTTGTGGTCGAAGCCGCCGAAATCGGCCATTGCCGTGGCCAGCGCCTCTTCCCCGGCGTGGCCGAAGGGGGTGTGGCCGAGGTCGTGGGCGAGCGCCAGCGCCTCGGTCAGGTCCTCATCCAGTCCCAGCGTCCGGCTGATCGCCCGCGCGATCTGCGCCACCTCGATCGAATGGGTCAGCCGGGTGCGGTAGTGATCGCCCTCGTGATAGACGAAAACCTGGGTCTTGTGTTTGAGACGGCGGAAGGCGGTCGAGTGCACGACGCGGGCGCGGTCGCGTTCGAAGGCAGTGCGGGTGGGGCTTTCTGGCTCGGGATGGCGGCGCCCCCGGCTCTGTTGTGGCATGCTCGCGAACGGCGCGCGGGCGCGGACAGCGTCCATCGCCGCAACCTAGCGCGCACCAAGCCCCCGATCAACGCCGCCTCGATTGACAGAAGGCCTGCCATGCATACATATCAAGGGATGCGAGGACACCTATGAGCGAAACCGAGACACTCGTTCGGCTGACCGAGAGTGCGGCCAAGCGGCTGGCCCACATCGTGGCCGCCGAGGGCGAGGGCGCGCGCATGCTGCGGGTTGCCGTCTCCGGTGGTGGCTGCTCGGGCTTCCAGTACGGCTTCGCGCTGGAAGGTTCGCGGAACGACGATGATGTGGTCTTCGAATCCGAGGGCGGCACGCTGGTGATCGACGCGGTCTCCTACCCCTTCCTCGCCGGCGCCGAGATCGACTACGTCGAGGAGCTGATCGGGGCCTCCTTCCAGATCAAGAACCCGAACGCCAGCGCCTCGTGCTCGTGCGGCACCTCTTTCGCCGTCGGTTGAGCGCGCGGCGCCGTGCGGGACCGCCCCGCCGGTGAAGATCGCCACCTTCAACGTCAACTCGATCCGGGCGCGCCTGCCCAACTTCCTCGACTGGATCGCCGAGGCCCAGCCCGACGTCGCGCTCCTGCAAGAGACCAAGACCGTCGACGACAGCTTCCCGGCTTTGGAGATCGAGGAGTGCGGCTACAATCTCGCGCTGTCGGGCCAGAAGACCTACAACGGCGTCGCCATCCTGTCGAAGCGCCCGCTCGAGGACGTCGTGCGGACGCTTCCCGGCGACGCGGGTGATACCGAGGCCCGCTACATCGAGGCGGTAACATCAGGCGTCCGCGTCGCCTCGATCTACGTGCCCCAGGGCACCGAGCTCGATTCCGACCGCTTTGCCTACAAGCTCGCCTTTTACGAGCGCCTGGGCGCCCACTTCCGCGAGCTCTTGGCGTTTGAGGAGGCCTTCGTCATGGGCGGCGATTACAACGTCGCGCCCACTCCCGCCGACGTGCACGACCCGGCGCGGCTCGACGGCTCGCTTTGCTACCACCCCGAGGAGCGGCGGCGCTTCCGAATGCTGTGCTGGCTCGGCCTCACCGAGGCCTTCCGCGCGCTCAACCCCGAGCCCGGCGCCTACAGCTACTGGGACTATCGCGCCGGCGCGTGGCAGAAGGACCGGGGCTGGCGCATCGACCACCTTCTACTCTCGCCCCAGGCCGCCGACCGGCTCGAAGCCTCGGGCATCGACCGCCGACCCCGCGGCAAAGAGAAGGCCTCCGACCACACCCCGGTGTGGTGCGAACTTTCCGAGACGGCATAGCCGCGAACGTCTTGCATGCGGGTAGCCGAGCGAGGAATCGCTTGGTGTCCGCTTATGGCCGAGGCTGTTGAAGAACTCTTGTTGAACTGAGATTCATGACGTGATTCTGTGGCCTTGACGCTTGCGGAAGGGGGTCGGGGTCATGATGGGTGAGCAGTTGGGACGGCAGGGCCGTCTGTTTTACGAGTTTTGCCTCGA
>PVBE010832290.1_pt1 | contig 14332 bp, 15 predicted proteins | sample 1631181 | NCBI WGS metagenome assembly PVBE01 (sample SAMN08397723, study PRJNA350692) | Marine metagenome, whole genome shotgun sequencing project. | isolation source: water | place: Pacific Ocean | collected 2012-04
GATCACCTGTCTGTCACGACAGGATTTTTTAACTACCGACTAGGAGAAAGATTCCTGATGCTGCCAGGAGACTATGTCATCGCAGCAGAGCTCAATGGCTATAGAAGCCTGACAGCACCTGTTCTGGTCGGCAGTGACCCCGATCAGGATTTTGACTTCGAGATGGTCAAACTGCCTGGAATGCTGGCAATCGATTCGATCCCGGAGATTGGCGCAGATGTATTCATCGACCAGGTACTCGCAGGAAAAACGCCACTGGTGCTCGATGAAATTGAAGCAGGGCTGCACGATATTTCACTGCGCACTGAACGATACCTCCCCTATGAATCTGAAATCGTTATCGAAGGGAAGAGACTGAAACAGGAACTCGACGCTGAGCTGGAGCCCGCCTGGGCGGAAATCAGCCTTAGCTCACTACCAGCTGATGCCACTATTTATGTCGACGACCTAGAGTCCGGGGCCACACCGGAAAGTATTGAAATACTTGAAGGTAATCGCCAGCTAAAAGTTAAAAAACAAGGTTATAAGGTCTGGCAATCAGAACTTGAAGTTGTTCATGGCCAGGCTCAACAGCTCACCGAGATCATCCTCATCAAATCAGACGGGAAAATTTCCATAGAGACCAGCCCGCCATCGGTAAATGTAACGATTAACGAGAAATATCGGGGTCAGACGCCACTGTCCGTCACCCTCGCCCCAGGCAAGTCCTACCAGGTTCTGTTGTCAAAAGCTGGTTATGAGCAAATTTCCAGAACTATTCAGGTTGAGCCAGAGGAAGATTTGTCACTAAACCTGACCCTTAACCCTGTTGTTGGATCAATACGAATCAGCGTTCAGCCGCCAGGCGGAGAATTGTTCGTCGATGGCAATTCGGTGGGAAATCCCTCGCAGCAGCTCTCGCTGACCGCGAGCCGACACATACTGGAAATTGTGAAGGAAGGGTACTCGACCTATAGCACAACCGTGACACCACAACCCGGCTTATCACAGCAGCTACTCGTTACCCTGCAAACAAATGATGAAGCGAGGGTCGCGGCAATCCCCCAGACCATTGTTACCAGCACTGAGCAAACATTGACGCTTATTCTTCCCGACAAGCTTAAAATGGGAGCAGGAAGGCGTGAACGTGGCAGGAGATCCAATGAGGTTCAAAAAGATGTCGTTCTGACTAAAGCCTACTACCTGGGCATCCACGAGGTCACCAACAAACAATTTGCGACATATGATCCCACTCACGATTCCGGCGTATTCGGCAGATCACTGCTGAACGAGGATTCACGACCCGTAGTCAATATAACGTGGGAGGCTGCAGTTCGCTTTTGCAACTGGCTGAGCGAACGAGATCAAATGCCGGTGGCCTACCACCAGAAGAATGGAAAATGGCAACTTATCTCACCAACCACCACTGGCTATCGGCTGCCAACAGAAGCCGAATGGGCATGGGCTGCACGCTATGCAAGCACTCCCACGCGCTTCCCCTGGGGCGCCGCCATGCCACCACCCAAGGGTTCTGGTAACTATGCTGATGAATCTGCCGAGGGCATGGTGCCCTATCATATAGTGGGCTATATGGACTCATTTCGCGGACCCGCCCCGGTGGGCACATTTAAAGTCAATGAACTTGGCATTTATGACCTGGCTGGTAATGTTTCAGAATGGATATCGGACTATTATTCGGTAGAGCTCGAACGTGACCAGCTTACTGATCCGCTCGGCCCCGACACCGGAGACTACTATGTTATTAGAGGGTCAAACTATACTAATGGTCGATTCAGTGAATTGCGCTGGACATTTCGTGACTACGGCAGTGAGGCACGGCGTGATGTCGGGTTCCGCATTGCACGGTCAGTAGAATGAAGATATTGCCCCTAACCAAGGTCCTTATGTGCGGACTCCTGATTTCGGTGCCCGTTTCACTTCTGCGAGCTGAACAGGAAACAACGGGCGAAAAAGCGGTGACCAGGGCCGATGAACAGGCAGATACCAAAGTGAACCAGAGTAAGGCAGCGGAAAGTGAGCAGCCATCAACCAAAGAGCAACTGCTATCAAAAGAGCAACCACAGGCTGAAAACCTGAAGAACCGCGCGCTCGGCGCAGCATTTAGACAGTTTCGCCCGAGCGAAGAAATAAGTGCAGACAACGCCGTACCCTTCCCGGTGGATATATAGCCGGCCTTTTAACCAAGGGAATTTTATGAAAAGACAGCTACCCCTAGAGTTCATATTCCAACTTTTTTCACTGATCATTTCAGTGATCATCGTCCATGGCGTCTATGTGTCCATCATCAGACCCAATGCGGTGGCAATTTTGGAAGAACAAGCAATACAGATAAACACTAACCCCGATTATGTCCCGGAGCGCTCCACCCATGTCGTTATTCGAGATATGGAACAGGAAGCCTGCTTCATCCTGATGCTGTGGGCCATATCATTGATGGGATACAAGGCCTGGCAATCACTTGAGGAGAGAAAGATATTGCAACTGGACCTTATCCCGCTGAACCAGGGAACGAGCATTCTGCCTGAAGACAGTCGCGAGTACTCAAGGCCCATCCAAGCCCTCCCGGATTCACAGCAAAGGTATCTTTTACCAAGATCCCTTCTAACTGCACTGCACAGGTTTCGCTCAACCAGGAACATCCAGGATGTTGCCACCTCTATTCGGGCAATGTGTGACTCCGAGTCCGAGAGGCTGGATTCCGAACTGTCAATGATTCGTTATATTGCCTGGGCAATTCCTTCAATCGGATTCCTTGGCACTGTGCGCGGCATAGGTCAGGCGTTAGGACAGGCCCACAAGGCCGTTCAGGGTGATATTGCTGGCGTAACTCAGAGCCTCGGAATTGCATTTAATTCTACATTTGTCGCCCTGCTGATCAGCATTTTTATCATGTTCCTGATGCACCAGCTACAGCTGGCCCAGGAGAGGCTGGTACTGGATACAGAAGACTATTGCGACAATCGACTTATCAGACACCTGCAAACATAGAAGTACATGACCTTGGCTTTAGGAATTATTGATATCAACGACGCTGGCATCCAGGTCGCAATAGATAACGAAATCGTATCCACCAGCCCCGGGTTCGCCGTGATGGATGGTGACCACCTCCTGGTTGGTAACGAAGCACTTCATAATGCGAGACTCCTGCCGAGCTGGACCAACAACCGTTTCTGGAATCAACTCAATACTGACCCCATCGCAAACAGCACTGATGATGTTCGTCATCATGCGGACCTGGCTTTCGCGCACCTGGAATCCCTGTGGCAACCGCTAAAAAAAGATGTCGACAGAGTTATCCTGCTGGTGCCAGGTTATTTCGCGCACCCACAGCTGGGTCTTTTGCTTGGTATGGCTACAGAGTGCGGGATTCCAGTATCTGGCGTGGCTGATTCATCGCTGCTGGCGGCATGCGATCTACCCATTAGCCAGGATTGCCTGCACCTGGATATACATCTTCACAGGACAACGCTTACCAGACTCACCAGTAGCAATACGCTAAACAGGAAGGACGCCACCACCATTACAGAAACCGGCGTCTTCACCCTGTGGGATCGTTGGGCAAATATTATTGCGGACCAGTTTATACAGACTTCCCGGTTCGACCCCATGCACCACGCAACCAGTGAACAGGCTTTATTCAATCAGTTGCCTGACTGGATAGACCAGCTTGGCGCATCTAGAGGGAATACTTTTGAACTGAACCTTGGTGATGTCAATCACTCGATCTCAATCTCCAGCGATCAGTTGATGGGCGCCTGTGCACAAATATACCCTCAACTTGTACAGTTCATCCGAACCCAGGTTGCAGACAGTGAGTTCTCTACCCTGCTCCTGTCTCACCGTTTCTCTGGCTTTCCTGGTTTGAAAGATTCGCTGGGCCTCATTACCAATATTGAGCTGGTAGAGGTTGAACCGAGTCAGACCATCAGCAGTGCCTATACTCATGCTGAGAAGATATTTTCTACTGATGGTGCAATTAACCACATCACCAACCTGCAGGTCCGCCACCAGCAGCAAAAACCGAAGCCGACACAGAACAGGTCGCGTGCAACTCACATGCTGATGGGCAACCACGCAGTCGCCATTGGTAAATCTTTTCAATTGTCTCGTGATCTAACTGATGGCATACGCAGGAACAATGAAAACCCAATATGTACACTCTACGTACGCGGGGATGCCCTTTTCGTGGACAGCCACACAGAGGAAGATCTCGCAATCAATGGGGAAACTGCGGACCGGGAAACCATACTGAAACCAGGTGATTCCCTAAAGCTCGGAGAACAGATCATCACGCTCATCTCGGTCACATAGGCTGCCATGGCCAAACGTCGTGAGTTCAGTGTCTTTAGCTTATCTTTCCTGGATGTCATGTCCTGTGGGTTCGGCGCCGTTATCCTGATCTTCATTATTATCAACCACTCAACTGAAGCCACCTCCCAGGAGATCAACGCCCAGCTTCTGGCGGAAGTGAAAAAAATTGAACAAAAGGTAGAGGACGAAACCCTCACCCTTGTGGAGGTCAGAAATTCCCTGGAGGAAACTGAAGACGAGATCATTACGACAGAGGCACGGGTGCTTGAGATTATCCTGGCTATCAAGGAACTGGAGGCAAAGGTAAGAGAGATTGCCGAGTCAGGAGCGAGTCAGGAAGACAGCATCGAGGCACTCAAGGCCGAACTCAAACTTCTCGAAGAAGAGGCAGCGAGCCTCGAAGGAAGCGTTGCCGGTGCAGAATCCAGCGGTGCGAGCCTACGATCAACCGTTGGGCAAGGGGACCGACAGTATCTCACCGGTTTGAAGATTGGCGGTCAGCACATCCTTATCCTGCTGGACGCATCTGCAAGCATGCTCGACAAAACCATCGTAAACATCATCAGGAGGCGTAACCTGCCAGATGACAAAAAACTGGAATCTGAAAAATGGCAACGCGCAATCCAGACAGTTGAATGGATCACCGCCAATATGCCCAAGGATGCAAATTTCCAACTGTTTACTTTTAACACCGAAACAAAACCAGCAATTGATGGAACCGAAAGCGAATGGCTCAGGGCAATTGAGAAAGGGGACACCGATGAGGCGCTCGGCAACCTCAAAAAGGTTATCCCAGCAGGAGGAACCTCCCTTCATCATCCATTCGCCCTGGCAAGGCAGATGGAGCCCCAGCCGGACAATATTTTCCTGATCATCGATAGCTTACCTACACGGGGAACCGAGGAGTCAAAAAGAAGTGCAATTGAGAGCAGTGATCGCGTCGCTTTGTTTAGCAGCGCTCTGGAGGAACTACCGAACGCGAGCCCAATCAATGTCATCCTTTTTCCGATGGAAGGGGATCCCATTGCAGCCCCATCATACTGGCGCCTTGCCCAGATAACCGGCGGTTCTTTCCTTTCACCACCTGAGGACTGGCCCTGATGCGCAAACAACGAAGGGAAATTGAGGGAATCAGTCTTTCATTCCTTGACGTTATCAGCTGCGGATTTGGCGCCCTGATTTTAATGTTAGTGCTAACCAAAGTTTTTGAGCCTGTAATTCTTGAAGACACGGTTGAAAACCTGCAGGGCTACCTTGCAGCGCTTCAGCAGGAACTGTTCGATATCCGTGGTGAAACCAAGGCACTCAACCGGGAAATGGTAAGAAAAGAAGAGAAGAAGAAGGACGAACTGAAGGAGCTTGCCCAGTTAAATGCAGACCTTTCAGCACTGAAGTCAAAATTCGATGCCACTATCGACAAGAGTAAAGTAGACAATGTCATCGAAGGCAGGCTGGCCAGCGCTAAACAGTCACTGACCGCTGAGATGGAAGCCCTGCTGGTAGATTACAAGAGAAGTCTGGATGAGGACAAAATCGGTGGTATACCTGTAGACAGCGAATATGTCATCTTTATCATCGACACTTCCGGCAGCATGTATAACTACGCCTGGCCACTGGTATTGCAGAAGGTTTCCGAAACACTGGACGTCTACCCGCGATTAAAAGGGATGCAGGTAATGAATGACATGGGTAACTACATGTTCACCCAATACTCTAATGACTGGATTCCGGATACAGCAGCTCGACGCCGAGCCATAATTGACCGATTGCGCACCTGGAATGTGTTCAGCAACTCCAGTCCGGTAGAGGGAATTACAAAGGCTATATCTACCTTCTACAAACCGGGTCGAAAAATAAGCCTGTATGTATTTGGCGACGAGTTCAGCGGCCGCTCAATTCAGCAGGTGGTCAACGTCGTTGACCGGATCAACCGTGTAGACTCAGGTGGAAATAGACTGGTCAGAATTCATGCCATCGGCTTTCCGGTACAGTTTGCGAACCCACCACGCTACCAGGACACGGGTATCAAATTTGCAATCCTGATGCGGACTCTTTGCGAGAAGAATGGCGGCACCTTTGTCGGCTTAAACGACTTTCGATACTAGCAGGCTGCCAGTCTAGTCGCGCTCGTAAACGCCCACCAGCCGATTCATACCAATAACATTCGGCTCAATTTTTGCCAGCAGTGCTCCCATTGAAAGGCCGCCCTCCAACTCCAGCTCCTGATCTAAAGCCAGCACCCAGAAATAATACTGGTGCTTCCCATGGCCGTTCGGCGGCATCGGGCCGCCATAGCCTTCATTGCCAAAATCATTCTTGCCGTTTGTATATTGATCTGTTCCCTGGGCCAGAGCACTTTCGCCCGCTGGAATGTTGTACAAAACCCAATGCACGAATCCATAGGTACCCTGGGGGGTTATCAAGGGTGCATCAGGATCATGGCAAACGACCGCAAAGGAGCGAGTACCCTCCGGCGCATCACTCCAGGAAAGCTTAGGTGAAATGTCTTCCCCCTCACCCGTATGTCCGGCCGGTATTGCTGCCCCCTGGCCAAACGCAGGGCTGGTCACTGTCATGCTGGATAATGCAAATCCCATATTGCTCTCCTGTTAATATTCTGCTGGCAAAGATAATAAATGTCTGATGATTAAAATTGGCGAGGCGTGGAAAGTTCGCCGCGATCCAACTGCTTCCAGGGGCCACCCAAATCGTAAGGTAGAACCAGGCGAATGGCATCTGTCAGGCATATGGCTTCACAACATGCGCAGCCCAGGCAATTATCCTGCCCCTCGCGTACGCGTGTCTTTCTGTCCTGCTTGGTGCCCACTACCTCCAGAAGTCCGGCTGGGCAGATCACGTTGCAAAGTATGCAGCCATCACAGAGATCCTCATCAATCTCTACCTTGGCATTGCTAAATTCTGTTCGTTCCTGTTTTGGTGCGAAATCAAGATCACCAAACTTTTCTTGTTCCATCGTTTATCTCCAATCTTATTTCGATCACTCTTTTGTGTTTAGCATCGATAGCTTTATGCAGACCATGCTAGTACATATCACGCTGTTCGCCATTCTCAAACCAGGCGGTTCGATGCGTCTCGCGCTGCACGAAATTATGCTGCGCATCACCGGCCTCAAAACCAATTGTTATTGCCTCAACAAGCTTGTAGGGTTCTTCGATACCCAGCCTTTGTGGCCAATCACTGAAGTTCAATATCTCCGCAAAACCTACCCAGCAGGTACCGAGACCCAGGCTGTATGCGCTCATAATCATATTAGTGCCAACGATACCCAGGTCTATTTCCGGGTGGCCAATACCCCGGGAATCCATGAGGGGGAATATGACTGTTGGCGCTCCATGAAACACCTTGATACCCATGCCGGGTGGAGCTTCCTGTAGAAGCTTGATTGGTATCGGATGCGGAGGTGGGCCCTGTTGTTCAGACGGTTCCTCACTTGCCACTTCCTCTGGAGGAGCAGAAGACATCATCGCCAGTGTATTTTGGACAAAGAGTTCCATCTCACTGATCATGTCGCGATCACGTACGACGACAAATCTCCAGGGTTGACAGTTACCCTGGGATGCAGAGTAGCGCCCGACCTCAAGTATGCGCTTGACGTAATGTTCCGGGACCTGTTTGCGTTTGTACTTGCGCACACTGCGACGCTTCAGAAAAGCCTCTTCTACTTCGTTCCAGGGGCTTCCCTCTGGAATCAGCTGGTTGGCCTTTCGCCTGAGAGGCTTTTCACTTTTAGTTTCCGGGACAGCCCCGTCCGCTGCCAATTGATTCGTCATTCCTATGCTCTCCATCAAAAAATAGTAACTCGCAGGTTGCCTCAGGGTGGCTGTGGCGAGTATTTGTGCACTCGGAGTTTCGACTGAAAAAATGGATTTTGCAAGTTCCCAGCCGCAACGACTTACAATCCATGGTTTGGCCACTCCGGCTTGAAGTCCTTATCAAGAAATGCCTGGGCACCATCGCTGTGCTTGTCTTTTAGCAGCCACATGGACATCATCATCTCGGTCTCTATCCTCAGCCTTTTCTCGAGTGTCCGGCCAATACCCCTGACCACAGTCTCCTTGTCGGCACGCAGTGCTCCCTGTGGCAGACCAACGATATTATTGGCCATTTCCAGCACCCTCTCATAGGCCTGGCCCTCTGGAACGACCTCATTGACAAGTCCCATCCGGTAGGCATCTACTGTTCGTCCTGTAATGAGCAACTCCATGGCATGCCCCATGCCGACGATCAGAGGCAGGCGCACCGCCAGCCCATCTCCGGAAACTATATTCCACCTGCGTTTGAACCCGCCCGTGTACAGGTAATATTTTGGGGAATATCGTGGAATAAATTCAACAGGAACAGGTGAACATCGGTCTGGGAAGCCTAGTAATTGAATCGTGCGGTGTAGGTAATTGTGTGCTCGGCACCCTTGCGCAGCTTTAACCTATAGGCGATTGTTGCGCTATCCAGTTTTTCACTCCCTTGGCTTTCCTGAATGATCGCCCAGTCACCGTGGAGCCTTTCTTTAACCATCAACTCAACCGGCCTATTCTTATGGTTTTTTACGGTCATTGAGTAGGTAACTTCCGCACCACGATTTCCCAAGCGCCGGTAATCAACCTGCTTTCTTTCAGCAGTTACATCAAATGCCCTGCCAACTTTTACTTTTACATCAGAATTGACAGGCCTATGACGAATACGATCTTCGCCCACGAGCTGTAAAATACCAGTATTGTCTGCCTTGAGTACGCGCACCTTGCCTGCTGGCAGTGGCACATTAAGGCCATTCTTTTTGCTGTTCCTGAAGGAGAGAATGACATCTGCCTTGATATTTTGGGTTCCCTGTTCCTGGTGTTGCATCACTTCATTTTGCAGTACATAGGCTTTTCCAACATCTATTCCCCTTCCTGAGAGCAATTTCATTTGCTTCTCAGAATTGCTTTCAAGAGTAGTTCGCCTCGGGAAATCATAAAGGTGATACTCGAAGAAAGACTGGCGGTTTGGCTCAACACTTGCAGCTTCAGAAAGGCTCAGTGCCCGCTGGTGTGCCCGCCGTGCCAGAACAGGCTGATTCCTGACTCTTTGAACATCACCTGCAATCAGCTTCAGCCTGGCATCCCCATACTCTGCACCACTCTGGTTCCGTATTGTTACCCAACCGGTGAGGTCTATCTCCGACTCATCGGCTGCGAGCTCCAGCACATAGTCAGCTTGCCATGAAATATTGTCAGTGAGGTAAGATACGGTCACACCCTGGTCGCCCTGAATCTCGTTTTCCAAAGTCCACAACAAGGTAGGTGTGGTTTTCAGGTCGTCCGGCAGGTATGCCAGTGAAATAATTCCCTCTGGCTCAATCTCGATCTCGTCGCCAAACCTGACAACTTCCGGGTTGATCGATAGCAGAATACCTTCGCGAAGAACCTTCTCAAAACGGCTACCTTCCCGAATACTTCTGGAATATTTGAGTTTGCGGCCAAGAAACCTTTCCAGCAGTGCCTGTTTGTTTAGCAGGTCATACCGATAACTTTGTTCAAGAACATGCAATTCCTTTTTGGCAGATTCAGAAGCGACCGACACGGATGCTGGCTCGATACTGCGCGCAACACCCTGGAATTCCAGCTTAAACTCTCCAACCGGCAATAGAACATCACGTTTATCCCGAACCACCGCAAAGTTGCCATTATAAATAGTGACTGCCACGTCCGTTTGACGCTCTTTATCTACTATAACGCGCAAATCATCGGCCATCGCGGCCGAGACATAGCAGATAATTAGCATCCTGAATATCAGTATCATTTAAAAATCGTCCTATTCACCAAGGTCTTCACAGCCAAGGGTATCATAGCGCCTGCCACATATTCGAAGCTATTCACCATCATCACATCAAAGCACATAAGCATCTTGTCCCCATCTCAATTGAACGCGTAGAATAGCGCCATCGTTTTTTGAAGTACCCTCCCATGACTAACCGTACAATGCGCCGTGCTTTCGGCTTGAGGATTCTTAATGCCAATCACAAAGACATCCGTCGCTTAAAACGCGAGGGCAACCAGGCCGTTCTCCATGGACACAAGTTCTGGAATTCGAGCTTCCTGATAATGGACTACTTAAAGAAGAATCCGCTGAACAAAAATACAAGAGTTCTGGAAATCGGCTGCGGCTGGGGGTTGCTCGGTATTTACTGTGCCAAGATATTTGGATGTAAGGTCGACGGGATTGATGCTGACAAACATGTACTGCCCTTCCTGCAGCTTCATGCCGATATAAATGATGTTTCAATCGGAGCAGAGAAAAAATCATTCCAGCAATTGACCACGGATTCCCTGAGCCAGTACGACCTTATCCTGGGGGCGGATATTTGCTATTGGGAAGAGATGACAAGAATTCTGATGAACCTCATTGCCCGCTCAAAGCGCGCAGGCGTCAAGCAGGTCATTATCGCAGACCCCTGCCGGGCACCTTTCACGGACCTGGCCGGGCGCTGCATGGAAAGATATGACGCGGTAAAAGTGAAACGAAAATTCCTCACAAAGCCGGTTAAGGCTTCGGGCGATATTCTGGTTATAAACTAGCAGGGCTAACGTTTCTTGTCTGTAATCGGTACGAAGCGAACTGGCAATACGTCACGCTCGGTGAAGGTCAAATCTGTGTTCTTTGTAATCACCCTTAGTTGCTGGACCTCCCCCTGCGCCCCCACCGGCATAAGAAGCTGCCCGCCTGGAGCCAACTGATTAAGAAGGGTCTCGGGGATGGTCACTCCTGCTGCCGTGACGATGATACCGTCGAAGGGCGCCTCCTCTGGACAGCCCAGCATGCCATCCCCGTACCGCACCTGGATATTGTCATAGCCAAGTGTTGCCAGTCGCGTCAGTGCTGACCGCGCAAGACTGGCAACTATCTCCACCGAGAAAACCTCATCAACAATTTCAGCCAGTACGGCCGCCTGGTACCCTGACCCGGTCCCTATTTCCAGAACTTTTGCACCCGGCCGAACATCCAGCAGTTCAGTCATTAACGCAACGACAAAAGGTTAGGAAATGGTCTGGCCGTCCCCAATTGGCAGCGGATAGTTTCCATAGGACCTGCTGTTAGGGTGTTCTGGTACGAATTCATGGCGCTTGACGCTGGTCATGGCCTTGAGTACTTGCGCAGAGAATTTCTCTCGACCGGTAAATTGTCTCGCCTGATACATATCCCGCTTGATCGCGTCAATCATTTGCTCGCGCATTTGTTGCCATTCTCCTCCCGCAGCCACAGCGGCTGCCGCAACGCCGGTTGGTGCAATCAGGGCAATACTCAACAAAACCATCAGCAGGACGTGCTTCATGAGGCTACCTGCAGTCACCATTATGACGAATTTTACATGGTATCATTTATACGGAATGCAGCCAGACGCTACCCCCTATGATTATCACGACAACAAATAACATAGAAGGTCAAAAAATTGTCAATTACCTCGGTGTGGTGACCGGGGAGGCGATCCTTGGTGCAAATATTTTCAGGGATATGTTCGCGGCAGTGCGAGACATCGTTGGTGGTCGCTCGGCAGCCTACGAGCGGGAACTGGGTAAGGCCAGGGAAATTGCCTTGGATGAACTCGAGGAATGGGCAGAAGAACTTGGAGCCAATGCCGTGGTCGGCGTGGACATTGACTATGAAAGCTTTGGCCAGACCAACGGAATGATGATGGTTAGCGCTACCGGCACGGCTGTCAGGATTGAGGAATCCCGCAGCTGATTAACGCGTCCATTTACTGGTCTAAATGAACCACTCATCCGGCATTGAATCATGGAAAATCTGCGATAACCAAAATGCCTCGATATCTGCTGCGCCAGAAACTGATTTAGCAAAGTGAGAAGGGCGCGCACCACGCACCATCACTTTCGCGTTAGGGAATTTTCTTTTCAGCCACAATCCGGTTCGCAAGTTTTCATCGTCCACGCCCGTACCGAGCAACACTAATGGTTCCGTCTCATGTAAATCAATCTGCCGCTCCAGCGCATTCCACACTTCTGGATGCCCGATATCCCCTTGAAGTACGTGAAGGAATATTTCTTTTGGGAAGTCCTTTTGCTCTTTTGCTACCAGGATTCTTCGATCTGCATCAACATCGATAACACCAATATCACAGATCTCATCACGAGCCAGCGCCATCAGCTCCTCTAGTATTGTTTGTCCGAAACGGCCAAAACCCGCGATAATAACTGTATCCAACTGGCCGGTGGATTTGAAATAATCCAGCATATGGTTCTTCACCAGATACTGGGCTGCAAGGTGATAACTATTGAAAGTTACACATTTATCAAGCACTCCCGAGTATTGCAGCATCCGCATAAAGCGCAGACGGTTGCAATGCACAACCATGCGCGAAGCCAATTCCGGGCGCATGGCCAGAATCTTGCTGGCCGCCTCAAAATTGTCAAAATCCCTATTGCTGGTGAGTATGACGCGTTGGGCCCGAGACAGCCTTAAAGTCGACAGAAAGAAATCACTGGTGATGTCACCGGTCAATACTTTTGCGCCATACCTTTCTGTGAACTCCATGGCCTCGGCTTTACTGATCTCGCGCTCTACAATCAGCACTTGTGATCTTGGATTCAACTCCATGAGCTTCTCCAGCATGCTGCGAGCAACGTCATCCACACCCACCAGCACAATATGATTGCTCAGTTCTCGCAACCACCTATTCTGTTTGGATACGATCTGCTGGACCCAGTCAAGGATTGTAGAACCAGTAAGTAGTGGCGCACCAAAATAGCCGATCCAAAGCAATACCTGGCCCCACCAGGGTCCAGATACCGGTACACCAAGGTCCATTCCCCCAAGTATGAAGAGCCCCAAGGTGTAGTACATTTTAGTGGCCAGGTTGACATCAACCAGATCCCTCTCACTCACCTGGACACCTGATTCGAAGCCGGCCAAACCACATGCGAAAACGATCAGCACCATCGCCCATCGCCGTTGTGCGATGGATGACAATATATTCCGGACATCAATAGGTTTCAAAAGTTTGCCAGGTGGTTAATGCCAGCAGGAGATCACTCAACTAATGGCTTTATATCGGGATGCGACATGATAACAGAAGACACATTCCGATCTCGACCGAATAAAGCCAACGCCTGAAATACTAACGCCTGCCGGGCAGTCTCGTCAGCCGGCAAAGTAACGATCGATCTCTGGAGATGATCGTTAGAAAAAGTTTTGTCCGTATTTTCCATCTGACCAGCATAAAGCATGCTGAAAAACCTGCACAAGCATCTGGGTTATTCCTAAGGTCTTAACTCAAACGCCCCGGTCGCCTCTTCCCAGGCGCGTTGCAGCACAAATTCACGTGTGTAGCCAAGAGGCAGGATCATATTCAGGGGCTCGTAATCTCTGTCTTCGGTGAGCGCCGCCGTCTTGAGCGTTTCTTCCAGGGACAGTTTTTCTGCGGCGGCGCGCTTACCAATTTCCGCGAGTTGGCGCATAAAACCCTGGTACTGCACCAGCTTTGGGCGATCTGTGATGATCCCGTGCCCCGGAATAACGGTATGAAAAGGAAGGGCGAGAACCTTGCCAATCGTGTCCGCCCATTCTGCCACCGAACCTCCGCCCTCCAAATCAATATTCGGGTAGTGGAGAAAGAAAAACAGATCACCCATGTGCACTGTTTTCTCTTCTACAAACAAAACCACGAGATCACCATCAGTATGTCCCCTGCCCGGGTGAATCAAGCGCAGGGTCTTATTCCCCATGGAAATTTCCACAGCATCAGTAAAGGTTTCATTTGGCATCAGCTTGGCGGCCTCACCAGAGAAATAGTCGGCATCCGTTTGTTGCAGGTGATGCAAGGTCCTTTTCGTGGCGACCACTCGTGTGCCTGGGTCAAATGCGGGATTACCGTGAGTATGATCACTATGATAGTGAGTATTGATTACCAGGCTAATAGGTTTGCCGGTAAGTTCCATCGCTTTTTCTATTAGATATTGAGCCTGCTTTATATTTTAAAGTATATGCCATTTTATAATTCCTTTGTTCGTAC
>PVBE012135892.1_pt1 | contig 14329 bp, 17 predicted proteins | sample 1631181 | NCBI WGS metagenome assembly PVBE01 (sample SAMN08397723, study PRJNA350692) | Marine metagenome, whole genome shotgun sequencing project. | isolation source: water | place: Pacific Ocean | collected 2012-04
ATGCCTTCAAAAAGCGGGGGCCGCGTGTACTGCGGATGCTCCAACCGGGCTGCGGAAAACGACTCTTCCTGCGAGGATTCCGCATTGCCCAGAACTCCGGGCAGCAGCCGTGTGACCGCCTCGATCATCATCATGGCAATCACTTCCCCGCCGAAGCAGATGAAGTCACCTCCGGAGATTTCCTCGTCAACGAGGGATCGGATGCGTTCGTCAAAGCCCTCGTAGCGCCCGCAAACGAGGATGAGTACGTCCTCGCCTTGGCTCAATGCGTGGGCCGTTTCCTGCCGAAAGGGCTGGCCTTGTGGTGTGAGCAGCAGTTTCCGGACACTCCGGCCCGCGTTGCGATGGTGGCTCTCCCGGTCGTGCAGCATCTGCCAGATTGGCTCAATGCGCAGCACCATTCCCGGTCCGCCTCCATATGGTTCATCGTCCACCTGCTTGTGCTTGCCGAGTCCGTATTCCCGGAAATCGCAGAGGTGAACCGCTACATGCTGTTCCCGGATCGCCTTGCCCAGCAGCCCTGCTTCCAAAAAAGGGTCAAAAAGCTGCGGGAAGAGCGTCAGGATGTCAAGTTGCAGCATCGGCTCACTTCCCCGACTCTTCGTCCAAGAGTCCTGGAATTGGGTCGATGACCACCTTCTGTGCCTCCGTGTCCACACTGATGACGATATGCGGCACCACCGGAACAAGGAAGGCCCGGCCTTCATGCCGCACCTCATACACGTCGTTGGCCCCTGTTTCGATCACACGGGAGATGGTGCCCAACGGCTCGCCCGTGGTTGATGCCACTTGGCAGCCCTGAATCCGGTGTTGAAAGTGTTCTCCCGGAGCCAGCGGCTTGAGCTGTTCGTCCGGAAGCAGCAGTCGCGCGTTTTTGAACGCCTCGGCCTCCACACGGGACGTGACGCCTGCAAAAGCCACCAGCCACTGCCCCTTCTGGAGGTGTATTTCCTCCACGTCCAAGTGGTTCAGGCTCGTCGCCGTTTCCACAAAAAACGCAGGAGTTTCCAGATAGTATTCCGGGTCATCGGTTTCAGGCCGCACTTTGATCTCCCCGTTCATGCCGTGGGCACCGAGGACGGTGCCGAGCCAAGTGAGGTCGGGGTAGTTGCGGATGTGGCGCGGCGCTCCGGACACGAGATCTACAGGATCTCGGCTTTCTCCATCAACTTGCGGACGCGGTCGGTCGGCTGCGCTCCAACGGAGAGCCAGTGCTTGGCACGTTCGCTGTCAATCCCAAAGCGGTTTTCCTGCACCATCGGGTTGTAGAACCCAATGCGCTCGATGAAGCGGCCATCACGTTTCTTGTGCGAGTCCGCAACAACGATGCGGTAGTAGGGGCGCTTCTTCGCGCCGCCACGGGCGAGTCGGATTTTGACCATGTGTTGTGTGCTACTGCGTTGTTGTTCTCAGGTTCAGTGCTGCATCATGTCCTGCATGACGCGCATGGCCCGGCCCGGATCCCGGACACGGGAGAGTTTGACCATCATCTTGCGTATTTGCGTAAACTGCTTGAGCAGCCGGTTGATCTCGCTGACCTGCCGTCCGCTGCCCTTGGCGATGCGTGACCGCCGCGAGCCGTTGACGACCTGCGGTTTTCGGCGCTCCTGAGGCGTCATTGAGGAAATGATCGCCTCGATGCGAACGAACTGGCGATTGTCAAGATTCGCCTGCTTGAGCATGGAAGCATCCATCCCCGGCAGCATGCTGAGGAGATCCTTCACGGAACCCATCTTGCGCATCGAGCGCAACTGGGCCCGGAAATCGTCGAGATCGAACTCGTTGTGACGCAGCTTCTGCTGCACCTGCAACGCTGCCTTCTCGCTGTAGTTCGTCTCGACCTTCTCAATCAGTGAGAGCAGGTCGCCCATGCCGAGAATGCGTGAGGCGACTCGTTCTGGATGGAACGCCTCCAGGGCATCGAGCTTTTCCCCGACCGTGACGAACTTGACCGGCTTCTGCGTGATCGCCCGGATCGAAAGCGCTGCCCCACCTCGGGCATCGCCGTCCATCTTGGTGAGCACGATCCCGGAGAGGTTGAGCCGGTCATTGAAGCCGCGAGCGACATTGACCGCCTCCTGCCCTGTCATCGCATCAGCGACGAAGAGGATTTCGTGTGGTGTGATGGCCGACTTGATGCGGGCCAGTTCCTCCATCAGCACCTCGTCAATCTGCAACCGACCTGCGGTGTCCAGGAGGATCAGGTCTGCGCCCTCGGCCTTTGCCGCCGCCACGCCTTCGCGGGCGAGGTCCACCGGATCACGATCTGTCGTGGACGGGTGACACGGCACCTCAAGGGTCCGGGCCAACACCTGAAGCTGTTCGATCGCCGCCGGGCGGTAGATGTCCGCCGGAATCAGGTAGGGCTTGCGACCCTGCGCCTGATAATGCTTGGCGAGTTTGCCGACCGTCGAGGTTTTTCCGGAGCCTTGCAGGCCCACCAGCATCATAATCAGGTTCGGCTCCGCAGGTTCAGCGACTTCGCCGCCCTCACCGCCGAGCATTTCGGCCAGTTCCTGATTGACGATCTTGATGAACTGCTGCCCCGGCGTCAAGCTGCCCTGGACTTCCTCGCCCACGGCCCGCTCCTGCACGGCTCGCAGGAATGCCTTGACGACCCGGAAATTGACATCTGCCTCCAACAGTGCCGTCTTGACTTCTCCCAGCGTTTCGCGGATGTTCTCTTCGGTCATCCGCCCCTGTCCGCGCACCTTGCGGAGCGAGGAGGTTAGCTTGCTGGAGAGTGTCTCAAACATGAACTCCGGGCGAACAGGTCAAACAAATCATTAAAGCGGAGAAACCCCTATGCTGTCAAGCGATTTCAACATCTATGAAAACCACGCTCGTAGCATTCGCACCATCATAACGAGAGCAATGCTCCTTGAACAACTGAACGTCCTCCCAGAAATTGAGGCTCATGCTGAGTTGCTGAAGTGCTGCGGGGCCACGCGCTGGGTCATGCAAATGCTGGCGAAACGTCCATTTTCCGATACGGAAACGCTACAGCAGTTGGCCGATGAAATTTGGGCGGGAATGATCGAATCGGACTGGCTGGAAGCCTTTGCCGCGCATCCACGTATCGGAGGCAGTCAGCTCCCGGAAGTGGCAAAGGATACGGCTTTGTGGACTTCAAAGGAGCAATCCGGGATGCAGTCCGCCGAAGAGTGTCTCAAGACGAAGATGGCCGAGAAAAATGCGGGGTACGAGCAGCGCTTCGGTTTCATCTATATTGTCTGTGCCTCCGGAAAGAGCGCTCCGGAGTTGCTGGACATGCTCACTCGGCGGTTGTACTCTGACCGCGACACCGAACTCAGTACTGCCGCCGGAGAGCAGCTCAAAATCACGCACCTGCGTTTGGATAAACTCATCAACGGAACGGCACGCTCCGGTTCGTTTCAATAGGGAACTCTTGATCCCCTGGGTCAGGCCGTTATGGTGCTTTTGTGCCCTGTGCAATCCTGGACCCCAATCGGAACCACCATGCAGATCACGAAAATCATCACCCATGTCCTGAAAACTCCCCTCGGCAAGGAACGCTTTTACTCCTCCCAAGCCGCGTTTCCGGAGCGAACCAGTCTGCTGGTGCGACTGGAAACGGACACGGGTTTGGTCGGCTGGGGCGAAGGCGGACAGTACGGCCCTCCTGAGCCAGTGGCGGCGTGCATTCACGCGGTGCTGGGTTCACAGGTGCTTGGCTCCGACCCGCGCAACCCTGCCGTGTTGTGGGAACGGCTTTACAGCATGATCCGCGATTTTGGACAGAAGGGTCCATACCTTGAGGCGATCAGCGCCATTGACATCGCCTGCTGGGATTTGCTCGGTCAGGCAACGGGGCTGCCCGTCCACACACTGCTGGGAGGTGCGTTCCGGGAGTCGGTGACGGCCTACGCAACGGGCTGCTACTACCGGGGCGAGCACGCATTTGGTGTCAGCGAGGACGCGCTGCAAGCCCTCGCGGACGAGGCCCGCTCTTACGTTGAGGATGGCTTCCGGATTCTCAAGATCAAGCTCGGTCTGCTCTCCATCGAGGCGGACGTGCGACGCATCGAGGTGATCCGCGAAGCGATTGGCCCCAATGTGACGTTGCTCGCTGATGCCAACCACGCCTACAACGTCAGTAACGCCCTGCGCGTCGGACGCGAGTTGGAGCGGCTGGACGTGCGCTGGTTTGAGGAACCGATCGTTCCGGAGGATTTGGAGGGCTACCGCCACCTGCGGCAGAAACTCGCCATTCCTATCGCAGGAGGCGAGTGTGAGTACACCCGCTACGGCTTCCGAAACCTGTTCGCACAAGGCTGCGTGGACATTGCCCAGCCGGACTTGTGCTGTGCCGGAGGTTTTTCAGAATTCCTGAAAATTCAGGCGCTGGCACTCGCACACCACACGCCTGTGATCCCGCACGTTTGGGGTTCTGGAATCGCGCTTGCCACCGCCCTGCATGCACTCGCCGCCACTCCGTGGCAGCCTTACACCTACCTGCCCGTTGCCCTCCAAAACGAGCCGGTGGTCGAGTACGACCGCAACCCCAACCCCCTCCGGGACGACATTCTTGAACAGCCCTTCAAGTTGGTGGAAGGCAAGGTCGCGGTACCCTCCGGACCCGGCTTGGGTGTCACGGTCATCGGCTCCAAGCTGGACAAGTTCACCGTCACTCGGCAGGAATCGAAATCATCCTGAGAATCCCGCTTGATCTTGCAATCCGGATTGCCGACTCTCATCCTTGCATGGTGCTCTTGCTGTTGATCAACCCCAAAAACGGAATCGTATGACAGAGCCACGACTGGTGATTTGGGTGGAGTTCACACTCCAGCCCGGGACGCGAGAGCAATTTCTGGATTCGGTGAAACGCAACGCTGCGTCCTCGGTGCAGGGCGAGCCCGGATGCCGCCGCTTTGACGTGATGGTGCCGCAGGATGGCGAGGACACCGTCAATCTCTACGAAATCTATGATGATGAAGCCGCCTTTCAGGCACACCTCCAGACTCCGCACTTTGCCAAATTCAAATCCACAGTGACCGAGATGATCCTTGACCAAAAGATTGCCCGGCTCAACGTCTGGGAAAACGTCTGAAGCCCTTTTCCCCACCAGCCACGGAATTGAAATGAAGTCTTCCTGTCTCAATTATGTGTTTAGCGTTAAACTTTCCCTAATTTTCAATGAATTACGATAGTCGGAAATAGGAATTACCATGCCTCGACAATTCAAGTATCCCGAATTTTCCGATCCGCAAGTGCGGCCTCGCTACACCGGCATCCCCACCTTCCTGCGGGCACCGTATCAGGAAGACCCGGAAGGGCTGGACATCGCCTTGGTGGGGGTGCCGTTCGACGGTGGCGTGACCAATCGCACTGGAGCGCGGCCCGGCCCCCGCAAAATCCGCAACCAGTCGAGCCTGATCCGCCTGATGAATCAGGCGACCGCCGAAAACACCACCTTCCCTGGCAGGGGTTGATTTGCGCCGACCTGATTGTTTTCAGAACTTGTAGCCGGCGAGCATTGTGAATCCGAGCTTGTGACTGACGTCCTTGGTGCTGCCCAGAGGAAGGTTCAGGGCCAGCCCGAGGTCCAGCCCCGGAACAAGGTCGTAAAACGCCAAGCCCTCAAAGCCCCAACTCACTCCACCTCCGAAGCCCAAATATCCCTGACCACCCAAGCGGAAATCGCTCCATTTCCACAAATATCCTCCGGAACCGGTGATTGCCGTCACAGAACTGCCGTCCATTTTCATCATGCGAAGCTGGGCACCGACCATCAATTGTTCATCAAGATTGTAGAAATAATAGGGCAGCAGATATTGCGTTTGGGCACCGAGACCAAGGCCAAACCCCAGGGTGTGCTGCATCTCCAAGGCCGACTGCTCGGATTCGGACTCCACAGGTTCAGATTTGTCCTCCTGCTTGGCGGTTTCAGTCTCCTCCTTGGATTGAGAACGGCGAGATCGGGTTTGCTTCGGTTTTGATTCTGGAGCAGATTCGTTGGCAACCGTTGCAGTGGGTTGAACAACGGCGGCGGCTTGAACTGTCTGTGCCGTTTGCGCGGGTTTGCCACACATTTTCCAAATGACCTCCAGCTTGACTCCGGCCAACACCATGTTGGCTTTGTCCTGATCCGAGCAACTGTTCTTGACGGCTCGGGAGGACGCTGAGGCGCCCTGAACCGTCTGGGAACTCTTGCTTGCCGAAGACGAGGCAGGTTGGGCCGAGATCTCTCCACCGGACTTGGCGATCGTTTCTTTGTACTTCGGGCAAATCGAGGCGACCATGTTCACGCTCATTTCCGAGTCAAAGGCGGCCTTGACGGTCTTCAGCGAGCATTTTTTCGCATACACCTCCGCTACGGCTCCGTGCAGGAGCAGCAGGGCAGGCAACCACAGTACAACTTGTTTGACCCGGAACATCAGCAACCTCTGAAAAAGTGGACTTTCACCGCGCAACGTTACCAAACTTTAATGCGAGCGGCGAGTTGTTACAAGGGAAAGTTTTGCCCGGATCAGTCCAATTTGCTTCACCCCACCTTGGTTCTTCCTCCACAAGCCGCTATGATGAAACCTTCACCTCAAGGCTTTTTCAAATGCCAACACCTGCGGTATTTTCCGGATAAACGGATGCTCACGTTCCGTAAAACCCTTCTGCTCCTCTTACTGTGTGGGATGATCATCCACTCCGTGTGGGCTAAAGCGCCCACCGCCCAGCAGGTCAGCCTGATGGCGAAAGAACAATCGGTGATGCAGCACATGCGTCAACGGCTGGTGGCCTTGCTGGAGCAGGAGGAGTTGGAGCGCAGCCTGTTGGAGGGGGAGGACGCTTTTCAGGATTTCCAGCAACTTGAGCAGTGGATGCAGTGGTTCAAGGAAGGAGGGAGTCCTGAGCAGATGCAGCAGGTGATGGAACTGCTGGAAGCCTTTGAGCGTCAACTTTCGGAAATGCTGTCCCAGCAGGAAACGCTCTCGGAGTTCCTGCCCCAATCCGACAGGCAGCAAGCTCCGCAGTCGCAACCGCTTTCCGACCTGATGGAAAACATCAGAAAATTATTGGAGGACGGACGGATTGAGGAAGCCCAGGAACTGCTCAACCAAATGCTTTCGGCCTTCAACCGCCAGCAGCAGGAATTCGAGCAGTCGGTTTCGCAATATCTGGAACAGCAGACTGAAGAACTTCTTCGTCAACTGGAGGAGATGCGCCAGCAACTTCAGCAATCCCAGCAAACGGAGGGGCAGGTGCAACAGGCGTTGCAGCAGGTACCCCCGGCTCAACCCATGACTTCTGAAATGCGCCAACAGACCGGAGACCTCCAGCAGCAGATCACCGAAGCCCTGCGTCAGCTTCAGGCACAGCTTGAGAGCCTGTCCGGAATGTCGCAGACCTCCATGATGCAGGCCACCGAGCAACTGATGCGTTCTGGAGAGCAAGCCTCTGATGCCGCCGAACGGGCCTTGCGGCAAGGCAACCGCGAGCAATCTTTGGACTCGGCACAGCAGACCGAGGGCTACCTCAACCAACTGCTTCAGAACATGGGAGCGTTGCGGCAAATGGCCCAGCAGTCTGCACGGAAATCACGGAGAATGCGGGGAGAGCGGGAGCATGTGGGCGGGCGTGGATACTGGTCGGAGCGTGGCATTCGACCGCTGAAATTTGAGTACGATTTTCAGGCGAATCCAAAATTTCGTGAGGACATTCAGCGTCGCAATCAGCAGGAAGGGGTCAAGCTGACCCCTCGGCAACAACGCTATTTGAAGGAAGTGATCCGCTAGATCAAGAACGCGGCGGGTTGGAATCAGACCTGCATCCGCATGATCTCCTCGTAGGCGGCCACAAGCTTGTTACGCACTTGGAGCATCAGGCGCATTGAGATCTCCGCCTTCTCCAAGGCGATCATGGTGCCGTGGATGTCCTTGTTCGGGGACGTCAGCAGTTCGGTCTGCTTGGCTTCCGCCTCGATCTGCTGGCGGTTGACGGCATCCAGCAGGTTGGAGAACGTGTCTCCAATGCTGGTGTCATTCGGGGATTGCCGTTGCTCCGCGCCTTGCCGGGAAACGGGGAGGACGGGGTTGATCGGGTTCAACTTCATCTCACACCTCCTTGTGTCAACTCTTCTGCTGGTTGGCCTGAAGCTGTTGGTAGAGAAGGGCCAAATTGTGTTGTGCTTCCATCATCTTATGGTGCATCTCGTCGGCACGGTGCATTTCAGAGGTGATGCTGGAACCATCGCTGGCGGCAAGCGCTTGACGGGCAAGCTCGGCTTGCTGTGTCAGTTGGTGCATGTCTGTGATGGTCTGGTGCAACGTACTCGCGAACAGTTCGCCCTGAAGCGACTCGTGTGCATTTGGTATCCGCTGGTTGACTCCCGTTTGTGGCTTGAGTCCAACAAACCGGGGGTCCAGCTTCAGGTCATTCATTTCGCCTCCTGGCTGGTTGACCTGTGACCTCACGTCATGTAAGGTTCCGGAAAAATGGTTTCAGTGAACGGCGGTTGTGCCGTTCCGAATCAGGACGAAATCAGGCTCGTCCCAAATCAAGTGCGGCTTGCGCCATGCCCTTGGCGGCATTGAACGCCGCTGCATTCGCTTCATAGGAGCGAGAGGCGGTCATCAGGTTCACCATCTCCTCCATGACCTTCACGTTGGGCATTTCCACATAGCCCTCAGTGTTCGCGTCCGGATGCCCCGGCTCGTAGCGCAGGATGGGAGGGCGGTTGTCTTGCACGATACCAACGACCTTCACTTCCGTGGCGGTGCTGAGAGAGCGATCCTGCGCCCGCAGTTCCTGCTCAAAAGTGCGGTCGTTGGAAACGGCGGCCAGGATCACCTCACGACGGCGGTACGGCCCGCCTTGCGGGGTCCGGGTGGTCTGGGCGTTGGCGATGTTTTCCGAGATCGTGTTCACCCGTTGACGCTGGGCGGACATCCCGGAAACGCTGACGGTCAGGGCGGAGAGGAAGCTCATTAGCGGCCTTCGGAGACGGCGGTTTTCATCAAGCGGAACTGATGCTGTAGCATCCGGATTGCCGCAGTGTACATCATCTGGTTTTCGGCCATCTTGGCCATCTCCTTGTCCAGATCCACCGTGTTGCCGTTGAACTTCACGAAGGGTGTGGCGCTGTTGATACGCTTAGCCTCCACGAGGTTGAGCGGCGGAGTCTGGTTGCCGTCCAAGTGGCGAGCATTGGTGATCTTCAGCAGTCCGGGTTCGTCGGCGTGCAGGGCTTTTTTCAACGCTTTCTCGAACACCAAATCCTCAGCTTTGTATCCGGGAGTGTCGATGTTGGCGATGTTGGAGGCAAGCACGTCATGGCGCTGCGTCCGGAAATTGAGGGACTTGTGCGCGAGGGTGACGAAAGGGCTGTTGAAGAGTCCGGCCATGGTCGTTTGTGACAGGGTTGAATGCCTGTCGCCGAAACATGCAATCGCAGGGCCAATTCCAAGGGTCCGGGTTCCCGAATCTTCTTGAGTTTTCAGGCAATCCCCCGTCTGCTAGCGTCAGAGGCCAACCATCCACAAACTGGAACCATGACCACACCTTCACCATCCCAAGTTTGGGGAAGCCACCTCAGCCGTCCGCCCGCCGAGCAGAACGTGCAGTTTTGTGCGGGACGCGACGTCCGTGCCCTGCCCATGGCCGACGAGGCATTGCTGCCCTACGATCTTTGGACCAACCGCGCCCATAGCATCATGCTGCACCAGCAGGGCTTGATCACAGACGAGCAGCTTTCCCGGATGCTTGCCGGACTCCGGGAACTGGAAGGGCTGCACGAGTCCGGTAAATTTTTCCTCGATCCGGAAAAGGAGGACGTTCACATCAACGTTGAGGCGTTTGTGACGGAGACGCAGGGGACCGATGCTGGAGGGCGGATGCACATTGGCCGCAGCCGCAACGACCAGTCGTCCTGCGACCTTCGGCTCTGGCTCCGGGATCGTGGGCTTGAGTTGGCCGTCTCCTGCCACCAACTGGCCGAGGCTCTGCTGGAACAAGCCGAGCGTTATGCCGATGCGGTCATGCCTGGATTCACGCACTACCAGCCCGCGATGATCACCACTTGGGGACATTGGCTCTGCGCGTATGTCCAGGGACTTGTCCGGGATCTGGAGCGCCTGCGGCTCACGCTGCAACTGGTCAACCGCAATCCGCTTGGAGCAGTCGCGTCTTTTGGCACCTCGTGGCCAATTGACCGGAACTTCACGGCAGAACTGCTCGCCTTTGACCGTGTGGATACAAACACACTCGACTGCATCGTTTCGCGCTGGGAACATGAAGCGCAGCTTGCTCACGCTGCGGCAATGCTGATGAACCACCTCAGCATCATGGCACAGGATCTCATCATCCTCAGCCTGCCCTACACCGGGATGGTCACGATTAACGAGGCGTTTGTGACCGGTTCCTCGATCATGCCGCAGAAGAAGAACCCGGATTTTGCGGAAGTGCTGAAATCCAAGGCATCGCTGGCCCACGGCTATCTGGTGAGCCTGATGGGCATCCAGAAGGGTGGATTCAGCGGCTACAACCGGGACACGCAAGCCACCAAGTACCTGATCATGGATCTCCTGCGGGAGTGCGAGGAAGCTCCGGGGGTGTTGCGCGGGGTCTTTGAGACACTGACCGTCAACCGGGCACGGATGCAGGAGCAGTGTAGGGTGGGTTTTATGAACTCCGTGGATTGGGCGGATCACCTGGCCCGCACCCACAACCTGCCCTTCCGGGAGTGTTACCACGTTTTGGCCCTAGCAGTGCGTCTCTCTGCGCCGGAAACCGAAATCACCTATCAGGCCTTGGAGCAGGCGCTACAGGAATCCGGGCACGACCTCACGCTCTCGTTGGAGGAATTTGAGCATTTGGCCAACCCAAGTTCCCTGATTGCAGAGCGACAGCACTCGGGGAGTCCGGCTCCCGATTCAGTGAGGGAGCAAGTGGCCGAGCTTCGAGTGGCATTGTCGCAGTTTCAGGCGGAGGGAATCGTCCTCCAGCAGCACATTGACGAGGCCCGGCAGCGGTGCCGGGAGTACCGGATTTGAATGAGTCGCAACAGGGTGTGAGTGAGTTTCGGCTTGAGAGGTTTTGGGGATTTTGGAACATTAAGCTTTTCAAAAGCCGGAATGATCGGCCCAACCCGTATGGAGATGTAAGATGGCCAGCGATAAGGTGGTTCACCTGCAAGATGCGAATTTTGATGAAGCAACCCAGTCCGGATACACCCTCGTGGACTTCTGGGCGGAGTGGTGCGGTCCATGCCTTGCGTTAGCGCCCACCCTCGATGAGATCGCCGAGGAAATGGACGGCAAGCTCAAGGTCTGCAAGGTAGACGTGGACAGCAACATGGAATCGGCCCAGCGCTTTGGGGTGCGTGGCATTCCGTACATCGTACTGCTCAAGGACGGACAGCAGGTGGACAGCGTGACCGGCAACGATCCGAGCCGCATCAAGGCGCTGGCCCAGCAAGCCGCCTGATCCCCCCGTGCGGTGCCGTCCTCCCAGAACTGGCTGATTCTCCTCGCCTACAGCGGCACCTGCTACCGGGGTTGGCAGATCCAGCCTCACGATCCCACCATTGAGGGACTGCTGGAACATGCCCTCCTTGAACTCACCGGACAATCCGTCAAAGTTCACGGCGCAGGTCGCACTGACGCAGGAGTCCATGCGCTCAACTATCCCGCCAGTTTCCAACTCGACACCTGTTTTTCTGCGGAAAAGTGGCGGGGGGCCCTCAACTCGAAACTTCCGGAGGATGTGGTCGTCAAGCACGTCCAGCCTATGCCTTTGGAATTCCACGCCCGCCACAGTGCCGTTGGCAAGCACTACCGCTACCTGATCCACAACTGCCCCTACGCCGATCCCTTTGGACCAAATTCCGCATGGTGGGTGCGCCGGAGCCTTGACGTTGCGGCCATGCGTGAAGCCGCAACACGGTTGGTTGGCATTCACGATTTTTCTGCATTCCGTTCGGTTCGCTGCGCCTCCCCGAATCCAGTCAAGGAACTCCGGGAGTTGCAGGTGGAACTGGATCCCTCTCAGCCCGGCAGACTGTGGATTGAGGCCGAAGCGAACTCCTTCCTCCAGCATATGGTGCGGATTTTAGCGGGAACGCTGGTGGACGTGGGCTTGGGGAAATTATCCCCGGAGGAGGTTGGGGCTATCCTGAAAAACCGGGACCGTACCTTAGGGGGGAAAACCGCTCCTCCACACGGACTCTACATGCTCCGCACGATCTATCCGGACGGTCTCGTTGAATGGCCTCCGGACGTTCTTCACGCTTGATCCACGATGCCTTTCCAACTCTGCTCCAAGTTTCAGCCCACCGGGGATCAACCCCAAGCCATCGAGGCGCTGGTGAATGGACTGGAGCAGGACCATCGGCATCAGGTGTTGCTCGGCATCACCGGCTCCGGGAAGACCTACACGATGGCCAATGTCATCCAGCGCTGGCAGCGGCCCACGTTGGTGCTGGTCCACAACAAGGTGCTTGCCGCACAGCTCTACAACGAGTTCCAATCCTTCTTTCCGGAAAACGCGGTTGAGTATTTCGTCAGCTTCTACGACTACTACCAGCCTGAGGCCTACGTTCCGCACCGTGATCTCTACATTGAGAAGACCACCGCACTCAACGACGAACTGGACCGTCTGCGGCTTTCGGCAACACGCTCCCTGCTGGAGCGTGAGGACGTGATCATCGTCGCCTCGGTGTCGTGCATCTACGGCATCGGCTCTCCAGAGGAGTACGGCAAGATGATGCTCTTCCTCAAGGTGGGAGACAAGATCAAGCGTGCGAAACTGCTGGCTGGCTTGGTCGAGATGCGATACGAGCGCAACGACATCGACTTCCACCGGGGCACCTTCCGGGTGCGGGGCGATGTCATTGACATCCACCTTGCCGAATCGGAGTCGGCCATCCGGATGGAGCTTTGGGGAGACGAGATTGAGGCGATCACGCAGTACGAGCCGCTCACCGGCAAGAAGCAGCGGGCCTACCGCCACTTTGCGATCTACCCGGCTTCGCACTATGCGGCCCCAGCCGATCATGTTCCGGAAACCGTGCGGATGATCCGCGAGGAGTTGAAAATGCGGCTCCGCGAGTTGCATGAGCAAAACAAGTTGGTCGAGTATCATCGCCTCAAGCAGCGCACCGAGTATGACATCGAGATGATCGAGGAGACCGGATTCTGCTCAGGGATCGAGAACTACAGCCGCATCCTCCAGCGCCGGGAACCCGGAAGCGCCCCGCCGACCCTGATCAGCTACCTGCCGAAGAACGCGCTCGTGGTCATTGACGAGAGCCATGTCACGGTTCCGCAAGTCCGAGGGATGTACCTCGGTGACCGCTCCCGCAAGGAAACACTGGTCGAGCATGGCTTCCGGTTGCCCTCTGCGTTGGACAACCGCCCGTTGCGTTTTGACGAGTTTGAGCAGGTGGCGCAGCAACTCGTCTATGCCTCGGCCACTCCGGCGGAGTACGAGATCGAAAAAGCACGGGGCAGCGTGGTGGAACTGGTGATCCGGCCCACAGGGTTGGTGGACCCACCGATTGAGGTGCGTCCTGTGCTGGGGCAGGTGGATGACATGCTCCACGAAATCCGAGTGCGCGTGACCCGCAATGAGCGCATCCTCATCACCACTCTGACGAAGCGAATGGCCGAGGATTTGGCGGAGTATTACGAAGATTTGGAGGTGCGTGTGCGCTACATGCACTCGGACATCGATGCCATCGAGCGCACCAAGATTCTACATGACCTGCGCGCCGGACAGTTCGATGTGCTGGTCGGAATCAACCTGCTCCGGGAAGGTTTGGACTTGCCGGAGGTGTCACTGGTCGGGATTTTCGATGCGGACAAGGAGGGCTTTCTGCGCTCCACGCGCTCACTGATCCAGACCTGTGGACGAGCGGCTCGCAACGCCAACGGCCAAGTCGTCATGTACGCCGACACCGTGACGGGCTCGATGCGGCAGGCCATTGACATCACGGAGCAACGCCGCGTCCGGCAGCTTGCGCACAACGCCGAGCATGGCATCGTGCCACGCACGGTGTTCCGGGAGATCGCCCCCTCGCTGGGATCGGTGGCACTGGAGGATGAATCCATTGCCGCCGAACCTGAAGCGGAGTATCAGACGCGAGAGCAGTTGGAAACCGAGTTGGTCGAGTTGGAGAATTCGATGCGCAAGGCGGCCGAGCAATTGGAGTTCGAATTCGCGGCAAAATTACGAGACCGGATTACGGAACTCCGGAAGCAGTTGGAGGGTGACGAAGCCGCCTGAGCAAATTCTCAGTACCGAAGGTTGCGCTGCATGGCAACCGCGTACTGGATTTCCGGGATGGACAGATACTCCAAGTGCCGCAGGACTTGCC
>PVBE011328480.1_pt1 | contig 14328 bp, 23 predicted proteins | sample 1631181 | NCBI WGS metagenome assembly PVBE01 (sample SAMN08397723, study PRJNA350692) | Marine metagenome, whole genome shotgun sequencing project. | isolation source: water | place: Pacific Ocean | collected 2012-04
CACACCTAGAATACAAGTTCAGACACCCAAAATACAAGCCCAGACACGCAAAATACAAGACCAAACATGCAGTATACTAGTCTAGTCCAGACATCCAAGATGGGTGCATCATCCCTTAGCTTTGATGTGCAAATGCTTCCCTACATGACTGGCATTAAGCCAAGAGACATTGTTGCCATTCCTTCGCTCAAAGGACCAGGTGACTACATTGAAGACTGGGAAGTGCAAAGCGTCTCATACACATCAGATGACAGCGGCAGCGTGAAATTGAACATAACAAGTGAAAGGCCGTACACCGGCGAAAAGAATATGTTAGATGCAGGGTCCATTTCATCCATCAAGTCCATTGTTGCAGGACTCACTTCCCCTGCAGCTTGGGGAGCTTTCTATTGGTGCCAACCTGTTCAAAGTATGCGGAAGCTTGGAAAACCTACTGAAGCAGAGGGAGACGAGGGCCTGGAGGAGCCGGCAGAAAAAGAAGAAGACCTGTCTAAGTACGACACCAAGGGTATAGATAATCACGATATAGGAGACCGCTCCTATCGGGACCCCACTCCAGAAGAACAAGCGGCCATTGTCAACGGAAATAGAGGCTGATAGGCAATGGAAAAAGAGTTCGTAGCCGAAGACGTCCTGGCGGGCTTCTACATAGAATGGGCCACGCCCGTCACTAGGGAGTGCTTCACGGACCCCTACGGTAATGACTACACGGAAGAGCAGATCATACGTAGAAACGGGCGGATAACACATACACTCTATAGACAACATAGTGTGTGTGTGCATAGATTTACTTTTAGTGAAAGTAGATATAAATAGTATGTTCGGACGAGCAATACGGCTCGAATCACCCGGACAATTACCTAAAAGTTCAAATGAAAAACGTCAAAGTAAACGTCAACCTGTCAGACCGCAACCGCGCTCGTCTGGAGTCTCGTTCATACGACTCAAACTACACCGATGTGCCGAACAGCGCACTGCCTGATTCACTCAAAGAGGAATTGGGAGTGATGTATGAAGCCCTCACCGGCGACGTACTTCCTGATGACAGCAACACGTTCACTGTGTCTTCTGCAGGCGGAACGTTCAAACGACTCTTCTCTCCTACTCTCTTTTCCACTGAGGGGAATGAAGGAGTAATCATTCGCTGGGGTGATCGTGACATTCCTGTTACACTCGCACCAGGTAAAGTCTCTGTGAGAGGCGCTGACCGCAAGGTCAAGTTCGCTTTCAAAGACGATACCGTTGGCAAATACGAAGAGGCCGTTCTTAGCGCTTCAATCGCGAAAGACGGAACCCTATACTCCATGCCGTTCCCAGTCCGCTCTGCGGATTTCGAGAATCGCATGACCGGTGATATCCTGGACGCACTTCTCGAGGAGTCTCCTGATAAAATTGCAGAGAATCTTGGCGTAGCTGGTGATCCCAGTAAGCGCGGAGAAGGTGGTCCTCGATTCCAAGGACACTTTGTCAAAGTTGCAGAAGTTCCTTTGGGGACTTATCAACTCACGGCTTATCGCTCTCGTGAGACAAGCTACGGCACGGACTACATGCTTCAAGCTGTAATTCCTGAGCCATTTGTGGCAACTACTCGCGCAAAGGATCCTGACACCGAAGAATGGGGCGATATAGAAGTAGAAGTAAGTGGCTTCGCCATAATCAAACCGAATGGAGCACTAAAGAAACTCTTAGCTGCTGAACCTATTATAGATGAAGACAACCCTGCGTACCTTACGGTACTCGAGCATGGTTCATTCAATGGTTTCAAAACCGCAAAGGTCAGCCTCAAGTGTTCTGCCTTCACTGAGGACTCGGATGGATTCAGCCTAGACTTCTAAAAAGAGAAAATTGGGAGTCCGCTAGGGCTCCCTTTTTATTTGAGTTTAATATGATGCAGCGTTACTATAATAGAATCGACCACCAAACAACCTAATCATGACATGACCGATCGCTTCAGTGGCAAAAGTTTTACCGACCCCCAGTCTGAGGGAATCACAAAAGAAGTAAAGGCTCGCAAGTTCACGTCCAAGAAGGACAAGAAAGACGAGAAGAAAGTTTCAAATCTTACCGACCTTTACACCAAAGGACTTGATCATCTACGATCATTTGGCTTTACAATTGAGCTAGTTGAAGGTGGTGACCACGTCAACCACAGAATTCTTCGTCCAGGCAATCCTCCTGAAGTGGCGGGCGTCAACTACCCACCAGGGTTTCAACCACTGCAAGATATTTCCACCTTGCAAGACTTCCAGCAAATCGAGCGGGCTTTTGAATCCGTTGACAGTGAAGTCAGGGACTTATGGACTCCTATCTTTAGACCTAAAGGTGGTGAAACTGACTTAGGCAATCTTACTGAGCGACTCCTGAAAATGGATCGGATTCAGAAGAATGTCAACATTCACGAGACACTGGACTTTGGTCATACATTCGATCCTGATGGTAGGCTGACTGGTAATTTGCCTGCTCGCAATCCGCGGATTTGGGTGCCAGCTCGGAAATGGTTTGATGAGAAGCTACAAGATGTCACATTAGAAGACGTTTTCACAATCTTTCCTCATGCTGAGGTAGAGATGCTCAAACTCATCATTGGTCGTGTTGGTGTTGGTCGGGCTAATCATCGACCACCGGGATTTAGTGACGCCGTTGATCATACGGCTAGAATGGCTGCGGTTGTAGTTGGTAAGGATGCCGGTTTAGGTAAGTCAACCATCTTTAACGGGATGACTGCGGCTTTCTCTAAATGCGGTTTTGTTACTCACACATTCAAGTCAACTGAAGACAAATTCGGTCTGAAAGCTGCGGCTATGGCTGATGTCGCCTATAAGGATGACACAGCAATGAAGTCGCTTAAGGTTTTCTTGGCGGCTGAAGAGACTAAAATCTTGGTCACTAACGGCTTGTTCCAAACTGAAGAGAAGTTTCAGAATGCAGAGCAAGTCTGGCCAAAATGTGTGATGATTGTCAACTCAAATGATTGGGATGCTCATTTCGCCTATGATTTGGACCCAGGCATTATTGACCGCATCAAGATCCTCTCGACTTACCGAGAATATGAGGTAAAGAAAAATCGTGCAAAGCTTAAGGGAACTGCTAGTGAAGGCACTCCAGATTTGCGCCCTCGTGCCCATATTCCTTTTCTTGCTGGCAAAATCGGCGTATCTGCTGATGCCCTCTATCTTTGGTGCTTACGTCTGGCAACCGATCGTTTCTATGAAGTCATCACTGACACGGCGGATCCTACGATCAATCGGCTTCAAAGGGAAGTCCGATACTGGACCACCAGACAGCGCATAAGATTCAAAGCTGACACATCTCAAGCTTTGGTCAACGCCATGGCAATAGCCTCAGCTGTTCGAAATGGTGGCGAGTTATACCACATGGCCGAGCTCACACCAGATGTTTTATGTCGGCATCTCAAGGATTTCTTATTCCTTGGTTTGGATCGATCTGGTAAGCAGCTAATGACCAAGATGAAGATTGACTGGGAAGAGCAAGGCCGACCGGGCACTCATTACTATCAAGGTCTTCGTGAGATTAGATGGGAGTCAGTTTCACTCGCCATCGAAGCACATAACCAAGGTGCTCATTATGGAGGCAAAACTCCAGCTGAAGCGGTCAAAGAAATCATGGGCAAGCTCGTTATGCGAGATGGCTTTAAGATTTCGACCGGAATGACTTACGTCATCGAAGATTGGAATAACACTCGCTTTGCTCTTGGCGATGTGCAGGAAACTGCTGATCGACTGAGATCAACACTCAGCGAGGCACAACGAGATCGATTATGCGATCGAACTATAGAACCGTCAACCGACTGGATCTCCAACCCAAACTATTCACCTGACCGTGCGGAAGAGTTCCGTCCGGACATGGATTGAGGTAAAACTACTATAATGACTCAAACAATCACGGCCGAAACGCCGTCAGACACATTGGACGCCTTTACATTTGAATGCGATAAACAGAGAAGACTCCATGAGGAACTCGTCGCAGACGGTTACACTATTGCAGATGATCCTGCCGACATAGCACAATTTATTGGAACAACCCAAGAGATCGAGTGTTATTGCGAAATGCACACCCCACGTCTTCTTTGTAAGCTCTTCGTAAGAGGGACAGAAGACCAAGAGCACTCATTTCACTTAGTGCCTTTACATCAGATCGTCAAATGGGGATATGTTGTCCCTCAACCCGCTAGTACCTTCACGACGCAATTTATTGTTGGTGTGAGACGAGTGAGTGAATCACAGTATGTTCCAGCACTGAGGTTACCCCTAAAATAGCCATGCACCAAACAGATCGCATCCTTGAAAACCTACGCAAGGAAGTGGAACTATACGGGCGTAGCGGACCAGATTGTGTCTTTAAGACCAACATCTCGTTCTCTATCTCTAATAAAGAGTTCCACGTCCCAACAGATTGTGACTTCGACGGAGCCTGTCAAGATTTTGACTGGTTTGTGAGATGTGAGGATCATCGTATGTGGATTGCCCACCCTGATCCTGACTCAAGTTGGTTGTTAAAGCATTTTGACAGCGACGCTCTTCCCTATGGCATAACGTGGGATTTCCCCCTACTATTTGACACTCTCCGAACGCCGGAGAAATGGCGGCAGGCAATTTTATTTAACCCTCAACATCTGAGAGTTCCGTCTTGCATTCTTGCATACCAGTTTCAAGAAGTAGACTGGAGTGTTTTGGATGTGACAATTACACTTAGAAGTAGTGACATAGCTAAAGTTCTTCCACAAGACGTGATGATGACTCGGCTTTTGTTAGAAAAGGTAGCCACAACGCTCGGTAAGCGGGTAGGAACTATGACGTTCAATATGGGCAACGCTCACATCTATTACGAAGATCTTGAGTGGCCCGATGAGTTTACTGACGACGTGGGTAGATAATAATGAATTTGAATCAACTCATCCCAAATCTAAACCCAATGGCATCACTAGACAACACATTCGATTACAAAGAGTTTATCGATGAAGGATTTTCCTCTCAGACGAAATATGCCAAAGCGGCTGAAGACAAATGGACGCCAGATGAGTTAAGGCGAATTGACGCGCTAGCTCAGATTGGTGGTGTCGAAGTTCGCAACAGCACCTTTGCTGAGGCTATCGATGAGCGTTATCGTAAGATCATTGAACACATGGGTCACATGATGGAAGAGATGGTTGAAGCTCGAGTTTACGTGCCACGACGTTCTTGGAAGAACGAAGAGGTTTCTTACTTGGATAATGAGGACCTTCGCAAAGAGTTCATTGCTGAGATGTTTGACATACTTCTCTTTCACCGCGCTGTTCTTGCTTATGCGGGTGTAACTGGCGAGGAGTTCTTGCAAATAGCACGAGAGAAGACTAACTATAACGCTAAGCGACCAGACCACAATATCAATGGCGATGCTCCTGCTGAGCGTGACCCTGCTAAAGAGTTGCAAGGTGATTGTGCCTCAGCTGAATTTGGCTTCAATACCACTGATCTAATAGTATGAAATTTGACGAAGTCGGAGTCCATGTCCTTACTCGCACCGGCAAGCACGGTGAAGAGGTTTGGAGTTGGATGGTTACACCTGAAGCCGTAATGGCATTACGAAATTTACAGAACAATGCAAAAGCTACTGACAGCGCTCCTCATATTACCGATGAGTTTGCTCCCTCTTCCCTCGAAATCTGATCCATATATCGGGCCCACTCAGTGGAAGACTAATCACGCCACTGGCTGTATGCTTCTTAGTGAGTGTACGGAAGGTGTGGTGCGCATTAAAAGTTATGAAGACTTGGTGCGAGCGTTCCCTGGAACAGATTTGCTTCGGTACCAAGAAGAGGTCGCACAGCTTTTAGAAGTAATTGACGCTGTTGGTGTAGAAATCTACATCGCTGATCAAAAGTACTTTGTGTCGCGTGCAGCTGGCATTTACGGTACTAAAGTCAACAAGCTCTTCCTCAACAGAGACTTTATGCAACTGCCTAGGCAAATGGTGAAGACCCTTCGACATGAGGGTTTCCATGTGGCTCAGGACTGCATGGCTGGTGGAATTGAAAATAGTTTCCTTGGAGTCCTCCACACGGATGAAGAGGTGCCAGATTGGTGGAAGGAGCTAGCGGCAGAACTTTATCCACCTAACGCTCAACCTTGGGAGCAAGAAGCGAAATGGATGGGAGACGTAGAGTATGGAACAATCAAAGCGCTAGAAGCTTGTAAAGCAGGACCAATGTGGGAGCACATGAAACCAACCCCGATGACTAAAGAGTGGCTTATACTCAAAGGTTACATCAAATGAAACATTTAGCAATAGTACCGCTCATTGGTGGCATGGCCATCGGAGCAGAGAATGCCTTGGGAGTACCGCCCGAGGCCGTGTTGTCTTATGACGGCTTCTGGGGGAATGACAAATACCTCATGGCTTGGTATGAAAAGCGCGGGCTTGACATTCCTTACTACAATCTTGACTCAGATACCATTCCAGCATTCAGCGAAGTGGATGTGGTATCATCGCTTTGTCCTTGCGCAGGACTCACCTCCGCAAACGCCCATGCCAGTGCTTCTTGTGCCTCCAACACTTGGATGCTAAAGTCTGCTCAGTGGGCGATGGAGTATGCAAGGCCACGCGTCATCATTGGTGAGAATGCTTCGAGACTCTTCACGAGCTTTGGACAACCGATAGCAACAACCATGAAGAAGATGGCCGATATCTGGGGCTATCATCTCACATTGATCAAAACAGACACAAAGCTTCATGGGTTGCCACAAAAGAGACCTAGAAGTTTCTTTGTCTTGTATCGCAAAGATGATAACAGGGTGCCACTATTGGCATTAGGTGGCCACATTCCTTATGATGGAACCTGGATAGACTTCCTCAACACCTTTCCTACAGACGAAGCCGAATCCGAGAGACGTTGGGCCTTCCCTGAGATGTATGAGTTCATAAGCGAAAAGATGCCAAATTGGGCTGCGGGTGATCCAAGAGGGTCTGGGTCAGTGATGGAGACTATCTTTGACAACGACTGGGTTGATGAGTTTTGTGACAAGTACCCTGGGAAGGAAGCCGACCGAGTTGTGAGAGCCAAGAATAAGTTTGCAATGGGTTTAGGTGTTTGGGATGGAACTGCGAAGAAAACAGGAGACTACTTCGCTGCTGTCAATTTTAGAAATAGCAACGAAGCGGTCCATCCAATTCGTCATGACTCACCCACATGGCGGGAGCTGATGAGGTTGATGGGACTACCTGAGACTATGGATGTTCCAACCGAGAACCCCAACGCGATCGCACAAAATGTGCCAACCTGCACGTCTGAGTGGATTGTTAAGTCTGCTATGGATTCACTGGCTGGCAAGAACGGCTATAATAGTCATGAACTTAAAGGAGACGGCATTCTCAGACAAAACAATGTCAACAGCCAGACTCGGTATGGAATGGAGTTTGGAAAGCACTATGCCGAACATGGAATGGCCCACATTGAGCTTGTCAGACAAAGCTCCAAACAACTACAACCAGTGCTAACATGATAGGACTAACAACTTACAGAGACTATTTTGCTATCACGGGCAGATCGTCGAAATTTGAATGTCTATATCAATATGCTAATGACATTCAAGAGTTTCTAGGAGAACCTGTAGAAGTTGTTCCTACTTCAATAATTGGTAAAGGAAAAGAAACCTACGATAAGTACGATCGCATAATAGTATTCGAGCACCCTACTTCTCTTTTACAAAAAGAAAACTCAGGTTTTACTACTCCTAATATTGAAATGCATTTTCTCCAGTTGGAGAAACTGATGGGGTATCAAGGTGAAGTGTTAAGCTATGATGCTGAAAAACAAGATTTTGACCTGTGGATAAAGCGTATCGACCACCGTAGGAGAAACCCTAAAACGGCCGCTCTCAACATAGCCACCGACGAAGAATTTCGTACTTTTTTCAATCGCATACTTAGTAAAAGCATTACAAAAGAAGTTAATGAATTTAGACATTCCAGACCAAACTGGATTGTAGGAGATTCTCACGCTCCTATGTTGTGGAAGCCAGGGACAACAACTTATGCACTTCCATCACGAACACTATATAGATCTCTCAACGAGGGACTTGGAGCCTCAATTTTAGATGGTGATCACTTACAATCACTTACTTTTTGTTTTGGTAACATTGACTTAAGACACCATTTAGCCCGACAAGATGATCCCAAAGCCGCTACGAAAAAATTGGCTGAGGAGTACATCAAACAAGCAGAAAGTTTTGATTGCCAAATATCTGTATGTGAGCTGCTGCCAGTGATAGACCAAGACCAGTTAGTGACTCGGTCTTATTTCTATAAAGGTGAACCACATTTTGGAACGGTGAAGCAACGGGTAGAGCTAAGAGACATTTTTAACGAGACTCTCCGCTCGCAGGCGGAAAAAGTAAAAGTACTTAAAGTCCCTGATATTATCTTTAGGGAAGACGGGCTTATGAACAAAGACGCCCTAGAAAAAACTAAAGGTGGGATCCACATTTCACCTTGTTTTTATGAACAAGCCGCATCAACCAACGTTGTCACTCCAGAGTACGCATGGGTACCTTAGTCTCTGCTAACATTAACGAAGAATTAAGAAGGAGGATAAACCTGGAGGTAGCAGACGATTGTGCCTTCTTTTTCCGAAAGCTTAATGATCGTTCTAAGTTTAAACACGGGTACGCAGAATCATATGATGATGAGGGCGAGCCTGCTTTAGGAGTTGATGTAAACTACTTTCATCCCCAGGAGACTCAAGATGAGTTGATGTTGAATATAATGCGTAATATTGTTTTGAATGGCAAGGTGTCACCGCAAAGCCGGGTGTGCAATACTATTGTCTCCCATTTCTATGGAGGATGGCGTATCCATCAGACTATGACATGTCAGTCTGATCCCAGCAAAGCGGTAGTGGACTTTGAGCGGCTTTTGACGGATATTGAGTACAAAGAAACTATAAAGTCTAACCTAGACTTGGGTTACGAGCTTGGGCTGCCCATTTATTCTAAAACAGAGCTTAGAACTTCTCTATGGGGATCGGCTAACAAGCACGCCTTGGCTACTACAGGCATAAAGTCCAATGATAAAATCAATCTATTGCTCTGGATTGCCTCGTTCATTCCTAATGGAGTAGCCGACGGGATTTTATATTCGGAGTCGCTGAAGGGTGTCTATGATGTCCTGACTTCACTTCCCGGCGTCGGACAGTATTATGGCTACAATAGCGGAGTGGCTAATTCCTTAAACCCAGCCATCAATGCATACCATGACGAACCGTTCTGTGTGCCCGGTCCAGGTTGCCGCAAGACATTGGACATGTTATTTGGTAAGGACTGCAAGATAAATTACGGTCAGCGAGTGGTCTGGTTCCGCCACAACTACGAAGACTTTATCGGTAAATTCAATCTACATCCATCTTCGTATAACGTGGAGGTAGATGGAGTCGAAATCTTTAAAGAACCTCAGGATACTCTAAAAGTGCACGGTTGCGAGGTTGCCTTGTGTCAGTATGGAGTTTTTGACCGACTGCGGTCAGAACCCAAATTGGCCCTAAGGCGAACTGTCTCTAAGGCCGAAGACTTCCCTATGGAAGAGTTCTACAGTCGTGGTATAACAGTCTAGAAAACCAGTTGTCAAAGTGGCACAAGGTGGGTTTACAAGCCCACTTTTTAGTTTATTATAGATCTATCGGGGGCAATAAAGCTCCCACTCGTTAAACAACTATGACTACGATTAAAAAAGCGAAAGCTGCCTTCCATAAAGCCGATCACAATTGGCAACTGGCTTGGGCTAAAGGCGATCCAACCGAAATGGTTGTCGCCAAGAAGCTCCGCCAAAAAGCTTACAACAAAGTTGCTAAGCTTGTCAAAGAGAGGCTTTACGAATAAGCTTGCGGGTAAGATCAGTTTATAAACTGGTCTTTACTCGTGTTTACTACGAATAGAATCCGTTATGATAAGCATGTACACCGACTAAAACAGTATGTCTAACATTCCAAATTCGCCCAGTGAACTGTTTAACCTCAACAAGTCGGGGAAAAGCATGAACTATCTACCAGCCGCCCACCAATCGTTTGAGGAATTGAACCTCAACGACGCTCTCAACTTTATTGAAACCTGCCTTGAGCAACTTTACATCTTCCACCGTGGAGAATACCACGAAATGAAGTCTAAAGGTGTTCATTGGGGTGCGATTGATTCTTGGGAGCGAGACGCCCATCATCTTCGCACAGCTTATGAGTCCCTAAAACTCGTGGCTCGTGGCAGTAGTGATGAAGATGACGATGACGAAGTAAACTCAAAACAGTCTTGAAAACCACTTACCGGAGAAACAACTTGACACTCACATTTAAGTCAATCGACATCAGTCAGATGCTCGATTTGGAAGAACTCTTTCCTAATGACATCGAGGTTCCTCGTTGTTTAGAGCATTTTGACTATGTGGTCAAAAATGAAAAAGATGAGGCGTGCGCTTACGTCTCATACACCATTAGAGAGAAAGAGCTAATTCTCACTCAATTTTATGTCGCTCCAGGTTATAGACACCTAGGAATTGGCACTAAGGTGATGGATGTTTTATCGTCCCTTGTTGGTGTCGATTTTATTCGTGTCATCTCTACTCCAGGGAGCGCAGGCTTTTACGGAAAGCTCGGGTTTGAACTCGATGCTGGACAGACCCTCATGACAAAAGCACTCATCCAATGACAGTTGCAACTTTCAAAGACTTACGTGATTTCATCACAACAACTCCCATCGGTCAGGTGACTGATAGTCTTCTTGCTGTTGAGCTTGGTCTTGACAAATATAGAGCTTTCTGGGACGCGCACCGCGACTTTAACCATCATCAGAACAATTTCGATGACAACGACATCGTAGTAACCTTCCTCGTGGAAGTCGGCGAGTTAGTTGGATTTAGTGAGGTAGATTTCGATAAGATTCTGGGAGTCGAGGTCTAATGCTCGACAAATGGGATCGTCGCTTTCTAGATATCGCTAACAGCGTGTCGACATGGAGCAAGGATCCAGGAACCGTAGTTGGTGCTGTATTGGTTAGAGACCGGCGCATCATGGCTACGGGTTATAACGGATTTCCGGAAGGAGTCCTGGATCTGAAAGAGAGATATGATAATAGAGAACTTAAGCTAGCGTACACCGTCCATGCTGAGGTGAATGCTTTGCTCAATGCAGCCAAAAATGGAGCTCAAACGAAAGGGTCAACACTCTATGTGACCTTCTCTCCATGCGTTGGTTGCGCAGCGAACATCATCCAAGCAGGTGTCGAAAGAGTTGTGAGCCCTACTGTGGAGTCTGCGCCAGAACGATGGCGCGACAATTTCAAAATGGGTTCAGGAGTTCTGCGTGAAGCTGGCATAGAACATTGTACTTACAATCAGTATGACTTCCCCAACTTCTGATTTCACTTTTGACTCTAAGAGATGTGAGTTATGTGGAGCGGTGTGGCTAAATGGTAAGCACCATTGGTACGGAGGCAAAACAACCGTTAATTCAGAGCTAGACTTAGCTGGTCTTTGTTGTAACATTCAACCGGGTGATGTTTCTAAATGCATCAACCCTCAGCGTGGTGAACATGGCGGAGACACTTGGGAAAAACGACTCAAGGTCCTAGAGGACTGGGAACGGGACTATTATGGAGACAGGACCTTTGGGTCCAGTTCATGAACTGGCACAAAGGCGGTTTACTTTACTGTAGAAAGGAAGTATAATATACATATGTATACACTCATAGACAATCAACTTCCTATGGATAAACACAAAGAACTCGCTCTCATCAAGAAAGCCCAAAAGGGTAGTGAACGCGCTACAATGGAAATCCTTGAGAAGTATAATCGGCTTCTCCATAAGCTCGCCCGTAAATTTTCTTTTACTGCGCCGAGTCATCAGCATGAAGACTTGGTTCAAGAAGGTCGCATTGGAATAATCAATGCGATCAAGACTTATGAAGATGACCGTGGAGCTTCTTTTATGACGTGGGCTTATTACCACATCAGAGGAGCCGTTGTAAGTTGTGGACGATCTGATCGTAGGCAACCGTTGTACCCAGTTTCTGTTGAAACCTCTCTACGGGCTTACAATGTGGAAGATCCGACTCAACATCCCGAAGTTAAAGAAGACTTCCCAGCAGATTTAGTGAAAACTATCGTTGAAGAATGCTGTGGAGGCTTCAAAACTAAAAGAGCTCAAATCGTAATGGATCGTTATGGTTTGTTAGGTCGTGAACAGCTTAGAAATTGTGAATGTGCTCAAAAGTACAATATCACAAAGTACGCCGTGAACTCCCACACCTATAGCTTCAAACGTAAAGCTAAGGAGCGTTTTCCTCACTTCGCCAACCTCATCTAACTAACCTGAGAAACAACTATGGGCATCTTCGGCTTATCTTTCATGTTCGTCACCGCCGCTTTGATATCCCATTACTGGGAGAAGCAGAAGCGAGGTTCCCTAGAATCAACTTTATCTAAATAACGCAATGAATCCATTCACCCTCCTAATCTTCGGAGGACTCACCTTCCTTCAGCCCATGATCGACGTGGGCATCATATTACTTCCTCTCCTAACGCCGCCTTACGAGGTGGTGTTTGTAGAAGCAGATTAACCTCATCCTAATCTACTATGGCTGAAACGCTCATCAAAATCTCCGATGATGACTGCCCAATATGCTTTGAGCTGGCCAAAAAAGACGGCTCTATAGCGCGTGAAAAGAAAATGGAGTTTGAAGTCATTCGACTCCAACACCTCGCTCCTCAAAACGGAACGGGTTCCCCAATCTACGAATACGTAAAAAGTGTCTATGTAGCCGACGACGGCATGGTAGACCTCCCCGTCTATCTCGTTGTCGACGGACCACTTATCAAAGCCTCGGGTGTTATCAAAAACGCTGAGGAGCTCACCAACCTCATAGAATCATGGGAACTTTACAAGAGTGCACAGTCATCAGGCAGTGCGACCGCATGAAGTTTACAGGCCACGCCTGGTCTAATGTAAGAGGCTATGAGGCCTTCTGGTACGAAGGTGATGGGTGCAGACACATTCATTTCTTTAATGCAGAAGGGAAAATGGAGGGTTGGGGGAAGAAGTACGAACTTCTCCTCAGCCCTTAATATGATAACGTAAGTTAATAAACCGTACACACGGTACCCAAAAATGTGTTATAGTAAATCTAACGGGTCGAACCAATGGAATGTAGCTCAGTGGCAGAAGCACCGGAAAGATAAACCGGAGACCCTGGTTCGATTCCAGGCATTCTAACCCAATTTACATTCACAGATTCTCAAATGAAAAGAAACAACAGCATAGAGTTTTTCCGTACTTGTAAACAATGTGGAGAAAGGAGACCCCTTGAAGACTACGAGTTAGTCGGACCAAGGAGGGCTAGAATGCAGGACTGTTGCGACTGCTACCAACAGACACACTCAGGGGAACACAAAAGTTTACTTTTCGTTAAGAAAGGTACTATTAAATAGACTCGCCCGCACAGTAGCGTTCCGAGTCGCTGCACATCCGCGTCACAATGGCGCGAGACACTAACGAAACCCAAATGAACACATCAATCATCGCTGCAGGCGCAGTAGCCGTTCTGGCCGCTGGCTCAGCTTCCCCTGCATTCGCAGGCCCCTACGTGAACATCGAATCCAATTCTGGTTTCGCTGGTAGCGACTACGCATCTACAGTTCTCGAGACTCATCTCGGGTTCGAAGGAACACTCGGCGATAAGGCCGGTTACTACGTCCAAGGCGGCCCCGCTCTCTCATTCGTCGATGGCGAAGATGATAGCACCACTGAGCTGTCTGGTAAAGCAGGCCTCAACGTAGCAGTCTCTGATAACGTAAGCGCTTACGGCGAAGTAGCTCTTGCTACCACCGGAGAGATCGACTTCGATGAAGATCTCAACGCTAACGTCAAAGCTGGTCTCACCTACCGCTTCTGATAAGCCCTGGAGGTCCTCACGGGCCTCCTTTCTTAAATTTTTATGGACGACCAAGAATGTTGCAAAAAACCATTCCTAGCGTCGTTACTGGACACGACGACCAGGGTACTCAAAGACCCGAGACTAGCAACGCCGATCCAGGTGCAAGAACGTATGGATATATGCAACAGTTGCCCGCACCTCATACACGGGCGGGAATGCGAACTATGCGGTTGTATAGTGAAGATGAAAGTAAAAGCCGCGAACGTGAAATGTCCGATGGACAAATGGATGGAAGTCTAACGCGAGAAGAAGCGCATGAAATGATTGAGGCTGCTTTACGTCGCCACAATCGAAACGCTACTCTTGTGAGCATGGCTCTTGGATTCACCTTCATGGCATTGTTTGTTGATGGTTTGCTTAG
>PVBE012429551.1_pt1 | contig 14328 bp, 16 predicted proteins | sample 1631181 | NCBI WGS metagenome assembly PVBE01 (sample SAMN08397723, study PRJNA350692) | Marine metagenome, whole genome shotgun sequencing project. | isolation source: water | place: Pacific Ocean | collected 2012-04
CGGGGTTGCTCCCACTGGAAACACCGCGCCGCCCGCCGCCGCCGCCGCCACCAGCGATGAGGATGCTGATCAGCTTGTTGGACGTGTTGCGCTGGTGCTCGAGTGCAGCTCGCGCAGTCTCCCGCTCGTGGCGGCGCCCCTCCTCGGCCTGGTCGAACAGGCGGGTCATAAGGGAGTCGCGCTCGATGTCCTTGACGATGTCGCGCTGGTGGAACCCCAGCTTCATGTTCCGCTCGTAGTCAGCGTCGCGCGACGTGGCGAAGTCCGGCTGCGCGCGGCGCCGGCGCTGGTTGAGGAAACCGAGCTCGTCGTCTTCGGGTGCGATGCCGTGGTGGTCGTCGAATCCGTCGCGGTTGTCCATGTATCCCTCGCCTTCGTCTTCGTCGATCTCGTCGCTCGGCCCCCAGATCACGTCTTCCCAATTCCGCGAGCTGGACAGCTCCTCGCGCCCGGGGTGTGCCAGGAAGCGGATGGTGACCGGACCGCTGATAGGGCCGGTGTCGATGTACTCGCGGCGCTGGGCGTCAATGAACGAGCGGCACACCTGGTCGATGCTAACCTCGCCCGTGTCGACGACGCCCAGCGTCATCACAGCGACCTGGCGGCCCGCCTCTTCATCGTTGTTGTGGTCAGGACCATGCAGGTAGATCCCGAAGCGCGTCTCGTTCCGGGTCGCCGCGTGTTTCCGCGATGCGCGGATCCCCTTGGTGATGTTCCGCACCATGGAGCTGTCGGAGTCGCTCAGTAGGTCTTCGATGTGTGGCATTGGCTATCCAGGTAGGGGCGGGGGTTCGTCCGGCACGCGGTCGTTGCGGTCCAGGGGGTCGTCTAGTCGAAGGAGGTCTTTGAGGTCCCAGGGGTCGATGAAGCGGAGCCCTGAGTTCTGGGCGTGCTCGCGCCGCTCTGTCAGGTCGTTGGGGCCGATGAAGAGGTCCTCGTCGAACGGGGCGTACACGGCTGCGGTGGCGACACCACGCAGCTCGCGCATGGCTCGGAGCCCGCGAGTGCTGTTCGCCGCCAGGGACCAGGGTGCGGCCCACTTCGGGCTGCCGATTGGGAATCGCTGGAGGACGTACTGTCCTTCGTCGCCTTCGACGGAGTAGATGCCCTCGGTGTCCACGACCGACTCGACCGTACCGTCTTCGGCGAAGCGCCATGGGATCGTCACCAGCTTCCCCAGGCGGTTCTTGTCGAACCCGAGCGCGCGGCGCCCGTGGATGTACATGGCGAGTGCGAGCCAGTCCACGGCATGGCCGATCTCTGCGAGGCCGCGGACGCTGCCGTCCTGGGTGAACTGGAGGACGACGACGACGATCCAGCCAAAGTCGCGTGCGGCTTTCCGCAGCATGTAGATCCCGGCGAGCTGCTCCTTGTGGCCGCCCAGCACGGTGATGGAGTCCACCACGACGCGGCGCGTTGGCAAGAAGGAGAGCCGGGCGATCTCGCGTTCGAGGGGTTTGACCCCGTCGACCTCGACGACGTCGTAGTCGCGCCCGAAGCGCGCCGCGCGTGCGTAGACCAGGCCGGTGGCTTCTTCGCCCGTCATCCAGACGTCGCGGAGCGGGTCGTCCAGCAGGATCGTTAGCAGCGTGGACTTGCCCGAGCCTTTGGGGCCGGCGATTGCGCCGATGGTCCCAGGGATCAGCGGGGGCTGCACCCAGGGGTGTTCGCCGAGCAGTCCTTCGGGCAGGCGGGGGTTCCTGGGGCGAACGATCCCGGTGGCGAACTCGGTCCGCAGGCACACCGGACACTGCAATGCGCGGAGCGGGCGGCGGGTCCCGCACTCGATGCACTTTTCATGCTGATTCGATTCGCCGCTCACCGGGGAGGAGCCTACCTCTCAGGCGGCCAAAGGCGCAACGGTTTGGCCGTTTCGCCGGACTCGCAGCAAATACAGCTAGTTAACACTGAAACACCAATTCGCGGCCCCGCCGGTGGGTCCTTTCGCGCTTTCCTTGCGCGCGACACCTCGGTTGCCGCGCCGAAAACGCGTGGACACGTCGTGTTAACAGCACCATTTGGAAAACCCCCCCGAGTTTTCGCCAAAGAAACAGGACTACATGTGTGGTGTGCCGGGCAAACACGCCCTGCCAATGTCTCGTGCGCTGCTCCCAGCGACCGCGACTCGGGAGTTCCAACGATGTCTTCGCGAACCAACTACCTCGGGGCGCACGCGAACCCGAACACCAACTACCTGAGCGATGGATTCAGCTTCCAGACGGATATGCTCGACGACGGAGCCGACATCATTGGCGCCATCTACGCCGAGGATGCGGGTGCCTACGGGATGGTCCCCACGTTCGGTGCCGACTCGGTCGCCGCGGGCGCCACCCCGGCCGTCCAGAAGGCCGTGAACGCGATGAAGCAGGCTCAGAAGTCCGCCTCCGCGCTCAAGAACGCGTCGCTCTCGACCTCGTCGCCCCGCCTCATCAGCGCCGCGAACAAGCACGCCAAGAAGGCTGGTGCCATCCGGCAGGCCCTCCAGCAGTCGTACATGCGGCGCCAGAACCTGCTCAAGGGTGTCGGCGCCGACACCACCGCCGCCGTCGAAGGCGCCGGTGAGCTGGCGTTCCAGGTTCAGTCCCCCGCAGGCATCGGCCGCCTGACGCGCATCCCGTTCGGCGTCGCCGACGTGGTCACCCCCGGCACGCTCTCCGTGCTCAACGACCAGCCCGTCGTGGTCGCCGCCGGCCAGGCCGCGGGCAACCAGCTCCTGCGTACGCCGCAGCTCCCCTGGAGCATCGTCCGGCTCGTCGCCTTCGAGGTCCAGCTCACCATCGACGCCCCCGGCGCCGGTGCCCCCGACGTGTACACCGTCCAGAACCTCCAGGGCGGCAACGCCCCGAACTTGTTCGCGTCCACGCTCGACCAGCCGGTGATGTTCTACCTCCAGGGCCTGGAGCTCCGCGGTGGGCTGCGCGACTACCCGATCATCCGCGCCCCCAACTTCATCGAGATCACCGTGAACTGGGAGAACTCGGCCGGTCCGGCGTTCAACACCACCGCCGGAACGACCATCGTCTCCGTCGAGGCCGTCGTGGATGTCCTCGCTGACGACGACTTCGGCGCGCACCTCCCGGGCCCGTACTCGCGGCCCGAGGCGCTCATCCGCAAGCCGGTTGGCCGCTACTAGAACCCCTCCGGTCGGCGCCGCGGCGATGTCCGTCGCGGCGCCGACCTGAACCCCCTTCTCTCGCGTACCTGAAACGACGCGTACAAGGAGTGACAGAATGCAGATGTCTCCACTGGCAAGCGGCGCGGGCGGACTGGTCTTCAAGGCCGGCGGCGTCCCCGGAGGCGTCGGACGTCTCCAGATCGTCCCCTTCGAGATCCAGGCGGCCATCGCGCCGTCGCTGCACCCCGCAGGCACGCGGTTCATCCCGCTTCTCTTCGGCAGCGCCCAGCTCAACGTCGCCATCGCCACCCCGGCGATGCCCTGGGCGATCTTCCGGTTCGTCGGCGCGGTCACGGCGATCACCCGTCAACTGGCGGTCACCGACAACGTCGAGATCCAGACCCTCAACACCGGCAACGGTGCCAACCTCCTGCTGACCAACCTGGGCAGCCGCTGGGAGCTGTTCGACGTTGGCCGTCCGACGCTCGCCTCCCTCCGCGACTACCCGCTGGTTCGCGCCCCGAACACCCTCCAGGGCGTCGTCGCTTTCCGCGACCTCCTGGGCGGCGCGACCCTGCGCGGCAACACCGTGGCGTACATCGCGGCGCTGTGCGATAACCTCGCGGACGACAACTTCGGCGCGCACCTCCCGGGCCCGTACGCGCGCCCCGAGGCGCTCATCCGCAAGCCCGTCGGCATGATCTAGGACGAGTTCGCGGGGGCTGTCACAACGTCGTGTCAGTCCCCCGCAACACGGTCGCCGCGCACTGCCGTGATCGACCGGCACGCTCACCACGTTCGTGCGGTGATTGAGGCCCCGGCCCGGGTTCGGGTCGGGGCCTCTTCCGTATGACAGGAGCACCATGCGTTCGCCACGACGCGTTCCCGTTCAGATCCGGATCACGACCGACGAAGCCCCATGGCTTCTTCGGGCGCTGTACTGCCGGGACCGGAAAGAAGTTGCGAAGGACGCCGCCTTCGGAGGCAACCCGTTCGCGGTGACGCACGGGCTCCAGAACGGCACGATCAAGTACATTCAGCGTGATCCGCAGGAGCACTGGAAGTCGCGCCAGGAGGTCCTCGAGGACGGCGGCGGCGACTGCGAAGACCTGGCGACGTCTGTGGCCGCGGAGTTCAACGAGGCCCTGTACCGACCGGGCTTCGGAGCTGCGTTTGCAGGGCAACCGCCGCCGTTCCCACCGCCGCTCCCAGGTCCGAAAAATGACCTGCACGACGCCTGGGCACCGAACGGCGAAGCGACAGTCGCGATCTACAAGCCACGCCAGGGTCTGTTCCACGTCCTGGTGTGGACTCCGACGTGGGGTCTCGTTGACCCGAGCGTCGCTGGCGGGATGGGACAGAAGAAGCTGTTACGACAAGGCTGACGCCCCACGTTGTGGCGCGGCATAACGGGTAGGACTAGCCTGCCCCCGTTGGAGATACACATGGGTCTGTTCAATCGACTGTTCCGAGGACGCGCCGCTGCCGAGCAGATGTCGCTCGCCCTGCCGAAGTGGAAGGGCTCGCCCCGCTGGTCCGCCATTTCTTCGGCGGCTGCCCAGGCGGCGGCCGAAGCGATTCGCGTTGCCGGTGGCGGCAGCTACATGGACGTGATCTCTTCGATGCGTCAGGGCTACGAGCAGGGACGCCGCAGCAACGCGTGGCGCGGCCAGGACATCAACGATGTTCTCCAGATGCTCGCCCGCCGCGCAACCGGCGCACCTCCAGCACGCGCTGGCTACGACACCGTGGACGACCTCCTCGCGATGAAGATGTTCGAGTCCGAGACGTGGCAGGGCTCCCCGGAGTGGAAGCCCGTGATGTCCGGCAAGAGCGCCCTCACGGAGCCGGGGACCCGTCTCCGCGCCCGCCAGGGAGCCGCGAAGTACCGAGCCTGGGTACGCGGACACCGCCCCCACATCGAAGCGGCAGCCGCCGCCGCAGGTATCGGCATGCGTGATGCGACCAGTCGGGCGTGGAGCGCGTACAAAGCAAACCCGGTCCCTGCACAGCATGTTCCTTCCCTCATACGCGCCGCCATCGTCGGTGGACGCATGGAGTCGTCGATGAGCACCGTCAAGAAGCCCACCTCTGCTGTCTGGAAGCGTTACTTCGGTGGCAAGGGCACCGCCGCTGACAAGAAGGCGGTCGCGGCCTACAACGCCTCTCGGCGCAGCAAGCCGAAGAAGGCGTCCAGCAAGAAGAAGGCGTCGGGCAGCCGCAAGACGATGAACTTCCCCGCGAACATCTGCACGCCGGCAGGCCGGGTCCGCAAGCCCACCTCTGCGATGTACAAGCGGTACTTCGCCAAGAAGGCGACCGCTGCTGAGAAGCGGCACGTCATTGCCTACAACGCCTGGAAGCGCGCGGGCTCGCCCCCGGCGAACACCAAGGCGGGACTGAGCAAGAAGACCGCCGCCAGCAAGAAGAAGGCGTCGTCCAGCAAGCGCAAGGCGTCGTCCAGCAAGCGGTCGACTTCGGCCCGCAAGCCCGCCAGCTCGGGCCGCAAGCCCAGCAAGGCTGTCTGGAAGCGTTACTTCGGTGGCAAGGGCACCGCCGCTGACAAGAAGGCGGTCGCGGCCTACAACGCCAAGCGACGCGCCGCCAAGGCTGGCAAGACGAGCGCCCCGAAGAAGCCCAAGAGCAAGCGCAAGAGCTCCGCGAAGCCCGCGCCGGTCCGCAAGGCCAAGAGCGCCGCCGCCGCCGCCGCCACCGTGGTCAAGGCCGCGAAGTCGGGCAAGCCGCTCGCGTCCGCCAAGACCATGAACCGCAAGGCGTTCCTCGCCAAGTACGGTGCCGAGATCAAGAAGGGCATCGGCGCCACGAAGGGTGTGAACTACTTCTCCGCTGCGAAGATCGCCCACGAGGCGTTCGACCGCGCACCCCAGGGCCAGAAGACCAAGGCGATCGGCGTCGCGATCAAGCTGGCGAAGAAGAGTGGCGTCTTCAAGAAGGCCAAGGCCAGCGCCCCGAAGAAGAAGAAGACGTCTGCCCCGAAGAAGAAGGCCAGCTCGCGCCGCGCCTCCGGGAGCCAGCGGTTCAAGGTCGCCGGCTCGGTGACCGTCACCGCTGCCTGATCAAAACACGCACCAAGGTCGCGTCGCCAGGCGGCGTGACCTTAACCGAGACGAAATCTTATGAGCTACGCAGGCATCTTCGACGACGAGTACGGCCGCAACCCCAACAGGCCCCCTGCTCAGAGCGCGCCGCCCAGCCAGGGTGGTGGCGGAAGTGGAGACGCGCCTCCCACCCAGAGCCCGGCGCAGGGTGCGTCCACCCACCACGATCTGCGGTTCCCCTACGATCCGCTCAACGCGCTCATGGTGCAGAAGCTCCAGCGGTGGATGTCGCAGGGCGGCGCCCAGCGCGCGGTGGCGGCCCAGGCGCTGGCCGAGGTCGTTCCCGCATCGGGAGTCCTCGGCGCCCTGGCGGCCATCGCAGGCACCGACCTTCGACGCCCGGGTGATCCGCTCAACTTCGAGGCGGTGACGCTGGGGGTCCGAGCGTACGCGAGAGGCAAGGTGTCCGAGCAGCAGCTCGAGGCCACCCTGTCGCGGAAGTCGGCGAAGTCCGCGATCCGGTACTTCGCGCGCCGGCTCTGATCAGGTGAGCCCATGACGGCGCTCCAGGTCGTCACCGGGACACCTGGGACGCACACCAACGGGCTCGATGAGCTCCAGGCGTGGCTCGCTGCGCCGCAAGAAGACGACGACGGGCTCCTGGCTATGATCACAGCCACGGAGTCTGTCGCGCTTCACCCCTACGACGGCGACACACTCGAGGCCCTGGCGCAGCGGGTGCGGACGGCCCAGGCCGAGGCCGACGTGGACGCTGCGTGGCTGGACGTCACGGTCTGGGTCGCCTCGGTGGTGAACCGATACCAGTACGAGTACCCGACTGACCTCGGCGCCGCTGTGCGAGCTGCGCGCCGGGACCTCAAGGCGTCACGCGGTCCCGCCGCGGTCGGCGCCAACGCCTCGTTCCGGCGGGGCGACCTGGTGTGTCGGCCCGTCGGGCGCGACGGCAAGCTGGTCGCCGTTCACGACGCGGTCTATCTCGACACCGAGCCGACCACGAAGCACGCACGCCAGTACGGGCGCATGGCGGCGGTGCATGTGCTCGCTCCCGTAGACCAGATCGACCGGTGGTTCCTCGACCGGCTCTACTTGGGGATCGACTTCGGCCGACCTTTCTAGCCGCTTACGCTTCGTCGTCCGGCAGGTCGTCGTCGTCCCAGCTTGCCACCGAGGCTGGGGGGCTCTCGTCGGGTCCCAGGAACATGTTGAGCAGGGACACCCCTTGCCGCGCCAGGCCGAGCCAGTCTGTCGCCAGCGCCGGCTTCGACCCGTTCACCAGCTCGCGGGCGGCCTTGAGCGCGACGGTGTACGACGCGCCGAGCCACTCGGGCTCTGGCGCCTGGAGGTAGTAGCCCGCGCCACGCGGCCCTTCGTCCTGGTGGGCGACGCCGACGCCGAGTGCTTCCAGTACGAACGCGAACGGATCAGGTTGTGTCACGGCTGCTCCTTGCTTGCGATGGTGTGCGGAGGTTACACGCTGCGGTCAGAACTGGTAGCCGACCAGCTTGCCGTCCAGACCGACCTCAATGGGGGGCGCGTCGTTCAGCCGGATCCGCTCCAAGAAGTGCCACCGCAACTGCTGCTTGAGCGCGTTTCGCTCGGCGGGCGTGCTCGAGGCCGGCACGACGTCGTGGACGCGCACCGGGAGCTGCGACATCACCGACGCCTTGCGCCGACGCGGCGTGATGACGAGTCCCACGGCGACGCCGATGCACTGTGCGACGACGCGAGCTCGAACCGCGGGCTCCGCGAGCTGGACGTGTTCGCCCACCGTCACCGACGGCGCGACGGTCCGGAGTCCGCGGTGAACGAGGTAGTGCGTGCCTCGGAGCACAGGGCCGGCGAGCAGCACCAGGTCCCCAGGATCGACCCGGGTGATCACGCTGGCAGGACTGCCGGTTTCCCACCGCGTCGTCGCAAGCCCCACGGCGTCTCGGATCCACGGCACCGTGGTGGTGACTCGGAGTGGTGGGGGACGGCGCGTCCGCTGACGTCGTTTGTGGTGGAGTTCCACACGCCTCCTTGCCTGCCATGTGTGTGTGGGTGCTACAGTCTGCGCCGCCAGTCGATCAACAGGCAAGGAGCGTCTCATGGAGAGCAGTTTCGTCGTAGAGGGGCCTCGCCGCCGCGCCCCACTTCCCCGCGGCGCAAAGGTGTACCCGCAACCCGACAAGCGGCTGCCGGCTCGCCTGTCACTCCACGCGGTCGCGCCCGTCCCGAGCACCGATCCGACGCGGCCCGGCGTGCCGCTCTGGTACTTCAACGTCGTGGCTCACGACGGTCGCCTGGAGGAACAGCTCAAGCAGCAGAACATGCCCGAGGGGGACATTCTGGAGCGGACGGTCCTGTTCAACATGCTCGGCCCCGACGCGTTCTCTCTCGCCGCCGCCGCGCACCACATGGCGCTTGAACTCGGCTGGCGGCCCCTCAAGCGTGATCCAGCGTCTGCGCCGGACCCGTCGGGTACGGGTTGGCGCCCCTTCTCGGAGGCGCGTCGGCGACCGCGCCCGAACCCGCCCGTCCCGATGGACGTGGTGATCCAGCACCTGATGACCGTCCGGACGAAACTGTTCTCGGGCGAAGTCCCCGGCTGGCTCCTCGCCTGGGACGAGCGCCACAACCCCCACCAGCCGTGCGGCCTGGTCTACGGCATGCGCGGCCTCGCCGTGGGTGAGCCCTGCGGACGCCCCTCGGGCTGCGTCATCGCCGGCGGCGGTGCGTGTGCCTGGGCGCGGCAGGCCCTGACGGACAAGGCGCTGGCGCGGCCTGCGCGGCCGGTCGTGGCGTCAGAGCACCCCATCCAGCCCGTCGACCCCGCGTACGCGCCGGTCGCGGCGGCCCCACCGGCAGGTCTGCTCCAGCCGGGACAGCCGCACTACCCGCGCCCGCAGCAGCCGCCCCAGCAGCGTCCGCAGCAGCCGCCCTACCAGCAGCCCCCACAGGGCCAGCCTGCGCCCGCGAACCACACCTGGCAGCCCACGCGACAGGGCGTCCCCCCGCAGCCGACCAACGGTCACGGTCCCGGCGGGATCGTGTGGCCTGCGGCGGCTCCGCAGCACCCCGCGCACGCAGCTCCCGTTCAGCCCGCCCCGGCCGCCCCGCCCGTCGTCCCGCCGGCGGTTGCCCCGGTCGCCCCGCCGGTCGCCCCGCCGGCTCCGGAGTTCAAGCCCACCCAGACCGCGAACCTGTTTGAGCCCGCCCCGCCGCTCACATGGGAGAGGTAACGGTCTATGAGCTGATCGGCGTCCACCCAACGGCGTCGGACGTCGATCTGCGGCGGGCCTACCACGCGAAGGTTCGGGAACTTCATCCAGACCGGAACAAGGATCCGAACGCCCAGCGCGAGCTGGGCCGGATCAACACGGCGTGGCAGTCGGTGAACCAGCCCGACCGCCGCGCAGCCTACGACCTGTGGATCACTTCGGAAGCGAAGCGCGAAGAACGGGTAACGCGCACTGCGCGGGTTCGGGAAGCGCGACTCGAGCGTGAAGACGCCGCGAACGTCGCGGCGGCACAGCAGCGAGCTAAACGAGAAGCCCAGCGAGAAGAAGCCATGCGCGTCACGCTGGAGCGTCAGGAGTACCAGCGTCGCCAGCAGCGCATAGCTGACGAGCGTGCAACGATCGAGGCCGCCATGGCAGCGGTCCACGCGCAGCCTGAACCGCCCTCGCCGCCCCCGAAGCCGTCGAGGCCGCGGGTCAAGAAAGAGACGGTCCAGCGCGCTACCAAAGTCGCCCTGGACATCCTCGACGCCTTCCTGGGAGGCAAGAAGTAGCCCTGATCCGCCGTGGTAGGTTCCCCGCCGAACGGAGACATCAATGGACCTCAAAGCCCTCTTCACGAAGAACCGCAAGGCCCTCGCTGCGCTCCTGGCGCTACTCCTGGTCATGATCACCGGCGGCGTGATCACGCTGTCCCCGAACACGGGCGAGGAGGTCGAGATCGAGATCCCGGCCCTGGGTGACGACGACGACAGCGCCCCCGGCGACGACGACTCCGCGGGGGACGACGACTCGGGCGCTTAGATCAGGTCGCCGACCTTGTTGCCCCAGGGGTCCACGCCCCAGGGGACCGGCATCGAGAAGCAGGTTCGGGTGGGCGGCGCGCGCAGCCCTCGCCCCTTGCGCTTGCTGGCCTTGCGAGCCCTCCGCCGAGCGGCGTTGCGCTTCTTGCGGGCTTTCTCCGCAGCCTTTTCCCGCTTCGCGTCTGCCTTCGCGGCCCGCTTCTGCTCGGCCAGCTCTTCGCGCATTTCGGGCGTCAAGCGTAGGAGGCTGCCCGGACTCGGCACGATGATCCGCACGTCTGTGGCGGGGTCCAGGTGCATTCGGGCGGCGAGGGAGAGCAACTGGCGCCACCCTGCGCGGGCCGCGACGGTTTCCGCTTTGCTCCACTCGTTCGCCCGGCGGTCGTCCCGCGTGGCTTCGACAGGCGTTCCGTCGGCGTGGATCCTGACGACGAACCCCGAGGTGTCGTAGATCGCCGGCCCCTTGGCGTACAGGACGACGAAGCGGCCGTTCTTGTCGTGGAAGCGCGCGTCGTGCAGGTCACCGTCGACCAGCTCTTTGCCCCACAGCTTGCCGCGCGCGAACAGGGCGCGCGAGCGGAGCTGGGGCTCATCGAGCTCGCCGCGCTCGACGTTGCGCGTCGACTTGCCGTGAACAGCCTTCCAGCGATCACTGACGATCTTTTTGTACAGGGGGCTGTCCTTGTGGCCGCCGAGCGCCAGGATGTGTCGGAGCTGGCTGTTGAACCGCGCCACCACAGCTTTGAGCTCGGGCGTGAACGCGGGTCCGACAACGACGGCCGCGTTGGCGCCGCGGTCCATCCAATCCAGCGCCCGGTCCAGGCTCCCCCGCTTTTCGCCCAGCGAGTACGTCAGGTGGTAGCCGTCGGGGCGCGGCTGCCGCACCGACCACGGCAACTTGGTGTAGTCGTACAGCCGAAGACCCGTGCGCGTTGTCGCCATGATCTCCGGGACCCGTTCCCAGCAAACGTCGGACAGCACGTTGAGGCGCACAGCGGCGTTCAAGGTCTCGGACTTCGCGCAGAAGTAGTGGCAGAGGAGCTCGTTCTTCAGCTTGTGGATGAAGTGGTCGGGGAAGAGGCGCAAGTAGAGCGTCTTCTTGATCCGCAAGCGCTGGTGCTTGGCGCCGACGTACTTACCGTGCTCGGCGAGGCAAACCGACCCGCACTGCCCTGACCCAGCGCACATCTCCACGCCCGACTCGAGGTCCGGCGACAAAGACACACCGGTCGTCTTGTACTTCACCTCCTCGGCTGACTTCGCCATCTTGGCGTTGCTGCCGAGGAGCTTGTACGGCTTGGTCGGTTCCCACTCCTCGCGGGGGATGTCCCACGCCTCGCTTTGTGTCAGCAGGGAGAGCAGCTTATCGCGCGCCATTCGGGGGTCGTATCCCAGGGCATAGAGGCCGGGCGTGGCGTCTTCGATCCGAACAGACCAGGGGGCGGCGCGGTGGCGGAAGGGTTTGGGCTTGCTCATGAAATCGCCTCGATGAACTGGTTCATATCGTCGCCGGCTCGAGTGTGTAGTGCGTTCGCCAGGTCACGTCGCCGGCGGCGAAGTCGACCTCGGGCAAGGCCCCGTGCGATGCGGCGGTCCGGACGCATGTTTCCTTCGCCGCCCTGGGCGACCACGCGAGCCAGCTTCACAGCGCCGCCTTCGCCCAGACCCAGACGGGGAAGGATCTCCTGGTTGAGGATCCGGCGCTGCTCAGGGTAGGTCGGGCGCCAGGGGAAGCCGTGCGTCTTGTTCAGGTGCTCGCTGACCTCTTCGGTCAACGCCTCGCACAGCCACCGAGCTATGTGGCGGTCGTCGACGGCGGTGTGGACCTCTTCGTGGAGCACCGACCAGGGCGCCTTGCGCGCGATGAGGATCTCGTTGTGGTCGGTGTGGAAGCCGTAGAAGGTGTTCGGGTCGGTGTTCGCGGGCCAGTCGTGGTCGTCCAGCGCCGCCTTCATTTCCTTCGGGTTGACGAGCCGGCACGAGGCGGGGTTCAGCTCGACGCCCAGCAGCTCCGTGAGCGCGCCGCGGATCTCGGCTTCGTTGTCGCACCCACCAGGTCCTCGTCGGGCGCGGCCCCGAGGCGCTCTTCGGATGCGGTCCTGGCGCCCGGCGGGGTTCGTGAAGAAGGGGTTGCGTGTTCGACGTCGGCGCATACAGGTGCAGGGTAGGCACCTCGCGACGGGCGCGCTCGTCTCAACAGGACTACTCTCGTGGGCGAAGCAAGGAGTACGAGTGCATGGCGAACGTCGCAGTCCGCGGACAGCCCGTCGAAGACACCTGGCTGACCTGGTCAACGCCGGAATACGGCGAGGGGTTCTGGCCGGTGAACAACCAGGAGGTCGACACGATGGAGCTGGCTCGCCAGTCGATCCCGTGTCATTCCCGCGAGCCGCTGCCTGGATGCTACTCGGAGAGCACGCCGGGACACGCGTACGACGGCGTGGATCCCGGCGTCCGAGCTCTGATCCACGCGGAGAGCCCCAACTTCTTCGACCCGGGAGTCCAGTCGCTGATCGAAGCTGAGACGGACGATGTCGAGCACGCCACGCTGGCGCTGATCGCGCAGGAGACGCGGCCCCCGGTCACGCAGACCCGCCCAACGCCCGGCAACAGGCGGCGCGCGGTGGCGTCGACAGCTCCCGGCATGGACACACCTACGTTCTACGGCGCTGCCTCGTCGTGGGGGGGTGAAGCACCCTCGTTCACGAGCACGCTCGTCGGGTGGGGCCTCCTGGTCCGCGACCCGGTCCACGACAGAGTGCTTCCCACAGTCCGCACCGGTCGTCTTCTGTTTGAAATGGGCGTGATCGCCGGCCTCATCTGGGGCTACTCAGGAAGGAGCTGGTGATGTCGGCTTGTGGATACAACTGTCCTGGCTGCGCGAGCTGCAACAGCGGTGGTGCGTGGGAGTACGGCGCCAAGCAGCCCGAGTACGACGCTGGCGACATCGACGACGAGGCGCAGCGTCTTATCGACCTCGTGACTGGTGGGTCGAGGAAGCAGGACTTCCCCGAAGCGGGGATCTCACTGCCGAACCCTTTGGCTCCTCGCCAGGCTTCGCAGGTCCCCGGCACCGGCAACGAACCGCACGGTGGCGGCCAGCCCCGGCGCCTCGACACGAATAGTGACCTGCCGCCGTCGGCTCGTACGCCAATCTCCCTGGGAGACGTGGCGGTGATGGGCGCTGGCGGCGTCTTCCTCGGCAAACTCTTCGCGAAGGTCTTCGGCCGGTAAGACCTCGACAGGCTCGACACCCCACGACACCCCGGGCACACTGCCAACCAGCCCTGTTACTGGAGGTCTGGAGTGGAAGTCCTTTCTTACGCTTGCGCGGCGCTCGTCGCGGAGCCCATCGTCGCTGCCGTGAACCAGAACCTGCACCTGGCGGGCGCCACAGAGGCGGGCGCGCACTTCACCAAGCTGTACGAGCTGCTCAAGCCGTACCGGGTCCCGAGCCTGGGCACCCCTCCAACGGTGGAACTCGGCGTCGCAGCCGTTCAGCGTGCGCTCACCGATACCGCGGCGCGCGGCTACCTCACCAACCAGCTCGGCCCGGGTGGCGTGCGCGCGATCACGATGGTTCTCCAGGCCGCGGGCGGTCCACAGCGCGAGATCCCGACACGCGTCGACGGCAGCGACCCGGCGTTCGGTGACGCGAACCGGACCATGATCCAGGCCGCGCCCGCGCAGTACCCCTCGGGCGTGAACGTCCGCAACAACTTTGGCGGCGCCATTGACGTCCGGTCGATCATGCCGGCCAAGCCCGTCGTCGCTGCCGCCGTCGCCCCCGTCCCGGCCTACCCGCCCGCCCCGCCGGTCCCCGCACTGCCCGCGCCTGCGCCCCCGTCCCCGCTGCGTGGGGCGCCCCCGTCCCCGCTGCGTGGGGCGCTGGTCGCCCCCGCTGCGTGGGGCGCTGGTCACCCGGCGGCTGCGCCTGCTGCCGCCGCCGCTGCGGCTGCCGTCGCTGCGTCCGCGCCGTGGGGAGCACCGCCCGCATCGCCCGCGCCGAATCCAACGACACCACCTCCCACCCCGGGCGAGCGGGCCATGCCCCCAGGCATCGCGGCCCTGGTCGAAGACGCTGTGGCAAAGGCGCTCGCGGAGGTCAAGGC